>Ga0233439_10001807_pt1 | contig 25972 bp, 26 predicted proteins | sample SI_123_September_6_FD_182713 | JGI IMG/M metagenome (GOLD analysis project Ga0233439, IMG submission 182713) | Seawater microbial communities from Saanich Inlet, British Columbia, Canada - SI_123_September2016_100_MG | ecosystem: Environmental > Aquatic > Marine > Inlet | place: Canada: British... | reverse complement strand
ATCGCCATCAGCAAAAACTTCAAGTAATGTTCCAAAAGTTTTAGATTTTTCATCGCCATCATAAATACAAATTTTCATTTTTCCCTTTGTAACCATAAAATAATCAGTCTGATTTCGATTGTGCCTATGCCAAGCACGAATAATTCCAGGTTTACTTTTAGAGAAATTAACTTGTTTAGGTAAAGATTTATCAAAAAAATCAAGCCAATCTGAACGAAAAATTTCTGTTACAAATCCCCTTTCATCTAGATTAATCTGGGGACTGAAAATTTGTACGCCTAAATCAAGATTTTCTATTTTTAATGACATGTATATGAAATCAATTCATTTGTCATAATTATATTTATTATGTCAAAATTCTAAACTAGAGATAAGAAATTGAGAGAATCGATAAAAAGTAAATGTAAAAAGATCAAATTAGTATTAACTGATGTTGATGGAGTATTAACAGATGGGGGAAGATATTATTCAGAAAAAGGTGAAATTGTTAAACGATTTCATGTAAGAGATGGTATGGGAATCAATATTTTGTTACGAAATGGAATTAAAACAGCAATAGTCACAAAAGAAAATTCAAAAATTGTTAAAAAATGGGCAAAAGAAATGAATGTTTCAAAAACATATTCTGGAATTAAAATTAAAGAAAAAGAATTAGAAAAAATATGTAAGTATTACAAAATTCTACCTAATGAAATTGCATTTATTGGTGATGATGTAAACGATGTCAAATTAATGAAAAAAATAGGATTTTCTGTGACTCCTTCAGATGGGATTTTACAGGCTAAAAAAATTGCAAATTATATTTGTAAATCTTCAGGTGGGAATGGAGCCTTGAGAGAAATGATTGATTTGATTTTAAAAGAAAAATTTTCAAGTAAAACTAATTGGTATTGAGTCAAATTTAATAGGGCATATTTTAGAGAATAAAGATGGTGTTTGTTGCTGCAGAAATTGGAATAAATCATAATGGGGACATAGAAATTGCTAAAAAACTGATTGATATTGCAGTTTCATCGGGATGTAATGCAGTTAAATTTCAAAAAAGAACAGTGAATAAAGTATATTCTAAAGAAGTGTTAGATGGACCAAGAGAAAGTCCATGGGGGACAACACAACGTGAACAAAAAGAAGGACTAGAATTTTCTATAGCAGATTATAAAATTATTGATAAATACTGTAAACAAAAAAAAATTCAATGGTATCTTTCATGTTGGGATATAGATAGTCAAATTGAAATGAGAAAATTCAAGACTAAATATAATAAAGTTGCATCAGCAATGTTAGTCCATACAAAATTATTAGAAACTATTGCTGAAGAAGGAAAACATACATTCATCTCTACAGGTATGAGTACAATAAATGATATTTCAAAAGCAATTAAAATTTTCAAGAAATATAAATGTCCATTTGAATTAATGCATTCACACAGTAGTTATCCAATGAAGATAAGTGAAGCCAATTTGAAACTTATTCAAACTCTAAAAAAGAAATTCAAATGTGATATAGGTTACAGCGGTCATGAATCAGCAGCATCATTAATTTGCGTTTCAGCTGTACTACAAGGTGCTACTTCAATTGAAAGACACATAACCATAGACAGAACAATGTATGGTAGTGATCAAGCAGCATCATTAGAACCAGAGGGTTTGTTTAGACTTGTAAGAGACATTAGAGCACTAGATGTTATTTTAGGTGACGGGAAAAAGAAAATATGGGATTCAGAAAAATCTGCAATGAAAAAACTTAGAGAACGATTAGTTTGAGTTCAATAAATGAGCAAATTATTAAAACTATAACAGAAAGCTCTAATTTAATTTTAAATTCAAGGGATTTATCAGAAAAAATTGAAGAGTCAATTAATGAGATAATCAAATGTTTCAAAACAGGAAACAAGATAATTATTTTTGGTAATGGAGGTAGTGCAGCAGATGCACAACACATAGTTGCAGAATTTATTGGAAGATTTCAAAAAGAACGAAAAAGCCTACCTGCAATTTCGTTAACTACAGACTCATCAATAATTACTTCATTATCAAATGATTATTCGTATGAAATAGTTTTTAGCAGACAGTGTGAAAGTCTTGTTTCTAAAGGCGATGTAGTAATAGGGATTTCTACTAGCGGGAATTCAAAGAATGTGGAAGAAGGAATTAAAACGGCGAAAAGTATGGGTGCAGTTACAATAGGACTACTTGGGGGAGATGGAGGCATTATTAATAATGTTGTAGACATTTCAATTGTGGTTGAATCTACCAATACTGCAAGAATTCAAGAAGTTCACAGAGTAATTTATCACATAATATGTGGGATTGTTGAAGATAAATCAACTAATAATAATCATAAATATTTACAATGAAAGAAATTAAACCAAATTTATTTATCGTAGGGGCCCCACGAAGTGCCACAACTAGCATTCACACATACCTCTCAAGGATTCCAGATATTTCAATGTCCAAAATAAAAGAACCAGGATATTTTTCACCAGATACAAATATGAATAAAAAAGAATATCTCAAACTTTTTCAAGATGCTCAAATACAAGGAGAGTCAACTGTGGCATATCTATATGAAGAGAATACCCCATCATTAATTAAAAAATTTAATTCGGATGCAAAAATAATAATTTCTTTACGTAATCCGGTAGATAGATCTTATTCTGAATATATTTTAAGAAAATCAAGATTTCAGATAGACCAATCATTTCAAAATATAATTGAAAAAGAAATTAAAAATGAAAAAGATGGACTCGAGTTATATCGGGGATTATATTCACAATATGTTTCAAAATATTTAGAAATTTTTGGTAAAAATGTCCACATTGTGATTTTTGAAGAATTTATACAGGATCCAAAAAAACAGATGGAACAAATATTATTATTTCTTGGAGTAGAGCATGATCTATCTAAATTCAAACCAGATAAAATTAACAAAGGTAATGATATACGATTCTCGATTTTAAAACCAATCATGACAAATCATATTTTTTTAAATTTTATGAAAAAAATATTACCTAACAACATACGTGATCTGATAAATAGAATAATATTACATAAAAATTTGAAATCATCTTCAATGAATAATAACGATAGAGTTATGTTAAATAATTATTTTAAAGCAGATGTAAAAAAATTGGAACATATATTGGGATATAATTTATGGGATTTGAACAATAGTCAATAATTTTAAAATTATCTTTTTTCTCTAACAACATTAACAATAGAATAAAGAATAGTTCCAGTAATTAATAATATAGTGCCTAAAATTACTCCACCAATTCCAACAAGTGCTATGTTAGTGATCACTTGTTTTTGTTCAGAGTATATCTGAATTGTCCAAGCACCAAAAATTAATCCCACTATAAGAAAACATAAACCAGTTACTCCATAATACAAAAGGGGGCGTTCAATAGCCACATGTTTTATTGTACTCATCATTACAGAAGCCCCATGTGAGATAGGTGTTTGGGAATGAGAATTATTGTCATAACTGATAGTAATTGGAACTTCAAGTATGGTCATTTGTTTTTTTAAAGATTTTATGAGAATTTCTGTAGATATTCCCATGCCAGATTCTGTTGGAAAAATTTCATTTAATACTTTTTTTGAATAAGCTCGGAATCCACTTTGAGTATCAGAAAGATTAGAACCGGTAACAGTGTTTGTTAAACTAGTAATCGCCTTAATACCAATTTTTCTATACTTTGGCAAATCTTTAGTAGAACCTAAAAATCTTGAACCAATAACAATATCTGCTTTATTTTCAGATAGAGGTTTTAAAACTGAATCAATTTCTGAAATTTGGTGTTGTCCATCTGCATCAAAAGTTACTAAAATATCTCCATCTATTTTTTTAGCTTCATTAAAAATTGTCTTTATAGTTGCACCATATCCTAAATTTTTGGGATGTTTAACAACTATTGCACCTAGTGATGAAGCAATAATTTGAGTCATATCAGAAGAACCATCATCACAAACAATTACTTGATCATATTTTTTCTTTAATTTTGCAACAATAGCTCCAATATTTTTTTCTTCATTAAAAGCAGGAATTCCAATTATTATCTTCAAATTATTGTTTTATTATAATTGGATTATTTAAGGTATAGTATACTTTAAGATAGAATTTTTAAATGTTCAATTAATAATTCTGAAAAGAGTTTTTTATTATTTTCAACAAAATTATACATATCATGCTCATTAATTTCAACATTAGACAATATATTTCCTGAAAAAAATATATTATTTCTTAGATTTTCATAATAAAACATATCAAAACTACATCCTAAATTATCAATTAATTGTTCATATTTTTTATAATATGATATGTCAATGGGTTTATCAATAATTTTATTGATTAAATTTGGAAGTTCCAAAAGAGAATTCACTTTAAAAACAGAAGGAATAATTTCAAATGGTTGTGGACCAAAAATTATAGAAGGTATTCCATATTTTACTGCCTTGTAAGCAGTTGTACCTCTAATTGTAACTAATAATTTTGAATGTTGTAATAAAAGATTATTATCAAAAGTAGGATGTATTAATTGTACATTAGGGATTTCCATTATTTCTTTATAATAATCAATTTCATTCCATCCTCTTAATCCAGCACCTTTGTGTTCTTTAACATATAACACATAATCTATTGGGATTGATTTTGCAATATGACGAATTACTTCTATTTGATCTGTATAGAATGGAGCATAATGTAAAAGGTTCATTTCCTCAACAATATTCATAGGAAAATAAACATAAGGAATTTTAAGATTAGGTGATGATACAGAAAATTTTTGAAGAAAGTTAGATCTACTTTTTTTCTTTAATTCTAAACTTAGTGTATCTGTAATAACATTAAATTTAGTCCTACCAGTATACGTGAAATTAGTTTTTATTAATTCAGAATCATTAGTACGCAAATATTGCAACAAAGCAATTATTTTGTTTTTAATCTTGGGAGTTTTATCAGCCATATACGTATGCCAAATATCATCATAGGATTCATTTTTAGGATTCACTTTATTTGGAATTAAATTTTCTAGAGAATTTTTATCCAAATCTAACGTAGTGGCATTCTCTGCAATAATGACTTTATCTTTAATTCCAGTATAATTTATAGATAAAATTTTAATCCCTCTAGTTTTACACATGTCTAATAATAATTTTTGATGATGTAACACTGGATCATATGTAAGAAAATAATCAGGTTTAACTTCATCTAAAATTGTCTCAAATAATTTTAATTCCTGTTCTAAAATTGATAAAATTTCATCTTTTTGAAATTTATAAAATCTGTTATGTTTATAAAAAAATCGTTCATTTATTACTAATTTCCACAAATTAATTTTGTATTTTTTTTCAAAATTCATCAAATATTCAATATCAGGTTTTTTTTGATTCAGATCTATATGATCATGAAAATACCAATTTTTTTTAAAATCAACTAGTTTTTGATTTTCAAAAAATTTTTTTGGTTTTGAATTAATATCAGTAATTCCAAAAAAATCAGCATCTATTTGAGATTGGAGATAATATGCAAGTGAAAAATGCATAAAAAACCCATTTAACCAAAATAGGAGTTTAGGTTTAGAAGCCATAGAAATTGTTTTAGGATTAATATTTTAAAGATAACTACACATAATATTAAAAATTTAAAAAAATATACCTCATTTGTGTGTGGAATTTTTTAAAGGGATTAAACAAACCGCTTCAAAGATGGTAGAAAGTAGATAACTTATAGCTAATCCTAAAATTCCAAATTCAGGACTTAAAAGCAGTATTCCTACAGTAAATGTAACCATAGATACTATTTTACTGTAAACAATTTGTTTATTATTTTCTTGTCCTAATAATTTAGAAGAAAATATTTTTGTTATTGTCATAGGAATAATACTAAAACTAATAATTTGAATTACATCAATTACTTCAACGTACTCAGGAAAAATAGTTGGAATTATGTATGGAGAAATAAGAGATCCTACAATAGCAAATATTACAGAAACACCAAGTGTAAACTTTTTTAATTTTTTATTTTCTTGTCCTTGTGAATCATAAGGAATTGTATATTTAAAAACAATCATAGTAAAAATTAAACCTATGTTAACAACTTGAAGTGCCAAAGAAAAATTTCCTAAAATTCCAAATCCCAAAAGAGGAACAATAAAGAATTTATTTAAATGGGAATTTAATTTTGTTAAAACTCCCACTACATAATTATTTAGAATGAATTTTGTTCGATTTTTTAATAATGAAAAATCTATTTTTGTTTCTTTAAACTGTTTGAATATAATTATTATAAAGAAAATATATGTAATTGAAAGTGCAGCAATAATTCCTTCAGTCCCAAAAAATACAAAAGCTAAGAGACCTAAACCTACAGTAAGAAACTTTTGAATTAAAGTATATTTTGAATATTGTGAAAAAAGCTTTTTTCCTAAAAGTTGACCTATGGCTAAAGTGTTAATAATATAGCCAAAAAGTAGAAAAACAATATCAATTTTGTAAAAAATTATAATGATTACAAAGGAAGCTATTATTCCTAAAATTAATGATATAAAATATAGTGTGGATTCAATTTTCAAATTTTTTGAGGAGTATACAGTAATAGTGTTTTGAGCACCAACTAACACAAATGCCCCTGCAGTAGCAGCAATTCCAATAAAATAAAAAATTTCACCATATTCGTCAGGAGATATCTGAGAGGCCAAAATAAACCAAAAAATTGCACCTGCAGACGTACCGATTATATCAGCACTTCCTATGAATGATAATTCTTTTAATTGTTTAAATCCCAACAATCAATCAATAATCTTTTAATTATTATTTCTTGTAGATGATTTGTACATAAATTATCAATTTAATCCAATAATTGTAAAAAAATAAAACAGTTATGATTAATATTCTAAATTATATGATTTCTATATAATGCCAGAAAAACCAAAAATTGGAATTATGCAAGGGAGGCTTTCAGAAATGTATGAAAATAAAATTCAATCTTTTCCAAGTCAGTCTTGGAAAGAAGAGTTTAAAATTGCATCAAATTGCGGATTAGAGATAATTGAATGGATTTTTGATGAGATACAACCAAATCCCATTCTAACTGATGAAGGAATTATAGAAATTAAACTATTAATGGAAAAAAATAATATTTCAATAAATGCAATTTGTGCAGATTATTTTATGACTAAAAAATTATTTAATGAGTCAAAATCAGAATTAGAAAAAAATATTGAAACCATGAAAAAATTAATCATACAAGCAAACAAACTAGAAATTTCAATGATAGAAATACCTCTTGTAGACTCATCATCATTAAAAAATGATGAAAATAAAAATGGGATTATAAATAATTTTAAAAAAATACTTCCTTTTGCAGAAAAAAATAATGTAACGATAGTTCTTGAAACGGATTTTAATCCATCTGATTTTAAAGAATTTTTAATGGGTTTTAATCATCCATGTGTTATGGCAAATTATGATTCAGGTAATAGTGCATCTTTAGGATATAATTCGGGTGAAGAATTGACAAAATTAAAAAAATGGATCAAAAATGTGCATGTTAAAGATAGAAAATTTAAAGATACTACGGTTCCATTTGGGATGGGAGATACAAATTTTGATCTTTTCTTTTCCTCATTATCAAAAATCAATTATTCGGGAGACTTGATCATACAAGGGGCAAGATATAAGGATAAAGAAATTACACCCGAAAAAACATGTAAAATATATCAAGAATTTATAAAACAAAATGTAGATAAGCACTATATTTAATTAAAAATGAGGGTTAAGAAATGAAAATAATTATTACTGGATCAGAAGGACTACTTGGAAAAGAAATTACAACATATCTAAAAAAAGAACATGAAGTGATTGGTCTTGATTTAGTTTTAGGTCATGATTTAACTGACGAGAATTTTGTAAAAAATTGGTTTTCAAAAAACAAGGCAGATTGTTTGGTTAACTGTTTTGCAATGAATGATCATGTAGAAGAAGGAAAGACTAGAGGAACAATATTTGATTTAACATTAGAATCATTTAAGAAATTTTTAGACATAAATTTAACATCATTATTTTCAGTGTGTAGGGAATTTGCAATTAATAATGAAAATGGTTCTATTGTAAATTTTTCAGCTTCTACAGGCATAGTTTCAGCTAGGCCAGATTTATACAATGGAGGACACAAACATCCGGCATATAGTATTTCAAAAGCAGGAGTAATTAATTTAACAAAATTTCTAGCAACACATTTAGCTCCTAAAATTAGAGTGAATTGTATAGCACCAGGAGGAGTAGAATTTGATCAAGACGACGAATTTAAACAAGCATATGCTGCATTAACACCTATGAAAAGAATGATGAAAAAAGATGAATTAAACAAACTTGTAGAATTCTTATGTACATCAGATTCATCATATATGACTGGCTCAACCATCGTGGTAGACGGTGGTTGGACAACATGGTAAAATAATGTAGTAATGACAGATAAAATTAACATTGGAATAATTGGTTGTTCAACAATTGCAAAAAATTCCACCATACCTGCAATACTAAAATCAAATAATACAAAGTTAGAACATATTGGAAGTCGTTTAAATGATAAAGCTTTAGAATTTTCAAAAATATTTGATTGTAAAAAATGTGGAACATACGACGATGTAATAAATGATAAAAATGTGGATGCAGTCTATATTTCTACACCAGTTGGAAATCATGAAGAATGGGTATTAAAATCAGCAGAAGCAGGTAAACATGTACTATGTGAAAAATCATCTACAACATCATTTGACTCGGCAAAAAAAATGGTTAGCGCGGTGAAAGAAAATAATGTTCGATTAATGGAGGGTTTTATGTATCGTTTTCATCCATCTCATCAAAAAGTAAAAAAATGTATCAATGATAAAATAATTGGTAAAGTATTTCTGTTTTCTTCAAGATATGGTTTTCCACCGATTTCAAGAGATAACATACGATACGACAAATCTTTGGGGGGAGGTATTCTAAATGATGCAGGATGCTATCCCATTAATGCATCAAGAATGTTGTTTGAATCTGAACCTAAAGGTGTTTTTTGTAATTTGACTATGGATAAAGAAGCACAAGTTGACACTAAAGCTACATTGTTAATGGATTTTGAGGGTAACAGGCAATCTCAAAGCAGTGTAGGTTATGATCTTGAATATGAATCAAATTATGGACTATGGGCAAGTGATGGCTCTCTAAATTTGACCAGAGCCTACAATATACCACCAGATATGCAAGCTAGATTAAATATTAAAAATAGCAGTATGGACAAAGAAATACTGATTGATCCAGTTAATCATTTTCAATTAATGGTAGAATCATTTAGTGATGAAATTATAAAATCAAATTCATGTAAATATAATTTTGAAGAGGATCTCTTAAACCAAGCAAAAGTAATGGAGGCATGTAGAATATCAAATAATGAAAAAAGATATGTAGAGACTAAAGAAATCAAATAACATGGTTGTAAAAAAAAATTGTTTAATTGTTGGTGCATCAGGAGGTATTGGCAATGAAATTACTAAAAAAATTGCAGAGCAAAATTATAATTTATTTTTAATTGGAAAAAATAAAAGCAAATTGTTAAAATTAAAAAAAGAAATTAAAAAAGATGACATCATTGTAGAAATTGAATCAGTAGATCTTACAAACGAAAAACAGATTGATAAATCTATCAAAAAAATAAGAAAAACATTTGGAAAAATAGACATTTTAATAAATACATCAGGGCTATTTTTGATAAAATCAATAGACAAAACAACGATAGAAGAATTTGAAGAGTCTTTTAAAATCAATGTAAGAGCTCCTTTTATTTTTAGTAAAGAATTTTCAAAAGATATGAAAAAATCAAAATGGGGAAGAATTGTGAATATCGGTTCATCTTCAGCATATAATGGATTTAAAAATAGTACAGCATACTGTTCTAGTAAACATGCATTATTAGGATTTTCGCGTGCATTATTTTCAGAATTAAAAGAGGATAATGTCAGAGTGTATTCTATCTCACCAGGTTCAACACAAACAAAAATGGGTAAATTATCAAAAGATCAAAAATTTGAAACATTTCTAAAACCAAAAGAAATTGCAGAATATGTTGAATTTGTAATTAGTTTTGATAAACAACTCATTAGTGAAGAAATTAGATTGAACAGAATGGAAATAAAATAATGACAATGTTAAATTAAGAATTTTTTTTTAAAGTTAATACATACAATCCTGTTGCACCACTATGAGGTAAATCATTGTCTAATGTATTGACATTGTTTTTGATCCATTTGAGTAAAGAATTAACATTTTGCTCATTATTGGGCAAATGTGAGTCTTGTAAAACATTAGGAATACGTTTCTTAAAATCTTCAATCAAAATATCACCATGACTCCATGATTTATCAAAAGTTTTCCAAGACAGGTTCATTTGTAATTTTTTTGCAAAATTTTCAAAATATGCAGGAGTAAAATAATGACAATCAGCTAATGTAATTGGGGCATCAAATAAAAGAAACAAAGGCATAAGCATGTACCCTCTAGGATTACTCCAATTAGGAGAGGTAGTAATTATACATCCATTTTTGTTTAAATATTGTTTAAACAATCTTAGTGTTTTAAGGGGATTATCCATATGTTCTAAAGTACCATTTGAAACTATTACATCAAATTTTTCTTTAATTTTATTTACATCAATAGATTGGAATTTTAAATTTTTATGAACATGTTGAGATTTAGCTATCTCAATTGCTTCCGTAGAAAAATCTACTCCCAAAACTATTGCACCTTTTTTTGCTGCATTAAAAGCAAACAAACCAGTCCCACAACCAACATCAAGTACTTTTTTCCCTTTCCATGAAATTTGTTTTAACACTTCCTTAATTTCAGATAAAGAATTTGATTCCCTTTTAATTGTAAAATGTTTTTTTTCACCTTTAATGTAGACTTGATTATAAAAATAACTGAGATCCTTAGTGAGTTTTTTATTCACCATTATAAAATTAATTGAATATTTTTGTTATTTAATGTATAGAATAGAAAGTTAAGATAAAATACACGTGGAAAGGAAAATGAATTATAATTTATATCTAATAATAACAAGAATTAAGTAGAATTTAAAAAAATTGAAATAAGGTTGACGTTATTGAATATAAATAAAATTGAAACAAAATTTGTTTTTATAATTATATTTTTAATTGGGTTAGGGTTACGACTATTTTATTTTCCATATGAATTACCTTTAATTGCGGATGGAATGGATAATTTTACTTATGCAACAGCAATAAATTTTTATGAATATTTACCAAATGAATGGGCACCAGCAAATATTGGGTGGTCAATATTTTTATCATTTTGGTTTTCATTAGTTAATTTAGATAATTCTTTTGATTATATGCAATTTCAACGGATTTTATCAATAACAATATCAAGTTTGACAACAATTCCAGTTTATTTTTTATGTAGAAAATTTTTTAACAATAAAATTTCCCTAATAGGAGCTGCATTATTTGCATTTGAACCAAGAATAATTTTAAATTCCATATTAGGAATAACAGAACCACTTTTTATTTTATTAGGTATTTCATCACTTGTAATTTTTTTAAGATATGACAGAAAAGGAATTTTAATAGCATTTACACTAGCATCGTTTGCAACAATTATCCGTTCAGAAGGAATATTTTTATTTGTAACAATATCAATTTTATTTTTTATAAAATATAAAATTTCAAAAGAAATTTTGAAAACATATCTACCTGCTTTGATAATCTTTCTTTTAATACTAGCTCCAATTTCAATGTACAAAACAGAAGTTTCAGGCAATGATGCAATGTTTGATAGAGTGGTAGGAGGTACAAATAAAATGATTTCAATGGTAAGTGAAAATCAAAATGATGATTCAAAAATTCTGAATGGATTGGAATTATTTATAAAGTATTTAGGATGGATAATGATTCCAAGCTTTTTATTATTTGTACCATTTGGAATGATTCAATTTTTTAGAAAAAGAACTAAAGAAAATAATTTTATTATAATTTTTCTAATCATTTCTAGCATTCCAATCCTCTATGCATATTTTCGTCAAGCACAAGATACGCGATATTTTTATTTTCTTTACCCAATATTTTGTGTAATATCGTTATTTGCAGTAGAAACATATATTTCAAAATTTACAAAAAAAAATATTGTAATTTTATTTTTAATTATAGGGATTTTAATAGCATCAATATCTTTCTATGAATATAAAAAAATTGATTATGAGAAAGAAACAGAATTAAATGAAATAGCACAAATTATATCTAATAAAGTTTCAGGAATAAACTTTCATCCAACTGAAACACAATACATACGAGCTACAGAAATTCCAACAAAATGGCCATTTTTATTTTTTGAGGAAGATCATCAAATAAAATCAATATCGACAAAAAATTATAATAATTTAGAAGAGTTTATTTCAAATTCAAGAAATGATTTAACACATTTAATAATAATAAATGATGATCATAATCAATCAAAATTTTTACAGGAATTATATCATAATGAAAAAAAATATGAATATTTGGACAAAATATTTGATTCAAAAGAGAATGGTTTTAAATATGGTATCAAAGTTTTCGAGATAAATTTTCAAAAATTTTATTCTATTGGAAAGAAATGATTTTAGAATTATAAAAAATTTATGATTAATAAATATTAATCATAAGAAACTATAATGTTTGGAGGAGAAACAAGGAATTGGCGTAAATCTTCAGGAGTTCCCAATCCTTTCATTTCAGCAATTGGGTAGATATGTATTTTTTTTCCAGATGTAATCATTTCGTTAAAAACGGGTGCAACATAAAATTCATTATTTGTACGAATATTTTTTGTCATCATTTGTTCTGCTGCTTTAACAAAATCCTTTCCATGTTTGAAATAATATACCCCAACAGTTGCTATGTTACTAATTGGTCTTTTTTCAGCAACTTCTTCTACTAAATTTTCATCATTAATTCTAACATAGCTCCATTTAGGATGTGTTGAAATGAAAGTTACAATACCCCCATCAGCTTCTTTTTTACGCATAAATGATAAAAAATGTTGTTGATTCCAATCAATCCATTGATCACTATTTGCGATAATTAATTCATCATCATTATTTATTAAATTTTTAGCTTTAAGAACAGTTTCTGCAGCACCCTGAGTTATTTCATGTATAGGTATTATTTCAGAATTAGGTTTCAACAAATTCATTAAATCAGGAATAGCAAATTTTTGAATGTGTTCTTCCTGACAAATAAAAATATGTTTTGCGGTTAGATTAAGATTTTCAATTATTATTTGTATCATAGGTTTTCCGTTAACATCAATCAAAGGTTTTGGAAAAGAATAACCCGCATCTTCAAATCTTTTTCCTCTACCGGCCATAGGAATAATTACATTCATTTTAAATCCATGTTAAATTGATTTATTGTATTTAATATATTTTCTAATGTCACATCATGATAACCTTTAACCTCATACACATGAGCATTAGATTTCTTTGCAGCTTCAATTCCTTTTGGAGAATCCTCCACAATAATACATTCAGTAGGTTGTAATTGTAAAAAATGAATTGCTTTAAGATAACCTTCAGGATTTGGTTTTGGATTAGATACATCTTCATTAGAAATAACACGATCCATGAAAGGTAATTGACCTGTTTTATCCAACATTAAAATTGCTGTTTGATGAATACTGTTTGTTACACATATTTTTTTAAATTTTTTTGTGCCCTCATGTAATCTCATTTTAGTTTCATCAGTACTAGCAGTTTTTTTAATAATTTCATTTGTTTTCTTTTGTTTTATCTCCCAAATAGTGTTAAAATCCTCTGTTTTTACTCGATTTTGTTCACGTAATATTTCTAATTTTTTTATTGTAGGTAATCCATTAAATGTTTGAATGTGTTCAAGTCGAGATATTTCAAATCCCGAAATTTCTTTTAATGCTTCATTGAGTGAATCATAATGCCACTCTGTTGCATCTACCAAAACACCATCTAAATCATATAATATTGCTTTAATCATTTCCATCTACCCGGGACATCAGTACAAATAGCATCAACCAATTTTTTATTAATTAAAGATTCAATTTTTTGATAATCTAGTTCATTATTTCTGTTATGCAATTCGGGAGATACTAACACAATTTTATATCCATTATTTTTAATTAATTCAAGATATTTATCATCATACCAAATTGAATGAAACGAATCAACCCATGCCCATTTTGGACCACTAAATTGTTCTTTTTCGTATTCACTTAATCTTAATGCACATGGAATTTGCATAGTAATTGATTTTAATAAATAAGGTAAAGAAAAATCAAATAAAAAATAATTACTGTGAGTTTGTTTTACAATATTATTTACATCTATTTCTATACCACAACTTTTAACATTAATTGCAAGTAATTTATTTTTTGGAAAATATCTTAGAAAATCAACTAAACTATTAGAATCATCATTAGGATAATTATGAGATAAAACAATCATACCATTATGATCACGTACATCAATTTCAGCTCCATATTTGAAATCAACATCAGACACATAATTAACTCGATGCTTTAGGATTTCCATATAAATAATAAAATGACACATATTTTAAACATTAGTGCAATATCAAGACAATTGTGAATAAATATTTTTGACTAATTTTTAAATCAAGTATATTTGTTTTAATTAATCACATCAGATAATGTAAATAATTTATTATCAGACACGCTACCAATAGATGCATCTAATACAAAATTTTGATATGATTCTAAAAATGCAGTTTTTTCCCATTCCAATTGAAAATCTTCATGGTATCTTTTTTTAATAAAATACTCATCATGTGTTACACTCCATGGTTTACCATCATTACATACATTTAGTATGTAATTTTGTGTAAGGTAAATTTCAGCTGACACACGTAAAGAATTGGGTATCTTATGATCTGATCCATCATGTAAAGGCATTGAATTCCAATAGTTAAGTAAAGTTTCCCTGCTTGATAATTGACAAAAATCATTAATCCAATAATTCCTAAATTCCTTCGAGAATCCGATATAAGGATACATGATTTTTTTCTCAGTATTTTCTGCCAAAAATATCTTGAAAATATTTGGATTATGAACAAACATATCAGTTCGAGTTTTTAAAATGAGGTTAGATTTCATTTCTTTTAATCCACTTCGAGAACCAATAATCTGATAATTTTTTGTACCCATATGTGAATCAGCAACATCGGGAATTGGAGATTGAATTACTTTACATGGGATATTAGAAATATTTTCATTATCCCACGTTGACAATAATATTTCTGAATCTGGAAAGTTTTGTTGATATTCTTCAATAATAGGGATAGTCCAACCTCGAATATTACCCTGCAATAAAATCCCAGTTGTAATTTCTTTCAATAGCAATAGATACTGTAAAAAGGATATTTAAGTTAATTAAATAAAGATAAATGAAATGAAAATAAGAACAGGCGATATTTATCGTATTAATCTGACAAAGTACAAATGGGTTAACCAATTTGTTAGTGGGAAAGTTTTAAACATTACCTGTGGAAAATATTTAAATTATTCATCATCCAAATTATTACTTGAAAATAATGCTGATGAAGTTTGGAGTCATGATTTTTTAGATATTCAACAAAATAATTCTTTAAGGAAATTACACAAAGGTAAAATTACATATCAAATTAAAAATAAAAAAGAATTAAATTTATTGAAATTTAATACGATTTTAGCATTTGATATTTTATCGGTTACAGATAATGTTAATGAGTCTTTAAAATTTATTTTTGATCATTTAAATTATAATGGAACTGCCATAATTTCAATCATTAATGATGATAAATCTCCAAACAATAATCATGATTTGATTACCAAGAACCTAAACCTATTTACAAAAAAGGAATTAGAACAAATGCTTAACTCATACTTTAGTAATATTACTTTTTTTTCACAGGGAATTATTACCGATATAGAAAAATCAATAGAGAATACGAGATTAACATTCAAAAGGAAATTATTAAATTTCTTGCTAAAACCTATACAAAATCAAATTTTTTATATAAAATATATTACGCCTATGCGAAAACGTCGAACTAAATTAAGGCATCGTAAAGAAGGCATATCCTCAAAAAAGTATGAAATATCCCCAACTAATGAAAGAGAACAACCATTAATTACAATTGTAGTTTGTAAAAAATAATTAATTTGATAATATGCCAAATCTTGTAAAAAATACAAAAAGATTCTATTTATAACTAATAATTAATAAATAAAAATGATAGATAATGAAGAAAGAGTGGACAAGAAGACGATGGTGGGAATTTAGACAGGGTCATGGTATTTATTTAATTTTTGTTTTAACATTTACTAATTTTATTCTAATATCATATAGATTATTAATTGAAAAAGTTGCATTTATCAAAGAATTAATTCCAGAATTGTGGTTATTTGTAATATTGTTTATTGCAATTTACATTCCAGCTGCAATTATAATTGGCTTCTGGCACAGAAAAACGCAATTAAGAGTAGAAGCCACATTAATCACTCAACAAAATCCAATACTAGCTATGATGATCAGAACTTTATTGGATGTTCAAACTGGAAAAGCAACAAAAGATGAAATTGAAGAATTTAGAAAAATGTTAATAAAAATTGAAAAAGGCAAATTATGATTATTAAAGAAAATGCATTAAGAAGAATTTGGTTAGATGGCAGAAATGGGCATACGGTATATCTAATGTTTCTGTTAGGATTTCTAAATTTTATCATAATAACATATGCATATTTAATTGAAGGTAACACTATTTTTGAAAAATTGGATTTAGAATTATGGTCATTTGGCATTATTCTTATTATATTATATGTTCCAATTTCTATTTTGATTGGTAGATGGCACAAACGCACTCAGCTCAGAACGGATATGACATTTAGTATAATCCACAATCCAATGATAACTATGATGATCAGAACTTTATTGGATGTTCAAACTGGAAAAGCAACAAAAGATGAAATTGAAGAATTTAGAAAAATGTTAATAAAAATTGAAAAAAAATGACAATAAAAATTGACAAATTAATTAAATATACATAAAATTTAATAATAAAATAATGCTCATTTTACACAATTGTCTTTACAGATTACTTAAATTAGATGATCTAAATTTAAATAAAATATGAAAGGAATAATTCTTCATGGTGGACATGGAACACGTTTACGTCCATTAACACATACAGGTCCAAAACAATTACTTCCAATTGCAAACAAACCCATGTCACAATATTGTGTTGAAACTTTAGCTAATGCAGGAATTAAAGAAATTGCATTTATTATTGGTGGAATAGGATCAAAGAAAGTTAAAGAATATTACGGAGACGGTGAAAAATTTGGGGTAAAATTTACGTATATTCAACAAGATTTTCCCAGAGGTATTGCACACGCAGTTTCATTATGTGAAGATTTTATAAATAAAGAAAAATTTATAGTATTTTTAGGAGATAACATCATTCAACGTAAAATAAATGACTACATTTTAGATTTTGAAAAATCTGATGCGTTAGCTTCCCTTTTATTATGTGAAGTTAACAATCCCTCACAATTTGGAATTGCAGAAATAGAAAATAATAAGATCATAAAAATTACTGAAAAACCCAAAAATCCTTCAACCAATCTTGCAGTTACAGGAATTTATTTTTTAACTCCATATATTTTTGAAATAATAAAAAAATTAAAACCATCTTGGAGAAATGAATTAGAAATAGCTGATGCATTACAAATGCTAGTTGAAGAAAATAAAGAAATTATTTATGGAATGATTACTGATTTTTGGAAAGATACGGGTACACCTGAGGATATTATTGAAGCCAATAAAATTATTTTAGAAAATATGCCCGAATCATTTCAAGGTAAAAAAGAAGAACATGTCATCATGGAAGGAAAGATCATAGTTGGTGAAGGAACAATTATCAAAAATGGTGTAAAAATTATAGGATCGTCAATAATTGGGGGAAACTGTATAATTGAAGGTAACACAACAATTGGTGAAAATACAAGTATTGGAGAAAATGCTCATCTTAGTGACTGCAACATATCAGACTCAATAATCATGTCAAATTGTACAATTAAAGGTGAATTGGAAATTAAAAATAGTATAATTGCATCCAATTCAAAAATAATTAAAGAAAAAAAGAAGAGCAAAAAGAAATTCATTTTGGGCGAAGGAACGCAAATATCATTATAGAATATCAACATAATTCACTCAATAGAGGTAAAAGCATATCAATTCTTAGTTAAGAAGATAAATCAGTTAAAAGATACTGAATGAGAGGCAAAATAGATTTGAATCTACTTGGAATTGATTTTGAAGACTGGTATCATCCAGAATTGGTTGAACCTTTTGTATCTGAAAAAGAAAAAAAGCCTGTAATGTTCAAAGGTCTTGATAAAATTTTAGAACTTTTAAGAAGAAATGATTCACAAGCTACTTTTTTTACAGTTGGAGAACTTTTAGAATCAAATCCAGAAATACTTGACAAAATCATATCAGAAGGACATGAAATTGGTTTTCACACTATGAAACATACAAGATTAGATTCCCCTAATTATAAATTAAAATTTGGAAAAGAATTAAAAGAATTTGGAAAACTTACTTCGGGTAAATCCATAGGATTTAGAGCTCCAACTTTTTCATTAAATAACAAAAGTTCTTGGGTAATTGATGAATTGGTTAGTAATGGATACAAATATGATAGTAGCATAATGCCTGCTAAAACTAGTATGTATGGTATGCCAACAGCTCAAAGATCACCACATAAAATAACTAGTACAAATTTAGATAAAAATGACCCTAATGGTACTCTTGTTGAATTTCCTTTAATGGTTACAAAAATTTTAGGAAAAACAATACCTGCAGCAGGGGGATTTTATCTTAGAACATTACCACTAAGAATTATTAAAAATACTATAAAATCATATCAACATCAAAAAATCCCTACAAGTATATACATCCACTCATGGGAATTAACTCCTGAACATATTCCTAAAATAAAATTGCCTCTCAAAAATAAATTTATTACATTTCATAAAATAGAAAATGCATTTTCAAAAATGAATAAACTATTAGAAGAATTTGAATTTACATCATTTAATACATATTATAAAAAAAATTATGAATAAATTATTATTTAAAAATTCAAAAAATCTTAATATGTTCAATTTTATCTAGAAAATTATTACATTATGAAAAAGTTTGAAATAAAAAAGGAAAAAGGAAATATTATTGTATGGTTAGATTTTGATGCATATTCATACATTAATTTTGGAATTATAATTGAATTAGCAAAATTAGAAAAATATGATTTCATCGGAATAGTTACAACTAAACAGGATGTGAGTTTCTTTGAAAACCAGAAAATTATTCCATTTAAAAAAATAATCTATTATCCAAATTGTTATATTAATAAAAAAAATTATAGTTTAGAAAATCTTAAGAATTATGAAAAAAAATTTGGGTTAAATCTTTGGATGGATATATTTAGTGAAAGAAGTTTTTACAAATATTGGACAAATTTTCACAAATTTAGTAAAGAAGAAATTTACTCAATTGTAGAAAATTCAATATTATTTTTTATTGATATTTTAAATGAATATAAACCAAAACTTGTTTTAACACAACATATAGGTGAAAATATTTCAAATTTACTTTTGTATAAAATTACAAAAAATCTAAATTTTAAAACATTAATGCCAGTTCCAGTTCATATGCACAATAAAATTGTAATATCAAATAACTTTACTGGAAAAGAAATTTCTGATGAATATGAAAAACTAATTGAAGAATTTTCAAATCCATTAAAAGAATATAATGAAGAATTTATAAAAAAACAAAGTTTTTTTGAAACAATAAATCTACAATTTAGTTATTCCAATAATAATAGAAATTTATTTCAAAAATTTAATCATTATTTTAAGAGACTATCAAATGATCCAGAACCTATTTACAAAAATATTGGAAAAACTAAATGGAATATAATTAAATTTAAAATTAAAAATTATTTTGAAATTAAAAAAAGAGAAGAATTTTTAGATAAAAATTCAGAAAAAAGTATAAAAAATGAGAAATTTTTATATTTTCCACTTCAAAGTGAACCAGAAGCAAAAAGTCTCACTACAACTCCATTTTATGTAAATCAGATAGCATTGATTGAAAATATAGCCAAAGCCATACCAATTAATTTTACATTATATGTAAAAGAACATCCAATTCAAAAAACAAAATTATGGAGATCAATTAAAGATTATAAAAAAATATGTGATATACCAAATATTAAATTAATACATCCAGATGTGGATTCACAAAAATTAATTTCAAAAAGTCAAGGACTAATTTCAGTTTTAGGATCTACAGGTTTTGAAACATTATTTTATAAAAAACCAGTTATTTTATTTGCAGAAGATTATTATGATAAAGTATCAATGGTAACAAAAATTAATTCATTTTTTGAATTGAATAAAAAAATAGAAAATGCATTAAATAATTATCAATTTAATAATAAAGAAATGAATGTCTTAATACAATCTTTTGAAAATCAAACAATATCAGTGCCTTATTTTTCAATTTTAAAAGATGGTATTGTCATATCATCTATTCAAAGAATTGAAAATAATTTTAATTTAACAATAAAATATTTTAAAAAGTTTTTTGAAGTTCATGAACAATCTTTTAAATTAATTGCTAATGAAATATATTCTAAAATATAAAAATTATTCTAATTTAAATATTCATTATACAATTTTATAATTTTTTTAATTTCAATATCAGCATTATAATTTTTTTCAATTTCTATACGAAGAGAATTACCAATTTTCTTTCTTTCATTTTCATTTTGCATGGATTCAATCAATTTAATTAATTCTGTTGAGGAATTACCAATTAATAACAAATCTTGTTTAAAGTCTACTGCTCCAGATGATGTAGTGATTATTGGCATTTTACATGCTGCAGCCTCTAAAAATTTATTTTTTGAACCTAAATATTTAGCATATGCAGGATATGGTGAAAATAATACACTACAACTTCTTAAAACTTCATAATAATTATCCACTAAACCTAAAAATTCAGTATTTTTAAAATTTAATTCATTTTTAAAAGAATGATCAGTTTTACCAATAAATACAAATTTGATATTTGGTAAACCTTTTACTGTTTTTTTAATGAGATCAAGACCTTCATAATTTATAGTTCCAGGAAGAAAGGGTCCAACTATTGCAACTTTTAGTTCAATACAAGTTGTAGGAGAAAAATTATTCAAGAAGATTCCATTTCGAACAACAGTAGAATTTTGAAACTTTTTTACTTTTTCAAAAATATCTTCTCCTGAACAAATTAAATGAGTAGAATTTTTAAAAAGATTTATTTCAAATTTTTTATAATAATATGATTTTGCAATATATGCATATTTTTTCCAAGAATGAACTGGAAATCCAGTAGATAAATTTAATGATTGAATGTGTTCTAAACCATGAATGTCTACAAAATATTTTTGATCTTTAATCCATTTTCCACTAAACTGATGTGCATGAATTAATGTATCAGAGATATCATTTAATTTAGTTTCATTAAAATTATCAACAAGTTCTACATCATTAAAATTATTTTTTTTTAATGCTTCAAACTGCCATTTTGGTCTAATGGTACTACCATTAGGAGTATTCATATCATGTCGTGTAATTATTGAAACTTTTTTCATATCAATATGTATATTTAATCAACACGGTTATATTTTTAGAGAAACAGAATTTTGACATATAATACAATTCCACTATTTCATTGATAAAAATTGTTATGATTTCAATAATTCATTATACAAAGTGAGATAGAGTTTACCAACATGACTCCAATCATATTTTTGTACATTACTATATGCAGAATTAATTAATTTATTATTAAAATCAGAACTAGCAAATAATTTCAATATTTCATCTAGTAATTTTTGAGAATTATTAGGCTCAATTAAAATTCCAGTTACATTATGTTCAATAATTTCAATATTTCCACCAACATTTGTAGTAATTACAGGCACTTTACATGCCATTGCTTCTAAAATTGTAGAGCTTATGCCTTCAATTAACGAGGGTTGGATAAGAATATCAGAACCTTGGATTAATGAAATAGTTTCATTTTTGGGCAAATATCCCAGATAATCAACATTAGGTTTTTTGATATTTTTAATTAAATTTTCTTTTGGACCAGAACCTAAAATGATTAAATGGATATCTGAAGGTAAAATTTCTATTAATTCACATAACACATCAATTCCTTTCTCTGAAGATAATCTTCCTGCAAAAATAATTTGTTTTTTATATCTTCGATCAGATTTTATAGATAAAGAATCCATATTAATGGAATTAGGAATGTGATAAACGTTTAATCCTAATTTTTTATAATAATCAAATGCGTCCTTTGAAACAACAGTAATTGCATCAGCCCATTCTAATGCTTCTTTTTCATAGTTAGTAGCAATTTTTAAAGTAGTTTTATTATGTAGATTTTCTATTTGTTGTGAATAAATTCCATGTATTGTTAGTATTTTTTTTCCAGATGCATTTTTCATTGCTTTAGCTGATGGAATATTATGTGCATGAACAATATCATTATTTTTTTTAAATTTTGCCTTTAAAGAAGAAGAAATCATGAAGCTTGGATTTTTTAGTCCTTTGATTGGAATAGTAAAAGTATTTTCTGATGAAATGATTTCGACAGTATTCCCTTCATTTTTTAGAAAAGTTTTTAATCCCTGTACATGTTGTGCGATACCACCTATTCCAGAATGAGTTGGAGATATAAGAAGAATTTTCACAAAACAAAATTAATTGTAGAGCTTAAAAGGTATTGGATTAAAAGATCTACGGCATTATTGTTTTCTAGGCATAATTATAATAGTTATTCATACAACAAAGATGAAGTTTATAAAAAATTATTATTCTATAAATTAATTATATGTAGATAATTAAATTATTGAAGATTAGATGGAACATAGTTTTGATTAATTTCATAAACCAAAACAATATTGATTAGTCCATTTTCATCATCACTAAAACCAGGGGATGAATGAACTAATTTTAGTGGAGTATTATTACCAGAAGAATATTTAACATCTTCAACATAGATAGGATGAAATCCAGGTTTAAATTCAGTCCAGGATTGTTGAGTTATTTGATCATAATATGCAATTGGAGTATATGGAATCATTTTACCTAAAAGAGTATTATTAAAGAAATTATTATTTACGGTGAAGAAATCAGAATACAGATATTCTTGGATGGGTAATTCAGCTATACGAATAAACCACGGTGCTTTAGTTTCATCGCCACCAGTACCTAATACATAAAGACGTTGACCTGAATTAGAATAATTTTCTAGTCTTTCAGCTGCAACAAATACAACTACATAATCAGCACCCCATTCATTTAACATATTCCATCCTTCATCAGGCGAACTAAGAAATATTTCTGCCATATGTTTAATTCTAGAATCAATTAATGTAGAATTATCAATGAATGTTGTTCTATCAGACATAGTAGTAATCCAATATCCATAATCCCACCATGAAGCAATAATTGCATCTTTATCGGTATTATTTTTTATCCAATCGAGAGTTTCTAACCAATCATTAGTAGGGGGAAAAGTTGTTCCTCCATTGAGAATTGTTGGAGGTATATCAACAACACTAATCCAATTACCGCTACTAGAATCAGGATATACAAGGGGAATAGTGAATAAAACAAAGATAATTACAATATATGAGGTTTTTAATGCATAATTTTTTACACCAGAAAAATTAATTCTAAAAATTTCTTTGCTTAAAATAGATAATCCAATTGATGCAAGAACAATTAATGATAAAGATGTGAATACTTCTAATCGTATAAATGCAGAACTGACATATGTGCTAGTAATTCCTAAAATTAAAACAAATGCTATCACATCCTTTTTTAGGAAGATTTCACTTTGAGTAACTTTTTTACTTAAAATAATCCAAACTCCAATTCCTGCAAAAATCATATAAATTGAATTAAAAATAAAAGATGATGAGATATCAGTTGTTTGATGTTCCGAAACTGAATCAGTTAATGGATCCATTGTAACCATAAATGGATTTAGTGCATTTAGATAACGATAACTTGGTAATGAGAGAAAATTAGAATCTTCATTTACTATTAGTAAGAAGGATCCAAGAATAATTATAGTTAATAATAAAATTAATCCATTTCTTGTTTTATTTTCATCTTTACTTAATTTTTGAATAAATATGCAAACTATTAGAAAAATAGTAGGAACAATTAAAGAAAATCCTCCCAAACCAAATACAAAATTTAATCCAGGTCTTTCAAAAATACTGGTAGTTAAAAGAAAAGTTATAACAAATAATGGAATACTCCAAACTAAAAATTTATGATCTTTTCGAATAAATGGTAATACTAGAATAAATATTCCAATCGGAATTATAAAAAATTGATTTCCTCCCCATGAGGCCATTCCAAAAGTCATAATTATACCTCCAAAAATTATTTTTAAAATTGCAATTTTTTTATTTTCAGACTTAATTCCACTTAAAAAGAAATACATTCCCAGTAAACCGTAAAAAATTCCCAAAGGTTCAGATTTGAACCAGCCAGCCATTCCTCTTATAGCAATTGGAAGAGATACTGCTAAAAGTAAAGATGAAATTAAACCAGCAGTAGTTCCTGCAAATAATCGTACTAGTGCAAAAATAACAATTACAGTTAATGAACCAATAATTAATGGAAATAGTATAGTAAAATCATATAAATTTGAATTGCCACCAAATATTTGATAACTTGTTGCTGCAGTGATATGAAGCATAGTTTGAGAAGTTGCAGAAATATCTCGTCCTGTAGGATACCAACTTTTATCATCATGCCATTCAAAATATTCAGAAAATCCATTTTCTAGCAAATATTCAGTAGCACGAAAATTAAAAAATGGATCAAATTCATTTAATTCAAATCCATAATCAAGAGTTTGAGATCGTATTACATATGACATTGAAAATGATAAAAGCAAGATTCCAATTACAGCAAGATGATATAATTTGAAATCAAATAATTTAGTTTGAAATAATGTAGTATTAGAAATCATTACTTCAAAGACTAGTTTAAACTGTTATTACTCTTTTGAAATCAATTCTTTTACATTGTTGCTTGAGATGCATCATGGAACATCTGACTCTTTGCACAGCCAGCAGCAAGTTCATCACCGGCTCCACGTCTCATAAGGCCTCTGTATAGACCATCTTCAAGTTTTACACCTTCACGTTCTTCCCATTCCTCCACAGTGATAGAGTATTTCTTTTGAATTCTGTCTCTGTACCATTCTGGAATTACATTAAATGCACAGAATGGAACTATTCTAAGGTCTGGAGTAACATAGTGAATATCACATCTTTGTAGTCTTTCTAAATCTTCATTGTACTTGTCTTGAAAGTGCATCATACCAAGGAACAATCCTTTGACGTGCCATGAACCAACTGAATCAAATGATCTCTTCATGAGGATATTACCAAACATTTTTGCTAAATCTAATCCTGCAGGTTGTTTTTTAGAATCAACAAAGCCTTTGAGTTTTCTTACAACTTCAAGCATCGTAAAATATTTGTTTTTACCAGAACGAATTTCTTCTGCTTTATCTTCAAAGAGTTCTAACATTCCTTGAATATCACAGAATTTTGTCAATGGAACAAATTTCTTTGTATCTGCATCTTCAAAGATGTATGTTCCTGCACCACAAGCAAAGTGAATAGATAATTCATACTTTGGTTTACTTGAAAATGCTTCAATTACATTAGTTAATGGCATACAACTTGGAACTGGGAACCAATCATCAACAGTAACTTGACCATCTGTTTGTTCTTCAATTCTATGAACACAATCAG
>Ga0233439_10001799_pt1 | contig 26044 bp, 41 predicted proteins | sample SI_123_September_6_FD_182713 | JGI IMG/M metagenome (GOLD analysis project Ga0233439, IMG submission 182713) | Seawater microbial communities from Saanich Inlet, British Columbia, Canada - SI_123_September2016_100_MG | ecosystem: Environmental > Aquatic > Marine > Inlet | place: Canada: British... | reverse complement strand
ACATGCTGAAAAGTATCAATGCCGCTCTCGCGTTAATTTCACAATAACCTTAACTGCCCCCTAGAAATAGGGGGCTTTTTTTAATCCTAAAAGGAACAACACAATGAACAATGATCTAATCTTCACAGCAACCACAGCAACACCCGCAACACCCGCAACACCCGTTCACTACAACGATCAGATAACACATTACCCACAGCCCCAACTACAAAAAAAGTAGATTGGAACTACTAACAGATTAGCCCCTTAATTGGGGCTTTTTTGTGCCTGTCGTTTGATCACTCTCTGATACCAGTACCCACTGGAGTATGGCGTATCGTCTCATACGGTGATAGGTTAACGCACCCTAACTTACTACCCCGGCCCCGGGTAGTAGAGCGTAGCATACCCTAACCTGATACCAGTACCCACTGGAGTATGGCGTATCGTCCTGTTATTCCACATGGTGGTACTTTACAGTGTCGTAAAGTACGGTACGGTAATCAACAGATTTCCACCTAATGATACTGTACGTAATTTTCGATACCAGTACCTCATGGAGTATGGCGTAGCGACACCAAAGGCCACAGTTGTATTGTAGTTTTTAGGGCATATCGCTGAGAGGCAGTAGGCATGCGGGTTACAGAGGTAGTGTAGCTAGAATACGCATACTGTAGCATAATGTAGTAGAATGTTCTGCTACATTACAAAAGTGGAACAATGTGGAACACTATAGAACGATGTTGGCGTTTAATGGCAGATGGTTGAGCAGAAATAGCTATATATATATAGTGTAGTTAATAAACCATATATATATATAGGGCTGCTGGGGATTCCTAAATATCTCCTGCCCAGAGGTCTCTCCCCCCCTCTCAGATCTAGAATACTATTGATTCTGGGGAAACAGCTACACTATCAATAGCTCACATTTCTGCGCCATCCATTACCAGTACCTGCCGGTAAACGTCCACATCATTCCACACCACTCCACATCTGTACTGTAGCAGAACCGTTCTACTACATTACGCTACAGTGCTAGAACAAGACGATACCTTCCACTTCCTGCTATTCGGACAGATCAACCTAGAAAGGCATAGAACACAGTACGTAATCAACAGATTTCCACAGATAAACCTAGAAGGACACAGTAGTACACGAACTTGACATCGACCCTATAGTATGTCATAATGTGTTCTCAGGTAGTAGTTTATATAGATTCCGGCAAACTTATAGGACATCTTATAAGTTTGGAACAAGTAAGGAATCAAGGGCGTACCCAGTTTGGCCCAAGCACTGGATGTAGATTGAATCCCCAGTTCAATTGAATGTGTACCGAACTTGCTTCGGTCATGAACGGCTAGCGGTACGTCACGCATGGTGTAAGTCGCGCTCTATCACTGTTAGATCGGCGTAAGAATTTGTCGATTGTTGATGCAAATAAGACACGTCTGTAACCGTTTATAGTCGAAAGGTTAACAAGTAGGAGCTTGATACTTTGTAGTTCATTACAAAGTTAAAGAAGTTAAAACAGGTTCACGCGCCACTACATCGTATGCGAAAAATGATTGCCGCAATGAAAAACATCTTATTGCCGCGATACGTGAAAGGTATTTATCAAGTTTTGGAAAGTAACTGATTAAATTATAGCTGCTAAGTGGCTAGTTAAACGGATCGAATAATAAAGTCGGAACCGATAACCACTCAATTAGGGTCAGCATTTGCTGGCCTTTTTTGTGGTGTTTATTGAGTGCGTGCAGGAACCCCAGCATTCACCTTATAAACATTAACAAAAACTTATAGGACACCCTATAAGAAACTGGAGAGTAAGAATGGACAAGGAACTGGATTTTTCTAGTCTCGAAAAAGTATTGGAGGATTCGCTAATGTGGCGTTTGATGCGACGAGATATTCGCACCGGAAATGTTTACTGGTTACAAGACAGGCTCCACAAGGATTATGCTGTGGCAATGTGGGAAGCAGAAACCAAGAGGCATGAAGAAGATATGAATGTACAGTTCTGGATCGAGCCAGATGTTTCTGGCGTAAACTTTGACTGAAACTGGAGAACGATGATGAATTTTGAAGAAGCTAAAGAGTATGCAAAAGTACGAGCAATTGAAGAACACACGCGGATGGCTTTGTGGTCACACATTAATAGCACTGGTGAAATGGTCTTTACTGTAACTGATGACCGAATAGACCGAGGATCAATGCGCGGTTGTAGGCATCAAGGTAGTGTCAGTTCCACTGGAGTGTATTCCTCATGAATGTAGCAGAAGCCAGAAAAAACGTTGGCGGGTTATCTAACGCATCCAAGATGCCAAGCAAATCATATGGGTTGCCAGCGCAAGCGTGCAACGTAGGCGGCAAACTTCGCAAGGTTAAAGGTTCCACTTGCGAAAAATGCTACGCCTATGATCGTGGTATGTATGTCATGCCAGTAGTCAAGGCAGCGCAAGCGCGAAGACTAGCAACAATCACTGATAAAAATTGGTCAGTGAACGTGGCACGGTCAATCAATAAAGATAAACTTTTCCGGTGGCATGATAGTGGCGACATCCAAAGCAGCGAGCACTACCAAAAGATCATAGAGGTTGCACGGCTTACGCCCGATTGTCAGCACTGGTTGCCAACACGCGAAGCGCAAATAGTCGCGAGCCATAAGGGGGAGCTACCAGACAATCTAATCGTGCGAGTATCCGCGCCTATGGTGGACGGCCCAGCACCTAAGCGATTTGCTAACACGTCAACAGTACACGCCAATACCATACCCGTAAATTCCCACGTATGCCCAGCACCTAAGCAAGGTGACAAGTGCAAGGATTGCCGAGCGTGCTGGGACAAATCAATTCCAAACATTAGCTACCATAAACATTAACAAAAACTTATAGGACACCCTATAAGTAACTGGAGTAAAACTGGAGAACGAAGATGGAAAATGAATACGTAGAAGTTGTTAAGAGATGGCTGGCAGATAATGACAGCGTAAGCCTAGAAGAATTGAAGGCGAATTATGATGCTGTATCTGATGACTGCCATGAGATGCCCGATACCCCTGACACACCCACTTGCGCTTGGCATGCTGCTAGCGACGCTTACACTGCTGCTGAGGTTCACACTACTATTTACCCTTGGTCTGATCCCGATGCTGCTTACGCTAGGTACGCCGCTGCCGCTGCTATGTGGGTACGTCTAAGCGAAGGAGAATGAAGAATGATAAAAACAATAATGGGTGAACATGGAATAACAAAACCCCGCCACCACGGGATAGTGCATAAAAGATCTCAGGCGTTGATTGACTTTGCCTGTCGATATGCGACAGAAGCGCACGGAGATCAGAAGCGTAAGTACACGGGTGAGCCGTACATAGTTCATCCGATAGCCGTTGCCCAACTAGTCGCGTCAGTCACTGATGACTGCAACATGATTAGTGCTGCGTTCCTGCATGATGTTATCGAAGATACAGACAAAACCTTTGATGACATACGCGATGCCGGATTCGGATACGAGGTAGCAGAGTATGTCTTGGGCATGACAGACGTAAGTGTGCTGTCTGACGGTAACCGTGTAACACGTAAGAAGATGGACAGGGAGCACCTTCAGGCCCAGTGCCACCAAGTGCAGACCATTAAACTGGCAGACCTGATAGATAATTCCAAGAGCATCATCATGCATGGGGGGAAGTTCGCACCCATCTACATGGCAGAAAAGAAACTGCTGCTGGAAGTGCTTACCAAGGGCGATGCAAGTCTAAGGGAAACAGCTTTGGGTATCGTTAAGGGATGGAAACAGGTATGGGAACAGGTATCAGAGCATGAACGGCAACACCGGATAATCCGCAATGGTTTGAAAACCACGGTTAACAAAGCGTGTGACCATCCGATCAATCAGCAATTGCAGGAGAGTAAGGAGAACAACAATGAAATTTGAAAACGGCTATAGAAAAGACTGGCACATAGGTAGGTTTGATATCTCTATTGTCAAACATAAACCTTTTCCAGATAACCCGAATAGCAGCACCATAATCACGCTATCTATTCAAATAAGGAGAAAACAACAATGAAAAATGAATACATAGAAGTTGTTAAGAGATGGTTAGCAGGTGAAGTAGTTAGTGTAGAAGCACTACAGGCAAATGCTGATGCAGCTTGGGCGGCTTATAATGCTGAGGCTGCTTACGTTGCTACTGAGGCTGAGGCTGCTGCTGAAGCTGCTTACGTTGCTGCTGCTCGTGCTGCTGCTGCTGCTTACTGGGTCAAAAGATATGAGGAGTTAACTAATGAAAAATGAATACATAGAACTGGTTAAGAGATGGCAAGCAGGTGAAGTAGTTAGTGTAGAAGCACTAAAGGCAAATGCTGATCGTGCTGCTGATGCTGCTGATGATGCTTATGATGCTTATCGTGCTGGTGCTGCTGCTCGTGCTGCTGCTCGTGCTGCTCATGCTGCTGCTTATGATGCTGATAATACTGATTACTGGGCTGGTAATGTTGCTCACTGGGTTAAACGGTATGAGGAGGTAACTAATGAAAAATGAAGAAACAGCTTCTTATCACAGTGACGTTGATTGGCTACAGATATACGCAGATGGTACATCTTCTGTCTACCATTCTTCTTGTGGCTGTTGTGAAGAAGAAGAGAAGCTCACGCCAAAAGAGTTGCTCAATTACATTGATGAAGAGATTAAAAACCTTACAGAGTTTCGCAATTCACTAATTCGTCAACCCGTAAGCGCATGGGAGAACAACAATGAGTAGTGATACTGGATTTTCAGACCGCATGAATTACCTAGTAGACCTAATGCTTGATCCAAGGAATCACCATAAGAGCATGAAAAAACTCCAGTGGTCGGCCTTTCGGATGTACCCAATGTACTACCGCGAGTCACTGAGGTGGTGGATGTCATCCAAAGTCACAATGATGGCTGCGGATTGGGCGAATAGACGGGAGGGAATTTACGCCCTAATGGACTATTACGAGGAGAACGATGATGAGTAGTAAGAGGCAAGGTATTCACACCAAAACGTACCCAAATGGGGCCACCTATCAAGGCTACTATCTAAATGATAAACGTCATGGTGCTGGTATAAAAACTCACGCCGATGGTAAGCGCGTCCCTTGTGTTTACGAGCATGGGGTAAAGGTATTGGGTACTAAGACTAGGTTCATGCTAGAACTGGATTTGCAGGATTGTGAGGCATTGATTAAAGGGGCTGTAGGTGAAGCTGCAACCCAGATTGAAGATGTTATGGCTAACTTAAAAGTACGGGGCAACTGCCCAGAATGTGGTGGCAATGGCCAACTGCATGGTGACTACAGAATGGATTGGAACTGTAGAACATGTCAGGACAAGGGCATTCCATCGTTCATCAACAGGGAGAGCAAGGAGTTAACTAATGATTAAAGAAGAAGAAACAACTGCCGAGCAGGATGGTGAAGAATGCCTGACATGTGAAACCGAAGTCATCAATGGTGGGACATGGGGGTACTGCGCTGAATGTTGGGATGAGCAGTATGAGGAGTTAACTAATGAAAAAAATAACTAACCGAATGCTCTGTTACCTGTACTACTTTCTAGGTGACATGGTGTCACGCCCTATGCAGCGTTGGGATTGGCCTGTGTACGGGCTGTACCACTACCTGATGATTCGTTCGTCTGACATAGATGAGGAGTACGGGCAGGGCTGGGTATGGGAACAGGTATCAGAAACCGGCACATCCAGTGCCACAAGTACCACAACAGGAGAGTAAGTATGAGTATGTTAACAGCACCAGAAGCAGTATCACGGGTATCAATCGCGAGTTCTGCGATGATCTCAGAGTTAAACGTATCACTTTGGACGGGTCGCAAGAAGGATAAGCGTGCCTCTCACAAGGTAACCGAGGACAACAACGCCGAAGAAGGATCGGCAGGAGTATATAAGAAGTTGTTAGGGGATTGTCCAGAGCTTGACGCAATCCTTAAACATGTAGGCTATGTACGTAATCATGTCCACTATGCCATGACTATGCCGTGGGGTGATCTCGGGCAGCGGCTGGTAACAACTGCCATGTCGTTTGATTACACAACCAAGATGTCTGAAGCCGAGGATAAGTTCTGGGTATTGGTCACGGCGTTTCTCAAGGTCTACGATTGGGAAGTAGCGCAATCACAAGCGAAGTTAGGGGATATGTACAACCCTGCTGACTACCTGTCGTCCGAACAGCTTAAGGACAAGTTCAACTTCCGTATGGTGCTTGCGCCTGTACCAGAGAACAACTGGCTGTGCGAGCTGGGTAAGGATCAGTTAGCAGATATGGAGACACGTTATCAGGAGCACTATGAGGCGCAGATACATCAGGCAATGCATGACATTGCCGACCGTACAACGGTGGCGTTGACCAAGCTGCACGACCAACTCGATTGGGTAGCAGGTGAGAAGAACAAGCGGATCTTTGAGTCAGTGTTCGACACTTGCCTCGACATGATCGACATGCTTGACGCTTGTAACTTAACAGGTGACACCCAGATGATCGCCATCCATAGCAAACTTAAAGCACAGTTTCAAGGGACTGGAATGATGGGTTTGAGTACCGAAGCATTGAAGGAGGATGACGTACTGCGTGAGCAGACCAAGACGGTATTGGCTGATGTACTTAAGGAACTACCATCGTTAAACATGTAAGGAGGTAAGATGGAAAGACACCAAATGACGTAGATTGACATAGAAGTACACATGTGGTAACATAACACCATCATGAGCACGACAGCACGACCTTACTTTACGGCCTTGTAAAGTAAGCAACTTAGAAACTTAATTACTCTGGAGAGTAACAATGAATACATCACAACGATATGCACTAACGCATGAACAGATCTGCAACCCTCTGGTTGCTCAAGCACTCAACCCCACGAAGGATAAGAAACGACGATCAATACTAGTCGAAGGTGCGATGGGGTGGGGTAAATCCTCAATACTACACATGTTAGCTGCACGACTACCTGACCACATACCGTGTTACTTCGATTGTTCTACCAAGGACTTGGGAGATATCACCATACCTGACCTCATGCACATGGACGATGGCAGCGGGTTTGTGCGCTACCTGACCAATGAGGAGCTGGGTATACATCTTGGTAAGCCTGTCATCCTCATGCTGGATGAGTGGGGTAAGTGTAACCAAGGCGTATTGAACTCGACGTTGCGGATTGTGCAGGAGGGTAAGGTCGGATCATATACCCTGCACCCTGACTCCGTTATCTTCTGTACGACTAACCTCGCCATAGAAGGTGTAGGTGACAGGTTACTAGCACACCAACATGACAGGGTAACCACGGTTGAGTTAGCCAAGCCAACCCCTGATGCATGGGTAGAGTGGGGGTATAACAATAATATCCACACCACAATACTGGCATGGGCGAACGACAACGACAGAGCGTTTGCTGACTTCCGTGACTTTGAGAACCCTGACGATAACCTGTACATACCTCATCCCCGATCTAATCGGACACATGGGGTGACAGGCAGGTCACTCGAAGCAGCATCGAACTGGTTGCATATGGCTGACCAATACGATGAGCACACCCTAACATCTTTACTAGTTGGTACCACGGGTGATGCAGCAGCGGGCGACATCATGGCGTTCTCCAAGTTAGCGGGTGAGCTACCTTCGCTGGAGAGTATCAGGTCAGATCCGAAAAATGCCACTGTGCCAACCACTGCGAGTGCCTTGATGATGGTGCTGTATCGGGTGATGGATGTGCTTGATGGGCCGATGCTTGATGCATGGTTCACCTACCTCATGCGTTGTCCCCCAACGATTGGGGCAGTGTTCGCCTCACGTGCTAGGCAGTTATCAGATAACAGGCGGCTACACCCGAAAGCAGCCAAGCTCAAGGAGAGAATCATGCAGCACCAGAAGTTCACGGATTGGGCACATACCAACAACTACTTATTCACAGCCGACAAAACATAGGAGAAGGAACATGTTAGGACTTAACCGAGTACTGACCGCTGACCAGCGGGTCTATAAAGCGCAGATGGCCTTGAACAGTCATCGTACATGGGTGCCATTCATTGGCATTCGGATGATCGGATCGGTGACTGTCGTTGAGAGTCTACCGCCGCACCATACTGCCTCAACCAACGGACGGGACGTAATACTCTGTAGGGCATTTGTTGACTCGTTAACAGATGCAGGGTTGAGGTTCCTGCTGCTACATGAGGATCATCATAAGGCGTTAGAAGATCTATCAACATGGCAGCACCTCAACAAGATTTGCCCCACTACCACCAATGCAGCGTGTGACCACGTGAATAACATCTGGATATTTGATCTGGATAACGGCGAGGGATTTGTGACGATGCCTGTCGATGCCGAGGGTAATCCTATAGGTTTGATGGACTTTAGATTCCGAGGGATGGATGTGCAGCAAGTATTCAATATCTTGTATGAGGAGCAAGGTGATGGGCCTGAAGGTGATGGGCCTGAAGGTGATGGGCCTGAAGGCAAAGGAGATGGGCCTGAAGGTGATGGGCCTGAAGGCAAAGGAGAAGGCAAAGGAGAAGGCAAAGGAGAAGGAGAAGGTGAAGGTGAAGGTGAAGGAGAAGGAGAAGGTAAGGGTCAAGGTGAAGGAGAAGGTCAAGGTCAAGGTCAAGGTCAAGGTCAAGGTCAAGGTGGCTTCGATCACCATGATTGGGAAGGTGCCGGAGGTCTATCCGATGAGGAACAGCAGGAGTTAGGTGTTCAGATCAGACAGGCGCTGCGGGAAGGAGCAATAGCTGCTGGTAAGATGTCAGGTAGTGGCGCAGAGGACACCTTCGACAAGATGCTCACCCCACAAGTTGATTGGCGCGAGGTACTACGGGACTTTGTCAGCTCAACTTGCGTTGGTCATGACTTCTCTACCTATGCCCGACCCAACAGGCGCTACTTATCTACCGGAGTGTATATGCCTAGTGGGATCAGTGAACGGGTAGACCACCTTGTGTTGGCGGTGGATACGTCAGGTTCGATCAGTCAGGCGGCACTATCAACGGCATTAGCGGAGGTCAAGGGTATATGCGATACCGTGTGCCCCGCGAAGGTAACCTTGATCTATTGGGGTTGGGGTGTTGTGCGGGTTGAAACGTATGACGAGTACAACCTAGACACGTTAGTAGATAGTACTAAGCCTAAAGACGGCGGAGGTACAGACGTTAACTGTGTCCCTGCGTACCTCCGAGATAACCACATAGATGCTCAAGCTGTTGTCGTGTTTACAGATGGCTACCTAGGTGATGGCTGGGGTAAATGGGATTGGCCTGTACTCTGGGGCATATTCGATAATACAGGGGCCGTGCCAGATGTTGGCAAGACCACTCACATTGATACAAGGAGATAGAGATGAGTAGGAATAAAATACAGTGCAAGGACGAGGACGCTTACCTACATGTCGCCAAGAAAGAAGCCTTTGCTGGTAACGTGTTTAGTAGTGTGTGGCAAAGTAATGAATCAAGTGCGGGTGACAGGTATGTTGTGAGTGCATGGTTCGATATTGGTAACTTTGTCCCCATACTTATACATGAGAGAGATACGTGGTACGCAATCTCTGGGGCTAACGCGTGGGTAGTTAATGCCTTAGTTGGGCAGGAAGATCATTTCCGTCAGTACTACCGTTTAACACCAAAAGATATGCTGCGCTTGCGAGACTACGGTTTTGCGGGGGTAACGTTGGGAACTGGTATCGAGAAGGATGCCGAAACTAAAACAGGAGAAAAGAAATGACTGGATCACCAAGAATGCTACAAGCACAAAGGCATATGCTGACTAAACACCGCGAGCATAGCCCTAACAACTTCACATTTGAACTTAGCGAGTTCATCAAAACAGCAGAGGAGGATTACCCTAATGGCGGCGGTTACCATCACGCTGAAGGATGGGACGGATACATAGGTTTCCTGAAGGGGATGCTAAAAACGTATTCGGGTTGCTCTTTTCTGATAGGTAACGTTGGGAACAATTGGGATGGGGATTACTCCCGTGCAGTACGTAGCAACCCTAATATACATATGTATATACCTTCTAACAGGTTTACATCAGGCTGGGTGGGGTTCGGGGATTTTCGGTTAGGCGATGAGGTAGATGCGCAAGCCCCCGATACCATTGGTGTCTGGTCACCCCATATAGGTAAGGCTAACGTCAACAGTTACAACATGCAGCACTGCCTAATGACAACGACTAATCCCACACGTGCGTTAAAAAATGCACGGCGATTCTTCAAGGCCGAATCTCCCGTGGATGTAGCACGGGTTGGCTTGCTGTCAGATGTGGCAGATGCAGTCAGTAATGTTGTGCATGAAACACATACTCTGTTGAGGCGAAGCAAAGACAAAGTAATAGACCATTCAGGCTTAACCACGGAGCTACGACATCTCCAAGAGAGGGGTTACAAGTTCACCGATCTAGACTTTGCCGAGATGGTAGCGGAATATCTTGAGGAGGTGGCATACACCGAGGCGCAAGCAACCAAGATTACCCTGCTATCTGTCCGACTCTACATGGTTGGTGACGAGCAACGGTTCGACTGCGTTCGATTTACGGATTGTCAAGACAGATACAATGTTGGATTGGGAACTAGGGCGGGAGAAGCTGTAACGTATACCGAAGCCGAGCTGCCAGAATTTATCCCCCGTAAGATATCTATATTGATGATGAGCGACACAAATACGTTCGTATCCGGTGTAGGCTATAAATTAGATGAGGAGATGTATTATGTCGTCGAAGACTAATGAGGAAATGGATGGGGTCTACCGTGTAGACGTTAACATGTTGTCTGGTGTAGTAGTGGTACAATGTATTGGCTTATGGTGTCTTGATAGTACGGATGCAGGGGAGTATAGTAATATCAACTCTTTGCCAGAATGGATACAGCGGAAGGTCGCGATCCTCATGTTGGCAGACACTAAGAACACTGTGGAAGGCATTGGTCGGCGTGTATCAGAAAGCATATTTTTTGTATTAAAACCTATTAACAGGAGAGATAACGATGGAGAGTAGCAACGTAAAGCGGGGGCGCGGCAGACCCAAAAGCGGATTGTCCCCCTCCGAACTAGCAACGCGCAGTAAGAAAAACCTCGATACCAAAATGATAACTGCAAACGGTGAGCTACTCATTTTGCTACGTCAGTTACAAACGGCGAAATCAGCGGAACTTGGAATTGACCTGACGATCAAGCAAACTCTAAAGATCGCATTAAATATCGCCCTAGCTACATAAGGAGAGTTGTATGAAAACTTGTAAGCAGTGTGGCGAAGTGAAGCCGCTGGATGAGTTTCATAAGTCCAAGAGTACCCGTGATGGATATCGCGGCGATTGTAAGGCTTGCCATAACGCCACTTCCCGCCAGTGGCGTGCAGCCCACCCAGAACGCATGGCGGCTCTCAACAAGCAATGGAAACAGGATCACCCCGAAGAGGTGGCGGCCAACAACAAGCAGTGGAGGCAGGAGCATCCTGAAGCAGTATCGGCCTATACCAAGGAATACCAAGCCAAAAACCCGCTAAAGAAAAGAGCGCAGAACATAATTAACCGCGCCATCAGAGATGGGAAACTAACCAAGCCAACCACCTGCTCAGAGTGTAACGCTACTGGAACTATCCAAGGCCATCACTGCGATTACACCAAGCCATTAGAAGTAATGTGGCTTTGTCAAACTTGCCACATAGCATGGCACAAAGAACACGGTACTGATTTAAACGGGGAAGCCGCATGACCACCAAACACCAACGCGAAGAACAAGTTGTAGCGTCACTAGAAAGAATTGCGGAGGCACTGGAAAGAATCGTGCAGATCGTAGAAGCGGAAACTCTGATTGAAGAGGCAGGAGCCGAGTGGTTTCGTAATCAGAACTCATGAGTAGCGGAGAGGAAGGAGCTGGTATCAGAGTTAACCCTACCCAAGCGCAAGTTATGGCGTTGTTTGATTATTGCCCAGAACGTGGGTTACTCACAAACAAGTTTACCCGTAGCCGATTAGCTCGAAAGGGCAACCTAGCAGGATGGTTTACCAAAGCAGGGCGGCAGGTTAGCGTCAACGGGTTGAGTTATGCCGCCAAGAAGATTGCATGGCTCTATGTTACTGGCGAGTTTCCAAGTGGCGGCTACATCGTTAACAGAAACGGTAATACGCAAGATGATCGGATAGGCAATCTGGAATTCTTCGAGGGGGAGAGAATAACTATCCTTTTTGAGAATCCAGACCAACCTACACGGGGAGAAGTTAGAGAGTACTTCAATTACCACCCCCGTTCTGGACGCATGACATACCGAAAGACCTACGGCCCAAATCGTTTGGAGGGCCAGATCTTAGGTCGCCCCCATAACAAATTCTACGTTTGTGACATCGGCGCATATCAATACCCTGTCGCACGCCTTATATGGTTAGGGCATAAGGGGGAGTGGGTACGCAACGAAAGCAGTATAAGAACCTATGTTGAGGAAGATGTACTAGGGCACAAAAATGGTAACCAAAAGGATAACCGGATCGGGAATCTTAAGCGCGGAGTGTTGTCAATCGCTGACGACGAGGAGCGGCGGTTAGCCCTGCTCAAGGTCAACCAGACTGAAATTAGGGGGATCAATTGGGATAGAGGCCGCGAGAAGTTTATTACCCGCATCCTCGTAGATGGCAGGAACATGTTAGTAGGTTCCTATGATTCGGTGGAAGAAGCAAACATAGCGCGACTAGCAGCGCAGGAGGAGATCGAGGAGTCAGACAAAATTCTAGGTCAAATAAAGGAAACTACATGGAGATCGTAACGGTTTTATTTATGTTGAGCGATGGGGTTTGGCTTGCAATGCAAGAGTACCAGACCTTTGAGGAATGTGAGGCGGCATTGGAGTATGTGATTACGGGTTACGTTATGGACGGAGGCGCTTCACTGGAAGGATTCTGCCAAGCATTCGAGAAAAACACAAATATTGAGAGGGTTGAAATAATATGACACCCGAAGTTAAAGTTAAACGGAAAGTTACGGCGCAGCTTAAAGAGTTAGGATGTTACTACTTCTTCCCTGCGACTGGAGGCTATGGCAAGTCAGGTGTACCGGATATCGTTGGCTGCTATAACGGCAGGTTTTTTGGTATCGAGTGTAAGGCCGGTAAGAATAAACCGACACCTCTACAAGAGAAGAACCTAGCTGAAATAGCTGAGGCAATAGGTATCGCGTTAGTTGTCAACGAAGATAATATGAATGACATAAACGTGTTACTAGGTGCCCCCGTAAAGAACCCCAACCAATTAGAATTAAACTTGGGAGAATTTAAATGACAAGCAGTGAAGTAGAGAGGAAGTACAGTACGGCACCAGACGATCTACCCCCTAAACCATTGCCAGTAAGCAGGGCAGACATTCTTGATACTGCCAAGCAGTATGTCACACAGGACAGACAGAACACGCACGGCAAACCAGAAGATAGCTTTAGTAGAATTGCTGATTACTGGAGCGTCTACCTTCAAAGGGAGATAACCTCAAAAGACGTTGCTATCATGATGACCATGTTGAAGATCGCGAGGTTAGATAAGAACCCAAGCAATGCTGACAATTGGATCGACGCGTGTGGATATCTTGCGTGCGGCGGTGAGATCACTAACAGTGAGGTGTCTAGATGATTACAGAATATAAGCCAAAACATGTAGGAACAACCCATGTTGATCCTGAAGGAGAAGAATTTCGGGTAGGGGATAAAGGACTTTTGTACCGTTGGTTGGGGGGTGAGTGGTGCAATACCGGCTATTACAAGGGACGTTTGATGACCCTCAAAGAATTTACAAGAAGGCGAGGGGCGAAGCGGTTTGTTAATGAGTTTAGGAAATACGCGTAATGGACGTGATTACACTAGACTTTGAAACCTTCTATAGCAAAACATACAGCCTCACAAAAATGACGACCGAGGAGTATATTCGAGGTGAGGAATTTCAGGTTATTGGTGTAGGGGTCAAGCTAAACAATGGCCCTACCGAATGGGCGAGTGGTACACATAAGCAATTACAGGGGTATTTAGATGGATTCTATTGGGAAGATTCTGCGTTACTCTGTCACAACACTATGTTTGACGGGGCTATACTATCTTGGCTGTTTGGTATCCGTCCTCGCGTTCTCCTTGATACTCTTTGTATTGCCCGTGCTCTTCACGGGGTTGAAGTTGGCGGCAGTCTCAAGGCGTTGGCTGATAGATATAGCATTGGAGCAAAGGGAACAGAGATTGAGGCTGCATTAGGGAAGCGGCGAGAAGACTTTACGAAGGAAGCGTTAAGTCGCTACGGCGACTACTGCATTAACGATGTTGAGTTAACATACGAACTGTTCGGACTTATGGGTAACACGTTTCCACGTACTGAGCTGAAGATTATAGACCTGACCCTACGAATGTTCATCGAGCCTGTTCTGGAATTAGATGTATCACTGCTGGAAGACCACCTCAAAGATGTTAAACAAGGGAAGTGGCAATTAATAGCGGAGGCGGGGGTTACCAAGACAGCTCTTATGAGCAACCTGAAGTTTGCCGAATTGCTAGAAAACCTAGGGGTTGATGCCCCTATGAAAATCAGCCCAACAACTGAGAAAGAAACCTTCGCCTTTGCGAAGACTGATCAGGGGTTTGTAGACTTGTTAGAGCATAAAGACACTCGGGTACAAACACTGGCTCAAGCACGACTAGGTAACAAGTCTACGCTAGAAGAGACACGGACGCAGCGGTTCATTGATATCGCAGGGCGCGGGGCGCTACCTATACCCATAAAATATTACGCTGCCCATACCGGACGGTTCGGTGGGGACGACAAGATAAACATGCAGAACCTACCTAGTCGAGGGGTAAATGGTAAGAAGTTAAAGCGCAGCATACTCGCACCAAAGGGGCACGTGGTCATTGATTGCGACTCTAGTCAGATAGAGGCTAGGGTTCTCGCATGGTTAGCAGGGGAGGAGGATTTGGTTACCGCGTTTGCTAACGGTGAAGACGTATATAAACAGATGGCGATGCCGATCTATAACGTTGAGGATGAGGAAGCTATCACAAAGCCCCAGCGGTTCGTGGGTAAGACGACTATACTTGGTTGTGGATATGGGATGGGGTATGAACGTTTTGTAGATCAGCTTAGGACGTTCGGCGTTGACATGGAGGAAGCGGAGGCTCGGAGAGTGATCAAGGTCTACCGTGACACATATTTCCGTATACCAAATTTGTGGACTGATGCGAGCTACACGCTCCAGCTTTTGGCTGACAAAGAAGTAGGGCAAGACATATCGGGATCATTCTCCACAGAATTAGGGCGTAAGGGTGTACTAGAAGTGTGCCCCGAACTAAGTGCTATTAAGTTACCGTCAGGGTTACTTCTACGGTATGACGATTTACGATCTGCACAAGGGGAACGCGGCCCAGAGTATACGTACCAGACACGTAAAGGGCGTGTAAGAATTTATGGGGCTAAATTAGTAGAGAATATCTGCCAAGCCATTGCCCGTTGCATAATAGCAGAGCAGATGTTAAAAATTAGCAAGCGATATAGGACTGTGTTGACAGTACATGACTCAGTTTTAAGTTGCGTGCTTGCAGAGCAAGAACAGGAAGCCCGTGCATACATAGAGGAGTGCATGCGGTGGGTTCCTGTATGGGCCACTGGACTACCTATAAACTGTGAATCAGGTGTCGGTGTAAATTACGGAGACTGCGAACTATGAGCCAAGTAATTAATTTCCTAGAACGTAAAGCGCACTACGCTGTACATAAGGTGCTACCTACTAAACGGCTCCCCCCACCTGACGAGCAAGCGTTAACTACTACTGATATTGCAGTCATGGCTAACCGAGGTAAGTATATGGTGCTGCTCAACCAATGTGATTACGGGGTTGACCCCCCGCGCAGTGATACGGTTACGTTTGACATAGACGAAATACCCGACATTGTAACCCTATTGATCGAAACTATGACCTGCGTAGCAGCACAAAAGAATGGAGGTAGTGAAGAGTAATGAGTATATCCCCGTGGTCATTCAGTAGGATAAAGTCGTTTGAGCAATGCCCTAAGCAGTTTCAGCACCTCAAGATCCTAAAGACCTACAAGGAAAGCGAGTCAACGGCTATGCTCTATGGCACGGCTTTTCACACCGCTGCCGAAGAATACATACGAGATGAAACTCCTATGCCACCGCAGTTTGACTACGCAAAAGATGCGTTGGATGTGCTCAACGCCAAGCAGGGCGATAAGTTATGCGAGTTTAAGATGGGGCTTACAGAGAACCTAGAACCCTGTGACTTCTTTGCAGATGACGTATGGTGGCGCGGTATTGCTGACCTAGTGATTATCGACGAAGAGAAAGATCTTGCATGGGTTATAGATTACAAGACAGGGAAGAATGCACGGTACGCGGATAAGGGGCAACTTCAATTGATGGCCTTGGCTATCTTTAAATTCTTCCCTAACGTCAAGACTGTCCGAGGGGGGCTACTGTTTGTAGTCTCCAATGAACTGATAAAAGAAAGTTACACATCACTCGACCAAGGACACCTTTGGGAGCAGTGGTTAACAGCTTACAGTCGTATGGAGAAAGCATTTGAGAATAATGTATGGAATGCCAACCCATCAGGGCTTTGTAAGGCGCACTGCATAGTACTTGAATGTGCTCATAACGGGAGAAACTAATGCCATATAAGGACAAGAAAGATAGGAAGAAGCAGGTTAACAAACCTGTATCCAGTAAGCCGTTTAAGGCACGGATGGAACGCCAACGCGCTAGGCGTAAGATGGACAGAGAAGGGAAGGATGAAAATAACAACGGTAAGGCAGACAAGCGCGAAGGGAAAGATATCAGCCATAAGAAAGCTCTATCGAAAGGGGGTAAGAATAAGGACGGTGTGACGGTAGAGAGTTCTAGCAAGAATCGTGCTAGGAATTACAAGAAAAAGAAGAAGTAACTGTTGGTGCGAGGATGCCTAGCCTGATGCATCTGAAAATAAAATTGGGTTAGTTCATGCGGTGTAATTATAAAAGGAATAGTATTCCCATCGCTCATTGCAGACTTGGCTCTATCTGGGGACGAAACAGAGCCTACCACGTTAACACGTTGCGAACTAATATAAAGAGAGACAAGGATGGAGATTGATGATGGGTGCACCGAAATTGATGAGCGTACTGGATGGTATAAAAAGCCACTGCCCGTACCGGAAGATATCGCTACAGAAAAAGATGCGTCAAAAGTAATACAGCAACTTGCGTTTAATGTTGGTTGGGGATGTGAAGCAGAATACAAATTACCCAACGGCAAAAGAATTGACTTCTTAATGACTGCCCCATTAGATAGATGGGGAGCGTCATTTCAGTTTGGCGTAGAGTGTAAACCTCGTTTAAGTATTGAACATAGACGCGGCCTTAATGTTACTAACTTAGCAGCCCATTTTGAACAATGTGCCGCCTACGCTAGAGAATTAAACTTACCTGTATTTTTAGGGCCATACCTTACGTCAACAGGAGACCGTCCTGTTGGAGGTACTACCGTTAACTCTATGGACGCATTTAATTTATTTGGGGGGCGGGTAAACGTAGGTACGCTAGTCTACTCAGAATACCACCTACGTAGAAGTACACAGGTAGACGAGGAGGCTTCCTTTTGGTCATTAATACTTAGAGGCAACCGTATGTGGCGTAGTGACGGATATAAAGCAGGATACGCTACTGATGTAGCCACTTTAGTTACATCCCAAGGCTCTAAAAAAGAACGTGAATCTATTTTACCAACCCTTTAGTAGGAACTACCTCAATGCAAATCGTTGACAACAAGGCGGTGCTCTTGCAATTGCGGCACCCCGCAAAAGTAACAACAGTTATACCTAAGAGTAAGGAATTACCAAACAACAAAGTACTAGTAAGGTGGGGGATTGACGAAGCCCATGTCCTGAAGAACCTCAATATTAAAATACCTTCCCCTATAGAGGGTAAGTACACATGGACGGGGAAGTACGCCCCATTCGCCCACCAGAAAACAACCTCGTCGTTCCTCACTATGCACAAACGTGCCTTCTGCTTCAACGAACAGGGTACAGGTAAGACAGCCAGTGCTATATGGGCATCAGATTACCTTATGAATGCAGGAGTCATACGTAGAGTTCTTGTCATATGCCCCCTATCTATCATGGATTCCGCTTGGCACAATGACCTGTTCACCTTTGCTATGCACCGTAAGGTAGGTGTGGCCTACGGCTCCAAGCAGAAACGAACCGAAGTTATTACGGGGGACGCTGAGTATGTAGTGATTAATTATGATGGAGTGAACATCGTAGCTGATGCTATTGCCAAGGGGAATTTTGACCTGATCATTGTTGATGAGGCAACCCACTACAAGAACGCGCAGACTAAACGCTGGAAGACCCTGAATAAACTAATGAGCAACGACAAATGGCTTTGGATGATGACCGGAACCCCTGCCGCGCAAAGCCCTGTAGACGCTTTTGGGTTAGCAAAGCTGGTCAACCCCGCTGCCGTACCTCGATTCGCAGGTTCCTTCCGCGATAGGGTGATGACCAAAATAAGTAACTTCCGTTGGGTACCAAAACCTGACGCAACCGAAACGGTATACCAAGTGCTGCAACCCGCTATTAGGTATACGAAGGATGAGTGCTTGGATTTACCCCCGATGGTCTATGTCAAACGTGTGGCGGAACTAACGCGACAACAGACTAAATACTATAACTTGTTACGAGATAGACTAATCATGGATGCCGGGGGCCAACAAGTCAGTGCAGCTAATGCTGCTATCGCTATGACCAAGTTACTACAAATATCCTGCGGGGCAGTCTACACCGACACCAAAGAAACATTAGAGTTCGATATCACGCATCGCTACAAAGTCCTACGGGAAGTGATTGATGAGTCAAGCAAAAAAGTATTGGTGTTTGTACCCTTTAGACATGTTATCGACATCCTTGTAGACAAGCTAGAGGCAGAGGGCATCACTACTGCCATAATTCGTGGGGACGTACCTGCACCTAAACGCGCGGAGATTTTCCGGCGCTTCCAAAACAACGATGACCCTAGGGTACTAGTGATCCAACCGCAAGCCGCTGCACATGGGGTAACTTTGACCGCTGCCAATACCGTTATCTGGTGGGGGCCAACTTCCTCGTTAGAGACTTACCTACAGGCTAACGCACGTGTACATAGAACGGGGCAAGACCATAAATGTACTGTGGTACAGTTGCAAGGATCAGCTATAGAAAAACGTGTTTACGCTATGTTAGACAATAAAATCAACATACATACAAAGATGATAGATTTATACAACGATATACTTGCGTAGTTCATCATCATACATTACAATCTGTCATTCGATAAGTGAAGGAGATCGAAATGAGCAGTGCTATACCCCTGATACAAGTGTCCCTAGAAAAGTTAGTCAAGACGTACATAAAAATACGTGACCGTCGAACCGATATTAAGCGTGCTTTCAATAGCCAAGATGCAGAACTTACGGCACAGCTTGATCAGGTGAAGACAGCTCTACTAGACCACTGCAAGGCGCACGATGTTAGTAGCGTCAAAACTTCCGAAGGGTTGTTCTATCGGACGGTTAAGGAATCGTATTGGACGAGTGATTGGGATCAGATGCATAAGTTTATTCTTGAGCATGGTGAACCGGCGCTATTGGACAAACGCATTAACCAGAAACATATGAAAGAATTCTTGGAAGACAACCCTGATTTACTCCCGAAAGGGCTTAATTCCAACTCTACGTATACCATATCGGTAAGGAAGAACTAAATATGCTAAGTGAATTTGTTAATGTCAAAGGAGTAGCCGACCATTTTAAGGTATCGGAAAGGCTAATCCGTACTTGGGTAAGCCAAGGTAAGATCCCCAAAGATACCTACGTACACATCCAGCAGACGTATAGGTTTAACCTTGCAGCAGTTGAAGCTGCACTATTGGCAGACCGTCCTGTTGTCTCTACTACCGCGAATACGTCTGCATGGACTGATGCTTTTAGCGACCCTGAAATAGTCGAAGAGCTGGATGAAGAGGGAGGTAAGATCTTAACGGCAGATAACATAGGTACATGGGGCGACATGAGTGACGAAAAAGACCTATGAACAGGATTAGTATCCGTGACAAGACCTTTAGCGGGATTCCCACCGAGGGCAATCTGCAAAGCCTACACGTAGTTATCGTGGGGGTGGCGTTCGTATCGCGTATGTACTACGCAGATGCTTACAGTGCTGAACAGGTGGCAAAACCTACCTGCTGGTCTAGCGATACTGAACTGCCAGCAATAAATGTGCCCGACCATAAACGACAGTCAGCCCGTTGCGTAGATTGCCCCCAGAATATTAAAGGTTCAGGGAGAGGACTAGGACGTGCATGTAGGTTTGTGCAGCGTTTAGCCGTTGTTATGGTAGATGATCTGGAAACAGTTTATCAGATACAACTACCGCCCACCTCGATTTTTGGGGACGCGGTAGAGGGGGATATGCCCCTCCGTGCGTATGCACGGTACCTTGAGGTGAGGGAAACACCTTTTGTTGCACTAGTGACAGACATGTATTTCGATGCTAGTAGTGACGTACCGAAACTCTTTTTTAGACCAGTACGGCCTTTGGAAGAGCGGGAGCTAGAGACTGTCAAACGAATGATGGAACATGAGGATACTACAAGGGCACTGTCACTAAGCATTGTCCCCGTAGAACATGGAAATGTTTCCCCCTTCGCAGTAACTGACGGTTTTACAATTAATAATTAACGTTCGGAGAGAACGCATGAGTTACCTTATAGAGAAAGTAGAAATTTTATACCCCCGTCTTAACAAGACATACAAGTTCGATCAAGTGGAAAACCGGAGTGTGCCGTGCAGCGAACTGGAAACAGGTGCGAAGTATGAAACCTCGTTTCGTATGGATAGCGCGACTGCTAAGGCGTTAATGGGCCATATGGCTACCGAGTACATCGCCAAACGTAAAGATAGCTGGCCTGAAAAGATCCCCATGCCCTTTGTCAAAGGGGAGGATGACATGTACGTGGGTAAGGCTAACCTCAAAGGAAGTTATGATGGTGTCGAAAAGACTAGGGCACCCAAGCAGTACGACTCGAAGAACACCGAGTTGCCCGAGGGATTTGAATTGACTACGGGCAGTACCGCTAGTCTCGCAGTTGAGGCAGTGCCTTACAGTGCGCCAAGTGTGGGTACAGGGGTATCTTTACGGCTGCGTGCTGTGCAGGTTATTGAACACAAGCCCTATGTCGCAGCTTCCCCCTTTGCCACATTGGATGAGGGATTCGATTCCACAGAGGGTATGCCCGAGAAGGAAGAAAACCCCTTTGCTACTCAGGAAGCTACCTCCAGTACGGATGCTGCGGATGTGTTTGATGAGGGAGATGCCCCCGAGGAAGAGCCAACCGTAGAAGAACCGAAGAAGAAGAAAGCGAAGTCTAAAGCCGCTGCACCGAAAGAAGAACTGGATCTTGGTGCTCTCGTGGCAGATTGGGACGACGACTAATCTAGGGTAACCATTGGGCTTCTGTTCGCGGGAGCCTATACTCTAAATACACCACGGCTAGAAATATCTAAAAGGGCGATCTTATGCCCCTGCCGTGGTCACTTTCGGTTTTGAGATAGCTATGGAAACAAAAATATTTCTAGAGGAAGCCCTAGCAAAAGACGGTCTATATTGCATTTTCGCTGCGAACACACGGACAGACAAACGAGTTCAACGATTTTTCCCCTCAGTAGATGCCCTGATTGACGATGCAACCGCACTGGATAGCCAAGGGTTCAACGTATACTTTGCCCTATCTACATTTAATGAGGGTAACTCCCGCAAAGCAGATAACGTAAGAAACATAAAATCTTTTTTCCTCGACCTAGACTGTGGCCCAACCAAAGAGTTCGCCACACAAGAAACAGCACTAGCTGCATTGAAGCAGTTCTGTCACGTTAACACGTTACCCCGCCCGACTATCATCAACTCTGGACGTGGGGTACACATCTACTGGATATTAAAAGAAGCCGTTTGTTTAGCCGATTGGCTACCCGTAGCAGAACAACTAAAGGCATTGTGCGTCAAGCACAACTTTAAAGCAGATCCCTCAGTTACCGCAGATGCCGCCCGTGTCCTGCGCGTCCCCCAAACCCACAATTACAAGCCCGATGTCCCCGTACAGGTAACCTTTATAGGTGGAGGGAGTGCTCCCCCTGTTGATTTTGATAACTTCAGCGCCCTTCTAGGCACTCCCCTGATACCAGCTCCCACCGTAGTGGTGGAAGGAGCGGGAGGGATGATGGATGCGGCCCTGAATAAACGGCCTGATAATCGGGTGTACAGTTTTAGAGAAATATTAAGGCTGTCAGATGCGGGAAAAGGGTGTGCCCAGATAAGCCATGCACTACAACGTCCAGATGAGATAACAGAACCCGTGTGGCGTGGGGTATTGTCAGTAATGAAGGCATGCCAAGACGGTAGCCGAAAGAAAGCCCATAAGATATCACGAGGTTACCTTGGGTATGACCCCCAAGAAACGGATGTAAAATGGGACAACCTGACACCTGACAAGCGGTACACCTGTAACACATTTGAAGGGGCCAACCCTGAGATATGCCAAGCCTGTCCTAATAGGGGGAAACTTCGTAGTCCCTTGTATATAGGGCAGTCGATTAAGGAAGCTACCGAAGAAGATAACATCGTTACAGTGGAAGCTCCCGCGTTTTCCCTGCCGAGTACACCTACGGTCACTTACAAAATCCCTGAGTTCCCTAAACCCTATATTCGTGGGGCTAACGGTGGGGTGTATGTACGAACTAGAAGTAAGGATGGGGAGGTAGAGGAGAAAGAAATATACCGCAATGACATCTATGTGGTGCAACGGGTTATGGATATTGAGAGTGGGGAGGCAATAGTAATACGCCTACACATGCCAAAGGACGGGGTTAGAGAATTCACACTGCCCCTGACCGCAGTTACCTCCCGCGACGAATTTAGAAAAGAGATGGCTAAACACGGGGTCACCCTATTAAATATTGATGATTTAATGAGGTACATGTTAACTTGGATTCACACACTACAGGATACAAAAATGGCAGATAACGCGCACCGACAATTTGGATGGGCAGACGACAACCAAACTTTTATATTGGGTAACCGAAAGGTTCACGCGGATTCAATTGAGTTCAACCCTCCATCAGCTTCTACTGTGGGGCTGTTCCCTGCCTTTGAGCCGAAAGGGGATTTGGAATCGTGGAAGAAGTTAATGGACTTCTACAACCGTGACGGCTTTGAGTTACATCAGTACGTAGTGTGTATGGGTTTTGGTTCTATCTTGATGGAGTTTATCGGTGGTATAGCGTGTTCGGCTTTGCATCTTCACAGCAAAGATTCAGGTCTAGGTAAGACTACAGCGATGATAGCATCGGCTTCGATATGGGGTAACCCTTCAGATTTAGTACTTGACGAGAGAGATACGCATAACAGTAAGATGTTAAGGGCTGAAATACTACATAGTCTGCCACTGTTCATAGACGAGTTAACTGATTCAAGTCCTGAAGAACTTAGTAGCTTAGTCTACCAATTTACGTCTGGTAAGCAGCGTGCAAGGATGGTGAGTGGGGCTAATGCGGAACGTCCTCGTGGAGAACCGTGGAGCTTGCTTACAGTCACTACGGGGAACACTAGCGTAATCGAACGTATACGCTTGAAGAAAGAGAACCCCAGCGCAGAGGCTCAACGTGTATTAGAAGTGCAGGTTGATAAACTGTTTACGAGTCCAGATACAAAAGCAGAGACTGATGAGTTTACCCATAGCCTAGAATTACAGTATGGGCATGCCGGTATCATCTTCGTACAGTACGTGATGCAAAATGAATTGGCTGTCAGGCAACTCTTGAAAGAAGTACAAGCTAATATAGATAAGCACGTAGGACTAAAAGCAGAAAATCGTTTCTGGTCAGCGGGGGCAGCGGTTGCAATTACAGCCGGTATAATTGCCTATAGGTTAGAGTTACTAAGGTACAGCGTCCCTAAGATTACAACTTGGATAGAGGGTGTGATAGTGGAGAACAAGGGCTATGCCGCAGGAATGGCGGTGACCCTCGATGAAACACTAAACGAATACCTTGCTGAAAACTACAATAGTATCTTACGGATTAAGTCTACAGCCGATGCTAGGTCGTCTATGGCAGGGGTAGATGCCCTTGTACAACCTGAACTATCCCCACGTGGGCAACTGGTTGCACGTTATGAGACAGATACCAAGAAGCTCTTCCTAGTACCTAAACCGTTTCGGAAGTGGTGTGGCAAACAACAAATCAACTACGCTCAATTCACCGCCGACCTTAAAAACAAGATGGGCGCGAAGAAGGAGAGTGTGCGGTTAGCCAAAGGTACATTGTTTAAGATCAACCCCATGACGGTATGGGTGGTGGACTTCAAAGGGGGAAATAATAGTGGGACAGGAGGTGGTACGGACGTTTGATCTGTGCCCCGATGGGGTAAGGATTGTCGTTCCGTGGGACACTATAGCAGTAGGGGCATCAGTTTTTGTCCCCTGTATTAATGCTTACAAGGCTATTGATGAGTTTGAAGGTATAGCGGCAAGTCGCGGTTGGTATATTGACGCAAGAATATGCATCAATAAGGGTAAGTATGGAGTTCGTATTTGGCGGGTTATGTGATATATTCCTCCCGACATTGTGTCTCCTTCTCTCTATCTGGCACAATGTCGTTCTCCTGCTCTCCAGAGCAACCCCCCTCTTCGGAGGGGGTATCCTAATTTGTTACCACCTCCCTCTAGTCCAACCACCCACTCGTACTCCAAACTTGTAGGTGTTGCGAGTTACCTTACCCACCTTCCGACACTCTAGGGCTTCACGAAATATCTCGTCACAGAGTCGTCTGGTGCCATACTGTACTTGGTAAAGGTAGTCATGTATCGCTGCCGCTTTCCTAGACGGGCCAAAGCGGTTAAACAACCACCTTAGTATTCTTGGGATAGAAGCAAAGTCTATAAGGGTACCAGCAGGGACAGTAACTGTGTACTCCGATCCCTCATAGGTGAAATCAGTTAGCACCACGAAAAACCCTGTCTTCCCTTCTGGGTGATCTTCTTTATCAATAACTCTGACATCTAGGTCACCGAGGAATCTCAATCTACATCCTCCAACTGCCTTTTAGCGTTAATGCAAAACAAACTAGCCCCTAGCAGTGAAACACAGTAGTCCACGCGGCCCGAAGCCCCCGCTGCTATCGTCTTAGGGTTCGGATTGTTCGGTAGCGAAGAACAACTAGATAGCAAAAAAACTATGAGTAGTGCTCGCATTTAGTGGCTCCCATCTTTTGATCTTATGTAACGGATGTATCGCTTACCATCCTCCGTCTTGCTCTCTAGCAACCCTTGCGCCAAGGCTAGTTCAATCCTTAACGTCGATATCTTTATGCTCTTTTCGTCACTGCTCAGTTGGTTGTCTGAATACAGCAGGTCGTGAGCCGCGTGTTCGTATATTTCCCACCCAGCGAATTTCGACGCAAATTCTAGTTGTGCGGCTGATACCCCGTTACGCTTACCCTTCAGTGGGTCGGGCGTTAGTCTCAGCAATACCGACAGCGCAACAAAAATACAACCAATAATCGTCGCATGAACTTCTTCGCCCTCTATGAGCGTAACGTCTTGCACCTCTCCAGTTAGCCCGAGCAGAATCAGCGCCACCCCAACCCCGAAAAACAACTGCCAGACCTTAATGTTCTCGAGCAGCTTAAAAATGTCAGTCACGAATGAACCTCATGCCACGGGTCGCCTTTCTCGTAGCCACTGATGCTGATCCACTTGTATTCACAATGACCCCTGTCAATCACCCAGCGCCGTCTGTTGTCCAAAATCCATCCCTCGACTTCTAAAACGAGGTGGTATTCGCCCGTTTCTGTTTGACAAAAAACGAGTCGATTAGGGATTTGTAATTTTCTGCACTGATACCTGCAAGCCAAAGCGTGACCATCGCAATCATCTTTAAACGTACCCCGCCCAGCACTATCCAGTGATTCAAGTTCGGAAGCGTCAACCCAGTGTTCAGG
>Ga0233439_10001796_pt1 | contig 26078 bp, 27 predicted proteins | sample SI_123_September_6_FD_182713 | JGI IMG/M metagenome (GOLD analysis project Ga0233439, IMG submission 182713) | Seawater microbial communities from Saanich Inlet, British Columbia, Canada - SI_123_September2016_100_MG | ecosystem: Environmental > Aquatic > Marine > Inlet | place: Canada: British... | reverse complement strand
AACCAGCCTGTAGCAGTAGCGATAGGCACCGAATATGCCAAATCCGACAAAGCAACCGGTGCGGTACAAGGCGGTCCCCAATGATTACTTACACCGACGCCTGCCGAGTTATCAACGACTCACGCGACGAGTCCGTTGTAGTCACGACCATGACACAGACTAAATACTGGTACCAGATTTCCAAACATCCCGACCTTGATATCGGGATTGCGAACGCCATGTCAAAAGCTTCATCAGTCGCGCTCGGAGTAGCCCTCGGCAAACCCGAACGCTCGGTAATTTGCCTCGATGCCGACGGCTCGTTACTGATGAATTTCGGATCGCTCGCGACTATCGCAGGGATGGCGCCAGAAAATCTCTATCACTTCGTGTTCAACAACGGCATTTACTCGGTCACTGGCGGGCAAGCAGTTCCAGCACCCGGTGTTGAGTACGCCAAAGCCGCAGAAGCATGTGGTTACGCCTCGGTCTATCGCTTCGACGATGTTGAGTCGCTCGACTCGTCGCTATCTGAAATTCTCTCAAGTCCCGGACCAGTCCTGATCGAAATCATGGTCAAAGGCCAACCCCAAGCCGAGGGGATCGACCAGACTTGGGAATCGAACGCTAAAATGCCGCTTCAATTGCGTACGTTGCGAAAACGACTTACAGGAGCCGACGACTGGGGTCCTGGCGGGCCGTACCTTTAAGTCAGATTTAGTCGTGCAAACTAATCTTCGTCTTTACGACGTTTAGGTCGAACACGAGCAACGATAAGACCGAACAACCCGGCAGACATAAGGATGTAATCAGCACCAGCTAGTACCGCGCCAGCCGCCGCCTCGGGCCCGGTTGGGACATTGCAGCCGAACACCGTCAGCGCAGGCTCAGGGGCCAGTATGACCTCAGCCGAAGTTTCGCCGTTTAGATCTTCATCAGCAGCCAGCATTGCGGATACAGTTGCGGCGATGTCCTATTCGGAAACTACAGCATACGTGTCTTCTGCAGCAGCATCGTCAGAAGCTGGTGCCGCTTCAGGATCGACCGGTGCGGCAGCAACCGGCAGCACTTCTGTTGGTGCAATTTCGACGATCCGGAGGAATAACTACTGTAGGTGTCGGAATCGGTGTTTCAATTGAGATTAGTCACGAAGGGCATTTCACACATGAGTAAACGTCGCACCGAGCCCGTGTGCGCACACGCACATACGTTAGAGGCGTACGCTGCCAAACGGCCAAACTCGATTTGTGCACGAACGAGCCTCATTTGACTCGACTCCACGGCGACTACAGCAGCGGCAGAATTACTTGAGAAGGTCGAATTTCATCACGGAAGATCCGATTGTGAGCCACAATTCCACTCGATTCCAACGCATTGTTCTTGCCTGTTTGCCAGTTGATATCCCATCGTGGAAAGCTGCTACTTGCAACTGCAACTCTTAGTCGGTGTCCCTTCTGAAACACGTGACTTGTCGCCCATAAATCAACAACAAATTCGGTCGGTTGGTGTGGTACGAGAGCAATCGGCTTCTCGAACGAGTCTTTGAATCTCGCTCGTAAGATTCCGTCACACACAAGCATAGAAGTGCCATCAGGGTGAACATCGGTGATTCTCACGACCCAATCGGTGTCGATCGCCGATGACGACGCATGCAATACAGCCTTCACACGCCCGGTTACATCAAGCGGTTCATCGAGAACTTCGGTTGTGTAGGTAAGAACGTTGTCCTCGTAACCACGCTGATCTCTTGGGCCGTTGTTGTCACCAAGGTGACCACCACCAAACGACCTAATCGGGGTTTCAGGATCAGAATCATATTCATCGAACACCTCTCCGAACAAGCGAGGTTTATTTTTGCTGAGTACACCATCGTTGAGCGACGTAGCCGAAACTGATTTGCCCTCCGATAGATAGAACGGGGTGTTCTTGGCGACAGCGGGTGGCCATTCATCGAATTCACGCCACTTGTTGATGCCCATCGCGAAAAGCTTGACTGGCTTGTCGGAATCGACTCCGTTGTCGGCACTCTTCAGCCAATGGTCGAACCAGCGTTTTCGAGTTTCGAACCAACCCAATATTGCCTGCTCACCAAAATCTACCTCGCCAGCCTCTCGTAAGTCGGCGGGTCCGGGATTATGCACCCACGGACCAATCGTCATCCGCTGACTCGTACGTACTTCGGCCGTAGTCGACTTCGAGCGCATGCCCTCGTAGTTCCTGATCGTTCCATTCAAAAAGCAGTCGAACCAGCTGCCGAAATGATGCACAGGAACGTTCGTTTTGTCGTGGAAGCGAGCGTTGCTAAATTCTTCCCAATAAGCATCGTGGTTTGGGTGGTTCATCCAATCGCTAAACCAGCTGTGCAGATCGGCAACCGGAGGCAATGGTGAAACAGGTGAATGTTCGAGCCACGCTTGATAATCGTCTGACGCCTGATCTACTCGTTTTGCGGTTTCATCTTCGGCACCGATCTGAGCTAACTTCCGGGCGTTAGTAGATGTGTGCTTGAGCGTCCACATGGTGTTAAACCCGTGCTCGAACGCGCCACCTCTGTAGACCCACTCATCGTAGTAATCAGCTGACGACTGCCGCACAAATTGTGCCTCTAAATGAGGTGGTTGAGTCGACAACATTCGGTACTGGGTGGCACCAGAGTACGACCCACCTATGGTTCCGATTTTGCCATTCGACCACACCTGTTCAGATGCCCATTCGACCGTGTCGTACCCATCCTGATGCTCGCCATCAGCATCATCTCTGAACGGATAAAATTCCCCGTCCGATGCGAAGCGACCACGGACGTCTTGAATAAGAGTTACATAGCCGTAAGAAGCATAATATTCACCGGCTCCAAGATTCGATTCTGACGAGCCGGTTTTGTCGTAAGGCGTCCGCTCGATCAACACCGGAAATTTTCCGTCAGCGTCGGGGCGCCAAACGTCGGCGCGAAGTATCGTTCCGTCCCGCATCGGAACTTCCAGATTTCGCTCTATTATTACGCCGTAATCGCCTTCAACTGCACTCATAAAATCGATTCCTAAACCTATATCGCCAGCCCGAGGAAAAAAACCTCTAGCTAGAACAATCGAAACGTCCTCAAGAAAACCCGGCAATGCCGGCTAGAGGGCGGCTCCGCCGTCTACTGTGATCATCGAACCTGTAATCATTGCTGCATCATCGGTCGCAGCAAACATGAACGCATTTGCGATGTCCTCCGGCTGCTGCAATCGACCCAGCGGAGTGTTCTTCAACCGACGTTCAAAGTTGTCTGGGTTATCGATGCTGGTCTCCCAGCTATTCGGGCTGTGCTCGTTGTTACCCCGTATGAACGGAGTATCGACGTGACCCGGAGAGATAATCACGCAGCGAATGTTGTCCTTTGCGAACGAGTGCGCCGCCGATCGAGTCAGACCCACCATCGCCATTTTCTGAGCTGCGTAAGCAGGACTTCCCCCGCCGGGACGAATCGACGCCAACGAGCCCATGTTCAAGATCACTCCCGAACCTGCTTTTCGCATCGAAGGCACAACCGCTTTGATCCCATAAAACGACCCGTTCAGCCCTACTTCCATAATTAGTTCGAACTGTTCGTCAGTCTGATCTTCGAAACCGACTCTAAAATTTGCACCGGCGTTGTTGCATAGCAAATTCACGGGCCCCAGTTCAGACTCGGTTCGTGCAACAATCTCGTGCCAAGCGCCTGAGTCACGCACGTCGAGTTCAACCGCGATTGCTCGGCCGCCCGCTTTGATAATTTCTTCAGCGACCACTTCAGCCGCCGCTAATCGATTATCAGCAACACACACCGCCGATCCTTCAGCAGCGAAAAGACGAGCCTGAGCTCCTCCCATACCCCCACCACCACCGGTGATGATCGACACTTTGCCTTTCAGGCGTGCTTTTGGTTCATATGAACTCATAATCCCTATCCCAGTACCAATCCGCCGTCGGGTCTACGTGACGACTCGCCATTTCCGGCGTCGTACGGGTACTTCGCCATTTTTTCTTCGAGGATATCGATTCCCAGGCCCGGTGCTTCCGAAGGAATGAAGTAACCGTCTTTCACTTCGGAAACGTTCGTAACGATTTCTGCCTTGAATGTGCCTACTTCGGGGGAGAATTCGTTCACATCCCAGTTCGGCGTAGCCGTTGCGATGTGCGTGTTCGCCATGTTACCGATAGGACCCAAAAAGTGGTGCGGAGCCATTTTGATATGGAAGCTTTCAGCAACCGCAGCGATTTTCTTAACGTGCGTAAATCCGCCCGCAAGTCCGATATCCGGCTTTAGGAAGCTCACACCCGGTTGCTGACAATATTCCCGGAACTCCCAAAGGGTGTTGTTCCGTTCGCCAACAGCTAGCGGAATGTTGACCTTGTCGCCAACGCCACCCATCGAAACGACCGAATCAGGCGCAATCGGATCTTCGTAGAAATACGGCAAGAACTTCTCGATCTGTTGTGCGAATACGACTGACGATCCGGGGAACATGTTCCTGTGAATCTCGATTCCGATATCGAAATCCCAGCCAACTTCTTCCCGAACAACCTCAACTATTGCCGTGTTCTGCCGAATCAGTTCGCCATGCGCAAGCTCTCCCCAGTTCTCTGGGAACGGCGTCATTTTGAGAGCAGTGTAGCCATCATTCTTCACCATCCGAGCGGCTTTGGCGAAACTCTCTGGTGTCGAAAGCGGACCCGAGTAGCCGTACGCACCAAGAAGCGGAATTGCTCGAACCTTGTCTCGAACTTTGCCACCGAGAAGATCCCAAACCGGTGCGCCAAAACGCTTGCCTTTGATGTCCCAAAGCGCCATATCAATAGCACTGAGAACAGCAGTAATCGCCGGACTTCGGAACGAGTATTTGCGATAGGCAACGTTCCAAATTCGGTCGATATCCCTTGGGTCGAGCCCACGAATATCGTCCTCAATCCGGTGCGCAATCACTTCGGTCGCATCGGCATAGCTCCAGAAATTACCCTCACCAACGCCATACGTAGCGTCATCGCAGGTAACTCGAATGGTGAGCCACTTACTTACGAGCCAAGTCTCAATCTTCTCAATTTTCATTCTTTTGTCTTCCAGCGGCTCACTAAAAACCCTCTCCGTAAAAGGAGAAGGCTCTGAGAATTCCTACTTATGCAGCCCATACAGCGACGTGTCGGTAACCGTCTCAATTAGTGACTGGATGTAGCCGTTTGCGTACGCCTTTGCACGGTGCCCCCAAGCGGTATCGCCCTTCGTCATTGGCACGTGATCGTCCATGAAAAAGCCATTGAAACCGTTCTCGGCGTAGATGCGCATCACCTTGTACATATCTACATAGCCCTTGTTCACGAACGTTTCGTGGAACTTCGGAACCGTGCCTTCAACGTTACGGAAGTGAACATAAAGCACCCGTTCCCGTTTCACAAAATACTCGACCATGTCGTAGATGCTCTCGCCGTTGTCCTGATCGGCACCTGCCATCTGCGAGAACGATCCCTGACAAAGCAAAATCGAGTTGTAAGGCGAATCGACAATATCGATCAACCGTTTGTAACCCTCGAAATTATGCAAAAGTTGAGGAACACCACCAACTTCGGGCATTGGCGGATCGACCGGGTGCAGACCCAGTTTCACGCCGTATTTTTCAGCAATAGGCGTTGCTTCCTTCACCCAAGTTTCGAGACATTCCCAAGCACGATCTAACGAAAGATCCCAATCGATAACACTCGGCCAGTTTTCTTCAGCAGCGTCGTAAGCCGTACCCAGCGCGCCCCAACCAATATCGACGTGACCCGTGCGGTAGAACCGTGGGTATCGCCAGCTCATGGTGTACATCGGAATACCGGCATTACCGATGTTCTTGATGGTTTCGAGCATATTTGAAAGCTGCTCATCGAACCGAGGACCACCAGCGATCATGTGGTGACGCATGTCGATCTGCGTGTTCTCTATTGCCGTCAGTTTCAGGCCCCACTCGTCGATGCCGTTCTTCAGCCCAACGAGATCTGGTAATTCCCAAATACCGTTCCGAATTGGCACTGGTGGAGTGTTCAGCACAACGTCCTGCACACCAAGTTGAGCCATGAAGCGCAGTGCTTCTCGATTTGTGGAGCTATTGAGTCCCATTCCGATCCTCATTAGTTAGCTCCTTTCGTAACTTTGCTCATATCCACCGGACCGCCGTATTCAACTTCCTTCTGGACCGCTTCGATCACGCCAGATATGTAACCCTGTGCGAACAGACGCGAACGATACCCACCCAAATTGCCCGGAAAGTCCTCATCGTCGGTCATCAACGGACAGTGGTCGTCGATGAAATTACCGGTGAATCCAGCGTCACGATAAGTACGCATTGCCTTCTTCATATTTACGTAACCGGTGTTGATAAATTCCTCGTTGAACGCCGGAGCCTGACCGCTGACGTTACGGAAGTGGACGTACAAGATTTTGTTGCGTCTTCCGAAGTAATCGATCATTTCGTAAATATCTTCGCCCGGCATTTCGCTGAAAGTTCCCTGACAGAACTCGATTGCGTTGTAGTCGGAATCGGTAATTTCAATCAATCGCTTGAAAGCATCAAACGAACGGAACAGCCCCGGTACGCCGCCACGCTGATCGACCGGCGGGTCTTCAGGGTGAATGCCGCAGCGCATACCAACCTCTTCGGCAACCGGAGTTACCGCCTTGATCCAGTATTCAAGTGCGTCCCACATCTGATCTTCGGTGATATTTTCGTCTGGGAACGTAGCCGGACGACGGTCGTTCTCCCAGTCGTAGTTGTAACCGGTACCGAGAGCACCACCACGAACTATGGTCGGTTGTGCCCTGCCCCAGCTGTTCGGCATCCAGTTGTATCCGTAAATCGGAATACCCGCTCGACCCATGTCTCGTACCTGCACGAGCAAATCTTCGATTAGTTCGTCCTGCTTAGGACCACCGAAAATCACATCATGGTAATCAAGCTGTGGAGAGAATCCACCCTCGATAGCAGCCAATTTCAGGCCGTACGATTCGATCTTCATTCGCAGCGCAACATACTCGTGGTACTTCATATGCGCGGCACCAGGGCCGCCATATACGAGGATATTTTCTATCTCAAACTGTGCCATAACCTGCAGCACTTCGTCAGTGGGATTACCGTGCAGTGCGACCATAGGTTCCATGTAATATTCCTTCTCGAATTATCGAAAGCAGCTCCGCCAGCTAAGACGGCGTGTTCAACTCTCAATATTCACCACTTTGTCAGAGAGAAGGAATGTAGCATGTTGGATATTTTATGATGTGCAAAATGCGTTGATTTATTGTGAAAAAACACAGAAAAACCGATATTGCCTGATATCGTTCGCCCTGGAGCCTTAGTATTCACTCTCGTCCAGATTACCCAGACTTCGAAGAAAGCAATATCTCACTTGCGAAAACTTATTCCACTAACGCTCCTATCGCTTTTTGCAGTCATCTTCACCGCGTGCGGCTTCAGCTCCGATTCCGATGTGGGAGCCATCACCATAGGCATTACCCGTTGAATCCTCGTTGAATCCCACGAATGTAGGCGACTTGACCCAAATGCTGAGATTCCTCGGAGAGAATGTGCCCAAGAATCCAACCGATATTCAACGACTCGTCTCGGTACTCGGCATACACGTCTCGGTCCAAATCCGACTGCTCTAACGCATCGATCATCGCAAGCACTGATGCGTGTGCCTCATCGTAGTACTCGAGTACCAGCTCGATATCGACTGAAGGAAAATCACGAACCTGAGCCGGCGTTTCGCCACGCCCGTACCGGTCCTCCGGCATACCGAGCTTCGCCGCCCAACCGTTGCGAGTCCACAGCTCACCATTACCAAGCACAGTCGAATTCGCCCAGCGATCTGCCACCCGCGCCATGTGCCAAACCGTCCACAAGATATGGTTCGAATCGGGACTCGGCTGCCACAACAATTCCTCGGCGGTCAGTCCCTCTACGGATTCTTTGAGTTTGCCGTAGTACTCGTTGAGTCCACTTTTTATCGGATCTCTGAAAGAAGGCATATCGTACGCACGCACCTTTGTTAACGGTTGAGTCCTCGAATTATTCCACGAATCAGGGCGACCTGACCAAGATGTTGAGACTCTTCAACAATCACATGCCCGAGAATCCATCCCCAAGTGATCGTTCCCTTGCGATGTGAATATTCGTTCGAAACATCTTGTTCAGACATTCCGTCGATAACCTCAAACGCTGCATCCCGCACGTCGTCGTAGTAATCCAGTAAATCCGAAACAGCTACTTCAGGCAGCACCCGAACTTCATCCATAGTGTTCGAGTAACCGTTACCTTCCGACGTGATGCCAGTCTTCGCTGCCCATCCACCAGAATCCCACACGCTGTCGCCGCCAGCGATCACGCCGTTGATCCAATTGTCCTCAACCCGTGCCATGTGCCAAACAAGCCAGACGATCGTGTTGGTTTCCAAACTCGCCTGCCAGTAAAGCTCGGCATCGGTGAGACCTGCGAGTTTGTCTTTGAGCTCGCCGAGATATTCCGACATTCCCGACTTAACCGAATCTCTAAACGAACTCATCTTGTTCTCTTCCTGCATTACGATATGGAACTATCAGATTTTGCGAGCGGAGTCGCGCTAGAGGCACTAATCCTCGAAACAGCCTACCTAGACAAACTTTTCGTGCAAATCGTTTAGATCAACCCGACCCGACAGATCATTCAACACTGCAACGTTTTTGTCGACCTCTTTATGCGTCCGCATGCCAACCAACGCAACATCGATCAGCTTATTCGAAAGCACAAACTGCAACAATGCGGCTGAATAGTCGAAATCGTCGTCGGGTCGCACGGCACTCATCCAGCGTTGAAAAACGCTCGCAGTGAGAGCCCTCATGGTTACGACGCCCATGCCAGCCTTATCGGCTTCGTAGATCGACCCAAAAGGTCGAGCCGGTTCGTAGGTGTGCTGAAAAACGATGTTGTAGCAGGTCTGCATCACATCGAATCGACCCGACTCGATAAATTCGTACACGGGCGGATTCTGGTCCTCAGTCGTAAACCCAATATGCCGAATTAGCCCATCATCACGAGCCTGTTCAAGCACTTCTAGAGTTCCGTCGTTACGCATGGTCTGCCCCCGGGCTTCTCGCGTATACGTGGTTCCGTGAACCTGCACTAAATCGATCACATCAAGCCGAAGATTTTCTAAAGATCGCTCGATCGAAACACGTGGATTTTCTTCGCTGTGACTAACCTTCGTAGCCACGTAAATATCGTCTCGTTTGCCCGAAATTCCAGCAGCGGCAAGCCCTTCACCGAAAATCTTCTCGCTCTCACCAGTGCCATAAGCCGCAGCCGTATCGAAGTAGTTAATTCCAACTTCTACAGCCCTTTTGATCGCAGCTAATACCCCATCCCGCTGCTCAACATCAACCGGCGAAAACGGATCCAAATAGTTGGTTAGGCCAGCAGGTGCACCTCCGAAGCCTATGCGACTTACATCGGCACCAGTGCTCCCAAACCTTATCGATTCAAGTTTGTTCATAGTGCAATCTCACCCCCGGCCAGAATCTATCGACTCTGCATCAATAGTCCTTGTGGAAGAAAACGTGCCATCGTCATCCGGAGAAAATGGGTCTAAGAACCCTTTGTAACGGCTTCGATCATTGCTTGGATGTATCCGTTGGCGAACGCACGGCCGCGGTGACCAAACTGCGTGTCCTGATGCGTGTGCGGAACATGATCATCGATGAAGAAGCTGTCGTACCCGTTATCGTTGTACGCCCTCATCGCCCGGTACATATCAACGTGACCCGTATTGATGAATTCCTCTCGAAAGTCTTCCGGGTTTGGAGCCGAAACGTTTCGGAAGTGAACGTACAAAATCTTGTTCTTCGCCGTCATTTCACCAATGAATTCGTAAAGAGCGTCGCCCTCTGAATCGAACATTTCAGAAACAGTTCCCTGGCAGAACTCGATCGCGCAGTTGTCCGACGGGTAAATATCCAAATAACGACGGTAGTTGTCGTACGAGTTGAACAGCATCGGAATACCACCGAGCTGCTTTACCGGCGGGTCGCACGGGTGAATACCAAGTCGAATGCCTTCCTCTTCAGCGATCGGCGTAATGATCTTGATCCAGTATTCGAGGTTCGCCCACATCTCTTCTTCGGTGTACTCCCTACCGTGTGTCAGTGGCATTTCACCAGCTTTTTTGTAGTTGAACGCGGTAGCCCTAGCTCCCCCGCGAATCAGCTGTTCAGGTGTTCGCCAAACGTGTGAAGGCATCCAGTGGTAACCAAAGATAGGAATACCAGCACGAGCGATGTTTCGCACGGTCGTAATCATGTTGTCGACCTGCTCATCACGCTTCGGACCGTTCAGCATGATGTGGTCGTAGAACGTAGTAGGAACGTTCTCAAGTGCAGAAAGTGTTAGTCCGTAGTTTTCAACGTTTCTTCGGAGATTCACCAGATCATGGACAGCCCATGTTCCATCATCACTTGGGATGTCGGGGGTATTGAACACAATATCGTTCATTCCGTATTGCTGTGCGTACAGCAAAAATTCAGGTGAGGCTTGTCTGATTTGTCCGAGTCCTGCACGCATGTTTGAGTCTTTCCTAATCGGTATATGTTGCGAATGCTGTGTTTCACACTCGCTGCCCAACAATTTACACCCCGGCTGACTCAAGCGGTAGCGATAGCCACTGCTTACTGCATGAGTGAGAAATGTCATACACTGCCGGCACCACACGCTCGATATCAGTTAGTGAAGAGAGACGCATTCAAATGACAAGCGATTCGCCAAATCGGAACCCGTCGGTTTACCCGGCAACCTTGGTAATCGACTACGAAGACTCTAGTAGGAATCGCCTGACAGTATTTTTCAGGGTCATAACTCTCATACCAATCCTCATCGTAACCATTGGCCTGCCATCAATACTAATACCAATAATTCTTATGGTTCTGTTCCGAAAGAAATATCCGCGATGGTGGTTTGATTTCAATTTGGAAGTGACCAAATTCTCGACCCGAGTTGGTGCGTATTGGATGTTGCTTACAGATGAATATCCGTCGACCGATGAGGAACAAACAACCCATCTAACTTTGGACTACCCGGCTCAAGGTGAGTTGAATCGCTGGCTTCCACTTATCAAGTGGGTATTGGCGATACCGCACTACATCGTTCTTGCGGTTTTACTAGCGATTACGTCGGTTCTTGTGCTGGTCGCATGGGTCATTATCCTCATCACCGGAAAACTCCCTCAAGGAATCCACAAATTCTTAGTTGGAGTGAACCGTTGGTTGCTCCGAGTACATGCGTACGCATTCCTGTTGACTACCGACAAATATCCACCGTTCTCTCTTGACTAAATCTTTCTAGCAACCCAAAAACTCGAACACGAAAAAAGCGGCTGGCGTTGCATCTATGGAGCAACATCATCCGCTTTTTTCGTGTTCGAAAATGCAATCGATAAGCCCACGTAGAGAATCTATACGACACGTGGTGAGTCGATAGGCTAACAGGCGTGATCGCCTCTGGAACTTCACGGCAATTTCGGCCGAAGTGCATTCTGAAGCTCCCGAGATCACGGGGAGGGGGGAGGAATATATGTCAGAATCCGGCATCGCCGCGTCGCCTTGTCGACATTCAGTCTGCACCCAGTGAGTTGTTTACGCGATACTTTCTACCTGAATAGCCATGTAGAAACGAATGGCACTAGGAAGTCTCATAGTGGAGCCGAAATTGACAAGAGTTCTGGTTGCGTTTGCCACCCGCTTCGGGTCCACCCGTGAAATTGTCTCGGCAATGGTTCACGAACTTAACTCTGCCGGTCTCGACGCTCACGGGGTAGAAACGACAAGTTCACTTAACCCCGATGACTACGATGCGTTCGTCATCGGATCGCCCATCTACGGCGGACATTGGCTCGCAGCTGCCGGGATGTTCGCCGCAATCACATCGGAACGAATCGATGGAAAGCCTGTCGCACTATTTTCCGTAGGTACCCTCGGCGTAAGCAATTGGAAAGGGGCTGAAAAGGAGCATCAGGATTTCATAACAGGTCTCACCGAAGTGGCACCAAAGCTGAATATAGTTTCCAACGCGCTGTTCAAGGGCTATTTTGAACGGTCGAACCTACCGTGGTATTTGCGCATCGTCGATCGCTTCGCCCCGACACCACAAGGCGACCACCGTAACTGGCAAGTGATCAAATCATGGACGAAGTCATTAGTGCCAAAGTTCAACGGCTAGCGTGACTCGAACCGTTCTAAATGTCGATCTCATCAAAAAGTGACGAGGTACGACGCTTAGCCGTAGGAACCTCGCAAAGTGTCATCCTTAGCCAGTCGCCACATAGCCCCCAAGCACAAAAGCGCGCCCGGATTAAAGGACGATAAGTAGGCACCCCACCCTCGACCCAGCCTTCTCCCTACCCACCGCCATCAGTTCTTGCCTTAAAATTTCTTGCACATGTTCATTGATACACACGCCCACATTCACCAACACGCCCCAGAAGAAACTGGCGACATCGTTGACCGCGCAATCGCAGCCAGCGTCGGTGCGATTCTCACCGCCGGTACGACGGTCGAAGACTCCCAGAAAGCTATCGACATGGCTGTTCAGTTCGAAAATGTATTCGCCGGAGTCGGTGTTCATCCCACCGACCTCGAACGTTCGATAACTGCCACCGATCTATCGAAGCTCAGTCATCTGGCAGCTTCTCCGCAAGTAGTGGTGATGAGTGAAATCGGAATCGATCATCAGGAAAAATCGCCTAACAAAGAGTGGCAAGCCGAATCGTTCCACGCTCAAATCAACATCGCCCGTAAACACAAGCTACCAATCGTTTTTCATATTCGAGAATATCAAGATGACTACGACGCTCGCTCGGCGCGAGACGACGCAATATCGATCTTGAAGGAAACAAACGCCGGAGAACTCGGTGGAACAGCTCACTACTTTCAAGGCAAGTGGGCGTTCGCTAAAGAACTTCTCGATCTTGGATTCAACATCTCGTTCGCAAAAACCCTTACCCACAAAATAGATCTCGTAGAGACAGCGATAAACACGCCCGAAGATCGAATCTTGCTTGAGACCGACGCCTATCCGCAGACGTTCAAAAAGAATCGCGCCAAGTGGACTGAACCCAAAGACATCTCATTTGTGGCTGAAAAGCTTGCCGCTCTTAGAGGAACGACCGTCGAGGCGATTCAGAAAACAACCACAAGCAATGCTCTCGACATGCTCGGCAAACGCGCTAGCATCGTCGAAACTGTACTCAAATCCACATCCCGCTCGTAAACCCACCTTTGCTAATCGCCGCTCAGGGAACGCACTGCCGGTATTTCGCTATAAAATTCTCAGAGTCCTGATTATTACGCACTGGAAATCTCTCCTGAAGCATGGAATTGCAATAAAAAAAGCAACGATTCATTTATGTCTTTAATCTCATCAAACATAGGTCTCAAGGAATGGGCCGTCACGTCCGGCTCACTCGGACGTGGTGAACAGATTTTCCTGCTTCGAAAAGGCGGCATTCGTGAAGACGGACGCCACTTCAAAATAGAGCATGAGCAGTTCCTGCTGTACCCGGGACTCTTTCACGAGGGACAGTTGCTCCTGAAGCAGGAGAATCAACATCTGCTTCAGGAAACAGTGAACGCAGATTTCAGCAATGAGATCACTTTTTCTGTTTACTGCGAACTTGTTGAAACAATCGAAATCTCAGAAGAGCACCAAGTGCGAGCGCTCGATGCATTTCACATCTGGTCGGAAGATTTCACTGTAAAGCGATTCAACTGGAAGCCCCGTCACTCTCTAAAACTGATGATCGTCAGAGCCTACAAACTCGACACCCCAATTACCGTAAGCGTGACCGACGAATACGGTGGTTGTAAATCGTGGGTAGACCTCGACAACGAAATCGATATATCTGCTTTGACTCCAGCACTTACCGACGCTGAATTTGAGAATCAGGTTTCAGAAATTCATGAAGCGCTTGCTTCGACAACTGTCACCGTTTAGTTCACTAATCACATCACCAAACTACCCTCAGGATAATGACGTTGAAATACCGCCAGATACAGTCGACCGACCTCACCGTTTCCGAAATTGGATTCGGCGTGTGGAGTGTGAGCATGAACTGGTGGGGTGAAGTCAAAGAAGAAGATGGCGTGAATCTTCTTCAGAAAGCAGCCGACAAGGGCATCACGTTCTTCGACACTGCCGACACCTATGGTGCTGGCTACGGTGAGGAGATCATTCCAAAAGCCCTAGCAGACCGACGTAAAGATCTCGTGATCGGAACCAAGTTTGGCTACGACATCGAAGCTCCACGTATGGGTCACAAGGAACGTCCACAACAGTGGGATGCCGACTTCATCAAGAAGGCTTGCGAAGGCAGCCTACGACGACTTGAGACCGACTACATCGATCTTTACCAGTATCACAACCCTCGCTTAGAAGCGCTTCAGCGAGATGACACGATTAGTGCTCTCGAAGATCTGAAGGCTGAAGGCAAAATTCGGCATTACGGCGTTGCGGTCGGCCCTGACATCGGATGGCTCGAAGAGGGTTTGTACACAGTCAACGAAATGAAAGTTCCGGCGGAATTGATCTACTCGATCCTCGAACAGGACCCTGCCGACGCGATGATGGAAGCCGCTGCCAAGAACGGTGTGGGCGTCTACTCACGAGTGCCGCACGCTTCGGGAATGCTCGATGGAAAGTACACCAAAGACACCCTTCTCGACGAAAGCCCGTTCGACCCTTCCGACCACCGTGCCTACAGGCGAATGCACTGGCTGAAGAACTCGATCGAAAAGCTCAAAAAGATCGATTTCATGTTCGCTGATAAGCCGGCTACTATCGGTCAGATCGCTATCAAGTTCACGCTTATGCCCGAGATCATGGCCGCCTGCTTGCCGACGATAACTTCGGTCGAACAAATCGACGAATACGCGGGAGCTTGTGACATCGACGATATTCCTCAGAGTGAACTCGACCAGTTGGCCTCGCTTTACGCCGATAACTTTGGAGTTGGTGACCCCGATCCTCAGAAGTCGAGCATTTCAGGTACCGGTTGGGTTGACCACAACAAGCAGCCGTACGAACGTTCGCTAATGAAGCCGGGCGACTAGCACTCGCTGATGACCGTATGCAGGATTTTTCGATCTAGCACCGATCAGATTTTTCGAGTGCATCTGAGCGATCTGTCGTGAGGGTGCGCTGTACGCCAAATGACCGGCGACGCCAGAACCCGAACATTACCTGCGCTGCAGCACGCGTCTGCAGTTCGAGCGCTTACGTCTAGTTCTAGCCAATGCTAAGAATTTCTTACGAGCTTTGTTCAACGATTGTGAATATCCTGTGGTGAAACCGCTCGAAACTTCCACCGAATTGGCGACCGCAACAGCAACCACTTGAGTATCAACCGGCGCTTCGATTACTGGCGGTGGTGGCGCAATTCCTCCAGCTCGTCTCAATTCGGCTTCAACAAAATAAAAATCGCGCTGCGGGATAATGTGCAGCATCCCGAAGAATGCGTGAGACCAGAGATGCGGTGGCCATTTTTTGACGTACTCGAGAGTGGGTCCTACTTGAAAGCCATCAATGTAGTCAGGCTCATCGAGCACAACGTCAGCGTTGAGTTCCACTCGGTGAGGAAAAACTTCCTTCTCTCGGTGGTGCTTCCATATTCGCTCTTCGTCTTCGAAACTATCGGATGTTACAGTAGCTGTCGCCGCAAAGCCTTTTTTGTCTGAGACGTAGTACAAAACCCGGTCTTGAGGCCCCATTCGAACTGCTTTTTTGCGGTTCTTGGTGTCTACGCCCTGTATTGAAAAACCACGTGATCGGGTGATATCCAGATTTTCCTGGGTAGTCACGAGCATCCAAAAAGTTTTTCCCATATTGCGATGATTCCGATGCGGTACTTATTCTACAGTCATGCTGCCATAGTATTTGATCAACCCACTGCTAGGCGAACATTTCGCGCTACCTCACTCTGCACAGCGGTTACATTCGACGATATGTATATGCCTGATAATCTCGATAATATGACAAACGACAGTGAATTATCGATAGAAGATTCGGGATCAATACGATCAAGCCACCGGACAAAATGTGGCGTGCCAACGCGATCCTTATCGACAACGGAAACTAACGCGTCGGCCAGTCGCTGAACGTAAGCAAGGTAAGCAGTGTTATCGAAGTTTTCGATCATGACGAGATGATACCGTCAACCGGTATCGTGAACCCTATTGATCGGGACGAGATTGGTACTTGCTACGAATCCAAATAGCGATGCCGTTCATGCTTAGTAGAACGATCAGAAGCACAATAATTGCCGCAGCTGCAATGCCCCTGAACGAATGCTGAGGCTGGCTGATCCAAGTAAAGATCTGAAGCGGCAATACGGTAAATTTCGAATCGGGCGAAGTCGGGATGAACGTTACCCAAACTAGTGAGGAAATAATCAAAATCGGTGCTGATTCACCAATGGCCCGTGAAAGGGCAAGAATTATCCCGCTCATCATTCCCGGAATCGCCTGCGGAAGCACGATGGCTTTTACAACCTGCCATCGATTCGCCCCCATGGCGTACGCTGCATGCCGATAGCTCGATGGCACAGCCTTGATCGCTTCCTGCGATGCGATCACCACGATTGGGAGAATTAGTAGTGTCATCGTCAACGCGCCGGCAGTCACATTGCGGGAACCGTTGAACAGGAACTGTACGAATAGGGCCAAACCTAGTAATCCGTAGATCACGCTAGGCACACCCGCGAGGTTCGCAATGTTGAGTTCGATGAGCCGATTAATCCGGTTTTTACTTGCAAATTCCTCGAGATAAATAGCAGTTCCAACGCCAATAGGGATGGTAAACAACGCCGTCATCCCAACAATCCAAATCGTTCCGGCGAGCGGAGCCAAAATTCCCGAGTGCTCGGCTTTACGAGATGCGTAGCTGGTCAAGAAATTGATGTTCATGAACGGCAGTCCATCGATCAAAACATCGAACAGAAGCGCTGCTAGTCCGAGAATTCCGATAATAACCGCGAGCCCAAATCCGACGACAAAAATTCTATCGCGCAAAACTCTTACTGCATGAAGTTTTTGTCGCTTGCTGATTATCGAGTCTTGCTTATTCATATTGCTGCCTAAATCGAGAAATCACCCAGCGGCCAACGATGTTCATGGCGAGCGTCATAACGAACAGCAGTAGACCGACAGCAAAAATCGTCTTGTATTCAAGAGACCCCTGTGGCGTTTCACCCAAACTTACCTGCACGATGTAAGCGGTCATCGCCTGAATGCTTTCAAGAGGATTAAGTGTGAGATTTGGTGTTGCGCCCGCGGCGATCTTCACGATCATCGTTTCGCCGATGGCTCGTGATACACCGAGAATGAATGATGCAACGATGCCGGATAGCGCAGCCGGGATAACAACCTTGGTCGACACTTCAAATCGAGTAGCGCCAAGCGCATAAGCGGCATCTCGTAGCGAACGGGGGACGGCGACCATCGCATCTTCGCTCAACGTCGAGACCATCGGCATAATCATCAGCCCCATAACAAGACCTGCCGACAGTGCATTGAAAACAATCACCTGATCGTGTCCAAAAATGTTCTGGAGAATCGGTGTAACGAACGTGAGGGCGAAGTATCCGTAAACAACAGTCGGAATACCGGCGAGTACTTCGAGAATGGGTTTCAGAATTCTGCGCAGACGTTCAGGTGCGTACTCGGAAAGGAAAATCGCAGCACCGAGTCCAAGCGTTAGCGAGACGATACCCGCAATCAGAGCAACCAGCAGCGTGCCGCCCACAAGAGACAATACGCCGAACTTCTGAGGCGAGAAGAGCGGAGCCCATTCGGTTCCGGTTAAGAATTCCCAGGGTGAAACTTCGGCAAAGAATCCTGCGCTTTGTGCGACAAGGATAATGACGATACCGACAGTAGTGAGAACCGAAATCAGTGCGGCGGCACGAAGCAACCAAGCGAATACCGTTTGTTCAGCGTGCTGCCGTCGTCGCTGACGAGCCACGCGCTCTAACAAATCAGAATTTGATTGAATTTCGGAGGTTGTCGCCATCTAGTCAGATGTATTCCACAGTGGTTGCTGAACTCGAGTGAATCCAAGCTTCGACACCAGAATTTCAACTCTCTGGAATCTTCCATAAAAAGAGTGACGGCAAGCGTAAAGCTCACCGTGAATCCAGATTGCAGGTCAAATATTAACCCAGCGTTATTGATCGTCCCGAATTGTCGAAGGTTGCAGAGTTCATTACTTAGTTAAGACCTTCGAGTTGCGACTGGTAATCGGCATCTGAAAGCCCAACATATCCAACCTCTTCAGCAAGTTCAGCGGCATTGTTCATGTAGAACTCTACGAAGTTACGAACTTCAGTTCGAGCAAGTGAGGCATTGTTCACGTAGATGAACATCTCACGTGAAAGCGGACTGTAGCTCCCATCGTTGATAGTTGAGACACTCGGAGTCACGCAGCCATCACCATCATCGACTGCAACGACATTTATCATCTCAGAGTTCTCGGTGTAGTAAGCGAAGCCAAAGTAGCCCATAGCACCTTGATCGCCAGAGACTCCCTGAACTAGCACGTTGTCGTCAGACGATGCGGTGTAGTCAGCTCGGCTAGCATCTTCTTCTTCGTTAATCTCAGCGGTGAAGTAGTCAAAAGTTCCCGAGTCCGTATCTGGTCCGTACAATCGCAGAGGCTTGTCTGGGAACCCACTACGTACTTCGTTCCAATTATCGACTGTAGATCCTCGTTCCCAGATCATCTTAAGTTCGGCAGTGGTCAGGCAAGCAGCGAAATCGTTTGCTTTATTGATAACAACCGAAAGTCCATCGTAGGCGATGACAAATTCGGTGTATTCAATTCCATTCGCAGCAGCTTGTTCGCTTTCGGATTCCTTGATTGGGCGAGATGCGTCAGCAATATCGATTTCGCCTTCTACGAATCGCTTGAATCCGCCACCCGTACCAGAAATACCTACTGGAATCTGAACTTCGGGTCGGTTCACTCGAAACTCTTCGGCGACAGCCTGAGAGATTGGAAACACTGTCGATGAACCGTCAATGAGAATCTCGCTCGACTCAGCTCCGGAACCACTACCACCACAGGCGGCTATCATTCCAACAATTAGAAGAGAAGTAAAAACAATGGCTGGTTTTGAAAATTTCTTGAATTCGTTCTTGATCACGTTGTTCAGAGCTCCTTGGCTCTAGTGCATACGCTTTCGATCTATATGTAGTAGGAACTAGTGGAAATTCCATCTAGTGGTTACAGACTCAACCTCAACCATTAAGCCGAGGTTAACTACGGGCAACCAGTCGTTAACAACCGGTTAAATACCAAACAACGACCATTTGAACGAAAGTAAAAATGGCGTACATTGAACCGGCAAGCTAATAGGCCAGTCTGCGGGAGAAATGAGAACAGAAACAGGTCTCTACGTCGTCACCGTGAAAGCGAACTCACTACCTTCACCAACCGAGCTCGTTACCGACATCAAGCCACCGTGAGCATCGACGATATGGCGAGCTATCGCCAGTCCTAGTCCGGTACCCGGTTGCGAGCGCGCAGCATCCGTCTTGAAGAATCTTTCGAAAATATGCGGAAGGTGCTCAGGCTCAATTCCCAACCCGGTGTCGGCAACGCTGAACCAAACAGTCCCATCATCGACCCATCCCTTAACAGTGATCGTATCTCCGGGCACACTCCATTTAACGGCGTTGCTGATCAGGTTGGTGAATACGTGATCGATCTTTTTTGTATCGACCAATACTGTTGGGAGATCTTCAGATAAATTCTCTTCGAGCTTCAATTCCGAATCAATTGCGATCGCAGAAAACTGCTTGATAGCCGTTTCTACTAAAGAATGCGCATCGATCAGCTTTAGATCGAGAGGTGATTCACCCGACTCAAGCCTCGAAAGTTCAAGCATCTCAGCGATCAATTGATCCATTCGATCAACGTCCTCACGAATCATCCGAAGAAATTGCTCACGTCCTTCCGGATCACCGATCGCCCCGCGCTGCAAAGTCTCGGCCGAAGCACGAATTCCCGCGAGTGGCGTTCGCAACTCGTGCGAAGCATTCGAGACGAACTCTCGGCGCGTAGTATCAAGCTGTCGAACATCTGTAAGGTCAGTAAGCAGCAATAACGCTCGAGTCAGATCAGAGTCAGGTCGCGGAAACGGAGTCGACATCGCCATTATCGTGCATTGATTTTCGAACAACTCAATTTCAGCCGTGACCGTTTTATTGCTCACTATGGATTTCGTCACGACCTTGATGACATCCGGGTGACTCGTAAGCGAAGAGAGTTGCATACCCGGTTGTACAGCACCCAACGAACTCAAAAGTTCAACAGAAGCTGGGTTAGCCGATTCGATCACACCCTGATCATCGACCACCACCACACCGTCACGCATTGAATCGAGAATCAAAGCAAGTCTTACTCGTTCCGCCGACTCTTCCGAAACATCATCCGCAACTCGGTCAACCAAACGGTTTACCGCCCGCGCCAAACGGGCTAATTCGGCAGGGCCCGTAGGATCAAGCCGATGTGAACGATCGATCGATGTAGTTCGAATGACGTCTTCAGTTAATTCCGTGAATTGCCGATGCAGCCGCTTCGAAAGAAACACAACCGAGATGATTGCAAGAATCGCAGCCAGTATCGTTCCGATTACACCGAAAGTTAGTGATCCACCTGCGACGAGCGCTACCAGTAAGCTTGTTTCAACAAGCATTCGCCAGCGCAGTGACACGTTACTCAACTAGAACTCCAATTTTCGACAACTAAGCACTCGCTCTCGTACGAAACCGAATTCACACGCTTATTCGATACCCGACTCCACGAACTGTTCCTAGCAGGGTCGGTTTCGAAGGATCTTTCTCGATCTTCAATCGCAGCCACCTTACATGCACATCGACTGTCCGCGTATCGCCAGAATACTCGAAACCCCAAACATCCTGTAGTAACTGATCACGTGTGTAGACTCTGCCGGGGTTTGCCGCCAAGTGAGCCAGCAAATCGAATTCTCTCGGGCGTAGATCCAGCTGCTTGCCTTCGAGAGTTACCAAACGAGACCCTCGGTTAATCACCAGATCACCAAGATCAATTATCTGGTCAACAGAACTCAGAGAGACTGATTTCAGCATATCCATACGGCGAATCTGAGCGCCGACTCTAGCGATAAGCTCGCGCATGCTAAAGGGCTTCGTTACATAGTCGTCGGCACCCGATTCAAGACCACTAATTCGATCCATCTCAGCGTCGCGTGCCGTGAGCATTATCACGGGTACAAGTGAACCATCTCGCCGCAAAGCCTTACAAACCTCGGTGCCGCTCAATGTCGGCAGCATCAAATCGAGAATGATTACGTCGGGATCGTCCTTCCGGGCGGCGGTCAGCCCTTCGCTCCCATCATCAGCAACGACTACGTCAAAGCCATCGGCGACGAGGTTGTAGCGCAACGCTTCACGAAGAGTGCGATCATCTTCGACGACGAGAATCTTGAATTTGCGATCTGATGACGAATTGGCGTCCACGCGGTTGAGCTCCTGAACGGGCGTTCATGCCGGATGATGAAATGGTCGTAACTCGGCAAAGCACACGTTAAGGCTAAAGAATATCTGACTCGCCGAATAAACGCTTTCAACAAGCGCTATGCGGCGAGGGAATTTTCGAGCCTAGCAGCGAATTCGGAGTCAGATTCGTACTCACGCGGTATTCGTACAGTGATCGTAATTCCCAATCCAACCTCGCTCTCTGCACCTATTTAGCAGTGGTGATGATCGAGAATCATGCGGCAGAAGTACAAACCAATGCCCGTGCCCAACCGCCTCGAGTTCCTTCATTACACGGTTGCGGATTGCCCTGACTCGGCGGAACGATATGCAGCATCGATCATTTCAACGGCTCGCATACCTGCCCAACCAGGCGCCCAGTTCACTGCACTCTTGCCGCTAACAATGTCAGCGAAATTAGCAGTAGGACCGCCCCCAAAATACTCACCAGCATTTGGCTGAAGGTCCATGTTGAAGTTATTGCCGTCGTGGCGAAGCACTTCAAGTCGAGCTCGATCGCAATCAACCGACATGACACCTTCAGACCCGAATATTCGAACATCCAGCTGGAACTGCTGGTTGTCCGGCAACGCTCCTGCACCACTAAATGACCCTATAGCACCACCGGCGAACCTAACAGCGAACGAATCGTACAACTCGACTTTGCTTGTCGGCCCAGAAGTAAGAGCTGAAACCGTCTCGGCTCGTAGCCCAGTGAGCCAGTAAGCCAGTCCAGCCGAATGCGACATCTGAGCTAGAGCATACCCTCCGCCAGCCACTACAGGATCGGCCCACGTATCGGCCGCAGGGGCGAACATGTTGTCCCCGGCTCCACCTCCGGTAGACATGAACTCCTTGCCTTCCAAAAGCGACCGCACCGGCGAAGCCATGTGGCACATCACGTATTCGATATCCCCTACCGCACCTTCGCCCATTCGGCGTTTTGCTTCTTGGATGAACTCGCCGTAGTGCCATCCATACGGAACCATAAGCTCGACGCCCTGACGATCTGCCTCTTCGACAAGTTCACGTGCTTCGTCAGCCTTCGTCGTAAGAGGTTTTTCACAAAGCACGTGCAATCCACGTTTCAAAGCGGCGAGTGCGTGCTCGTAGTGCAGGGTGTGCGGTGAAGCGACAACAACGCCTTTTAGACCGGGAGTGTCTAAAAGTTCTTCGTAATTCTCAGTGGCGTGAGTAAAACCGAACTTGGATTTAACTTGCTGAAGCTCATCTGCGCCCAATCGGCACACGCTTGCAAGTTCTATATCTTCTCGCTCAACTAAAACCGGCAGGTGGTTCGCAGTCGCCCACCATCCAGCACCAATAAGCCCTATTTTAGATTTGCCAGGCACTGTCATTCAAATTCCCTTATCGTCCCGATATCGATACATGGTTACTGTCATTCTGAACTAGATTCAGAATCACGATCAATCCCCGCCAAGCGATCCGAATAAGTCCCGAACCCCGCCCGTCCCGAACCGAGTCGAATGGCCGCAGAGTCATTTTTCGTCGCCAGCCAGCCCAAGCATGTCCATGACATCGCTGATTGCCGATTCAGAGACCTGCTTCTTCGATCCCTTGCCGCGCTGCGACTTGGGCTTCCTCTTCTTCTTCACCTTCGGACGCGCTGCTTCAAGCCGACGCGCCTGACACGTTGTGCACGTACACGTCTTCGGGTGTTTGCTATCAGTCCTATGGTGCCGCTCTTTCATGAAGCGATTCTATTCGAACAACACAACCAACGAAGCGATTCGAGCATCTTTGTGCCACAAATAGCAGTAAGACCAGCCGATTCGCGTAAAATCCAACAATGATCATTCACCTTGTTCGACACGGTCTGCCCAAAGTAGGAAGCGATGGGCTTTATCTGCCAAACGCTGGCCTTACCGATCTCGGACATCGCCAAGCCTCTCTCGCAGCTGGCAAAATCGTGCGACTGAAACCAGACGCCTCATTTACGAGCGACGTGCCGCGAGCAATCGAATCGGCTGCGCACTTTGAGCAAGCGACCAGTCAGAACGTTCAGCAAATTCCAAATCTTGCCGAGTTAAAGACCGGCAACATATGGGATGCCCCCGATTCGATAAAGAAGCGAATTGCGAAAGGCGACTATCACGTCGATTTCAAAAGCATGGGCGGCGAAACCATCACGGAATTCAGTCATCGGGCAATCGAAGGATTCTCCGAGTTACTCCACATTGCTTCAACTTCCGGACTCAACAGGATCGCCGCGTTCCTCCATGAAGGCGTTATAGGGACGATCATCGACCATCTCGAAGGTCGCAGCACTTTCGATCCAAAACGTCGCGCCACGATGCCATACGGAGCGCTAATCACAGTCGATACCGAAACCAACGCTCCGCACTTCCCGGGCTACTGGGAAACCGATCATCTCGACGAGTTGACCAGCTAACCAATCTCTAATGGAACGCCGGGTGGTGACCGCCAGCGTCGTGCTCGATCATCTTGTTCACATCTGAAATCGTAAGTGGGTTTTCGGGCCAATCTTCTGGCGCAACATGCGAAAGTCTCAGCAGCAATCGAGCCAACTGACCCGCGTACTCCTTGAGTTCCCTAACGTTCAACTTGTTGGCTGCATCGCCAACCTCATGGTGAAAATTAGCATTTTCGTGCCGACCCCAGAAACGCCAACGCCACGTGATCGAGGCATCGATAGCTTCTTCAACGAACGGGAAGTGATCCGAATGAGCGTCCATGTGCGATAGAACGTGACATTTAAGTCCATCGTCCATCGTGTCGAGCTGCGACTGCATGAACTGTCGCAAATGAGGGAACGCAAGAACGATCCCCTTCATGTGCCCTGTCGAAAGTTCGTCCAAATTAATATTCAAAAGCGGTTTTTCTTCACGACTCTCAGAACTATCTGAGTAGTGGCGTGCCACATAAGAACGTGCGCCCTGTAGATGCTGTTCCTCACCGCTCCATGTCGCAAATCGAATCGACATCCCGGGTCGAACGCCCAACTCTTTCACAAGTGCTGCCATCACACGAGCAGTCTCCATCACCCCAATAGTTCCCGATGTGTTGTCATTTCCGCCGGGCGATTTGAGTACGGTGTCGTGGTGACCCGCCAAAATCAGGTGACGTTCAGGGTGCGTTGATCCTGTTATCTCGGCGACCGTGTTGTGAGCCTCTGCATCAAAATATTCAGCATCAACAGAAACGCTAATTCGTGGCGAGCCACCAGCAATACGCCTCAGATAAGCGCCGTCTTCCGAGCTGGTCTTCACCACAGCTACAGCATTTTTCTGTGGTCCGACGTTTAACCACTCGTCAGAGTTGGCGTACTCCATCCGACCACCCATCTTGGGTTCGATGGCGATAATGCAAGCTGCTCCGGCTTCGGCGAGTCGTACTATCCGGGCAGAAAACGGCTCAGGGGCGGTGAACGGCTCAGGTGCGATCGTTGCGAGCACTACCGAGCCTTGAATGCGGTCGCCCAGTACCGCCACTTCGTGCGGAGAGCCATGACCGGCGTCAACCAGTGGCGTGGTCAGGTCAATTGCTTTGCAGCGCAGGAACGGCAATGCGGCGATCTGGCGATTATTGTCATCAGGCAGTGAAATCGAAACGTTGCCATGATTCCATGTTTCTAGTGTGAACGGCTCGACTTCAGCTCGATCAACTCCGGCGGCTTCCATCTGATCTCGAATATAGGCAGCGGCACGCCGATCTTCGGCTGATCCGCCCCAGCGAGGACCGATAACGTCAGAAAGCTCGGTCAGATGCTGTTTTATCTGCGAGCCCGACCACGCTTCACCCATCAAGAAGCGGTCGATTTCATGCCAGTTTAAATTCAATTTACTCACCCAATAACGCCATAGTCTGTGTCAAACATTCGACATGTCAAAAGATAGCTTCAAGCAACCAAGATCAATGTCGCAGTATGTTACGCATTTTTACGCCAAAAATGGGCATGAATTATTCATCGAGACACCATGAATAGCAACCGAACTTCAGATTGGCGTTTGGTAGACTGAACACAGTTGAAGTTAAGTGTCCGAAATGGCACTGATCCGAAATGAGGCGTGTGATGATTGTTACTACTACTCAAGGCATTCCTGGTCGAGAGATAACCGAAATTCTCGGACTGGCGCGCGGTAACTCAGTTAGGGCCCGTCATGCCGGACGCGACATCATGGCAGGACTTCGCAATATCGTCGGTGGTGAAATTTCCGAATACGCAAAGCTTCAAGCCGAAACCCGAGAAATGGCAACACGCCGAATGATTCAATTCGCCGAATCCTTGGGCGCCGATGCGGTAGTTGGTATTCGATATACAACCTCGATGATCACATCTGGTGCGTCCGAGATTCTCGCCTACGGCACCGCCGTAAAACTCAGCTAAGCGAACAGAACTACCCGTTGTAGGTCGTTTCGACGTAATTTTCGACCATGTCGATGAAGTCGGTCGCGATATTCGGACCTGACAAAAACTTAATGCGCTCTCCGTCTACGAAGACAGGGGCTCGTGGATCTTCCCCGGCCCCTGGAAGCG
>Ga0233439_10001794_pt1 | contig 26140 bp, 26 predicted proteins | sample SI_123_September_6_FD_182713 | JGI IMG/M metagenome (GOLD analysis project Ga0233439, IMG submission 182713) | Seawater microbial communities from Saanich Inlet, British Columbia, Canada - SI_123_September2016_100_MG | ecosystem: Environmental > Aquatic > Marine > Inlet | place: Canada: British... | reverse complement strand
GTAGAATTCCATTCTTCCTTAATTAAAGAAGATAATTTTGCAACAACATTCCATTGAACAGTATTTTGATCATCAATTAATTTTAAAAATTCTTTTCCTTTTTCATCATCATTCATAATTTTTGCAATATACTACAATGATAAAAAGTTAGCATAGGTAATTGTATAATTTCAAAGTTTTATTAAGAAATATCAAATATTTACAACATTGCAGTGTAGTATTTCAGAATGTAAAGAAAAATCAATTCAAACAGTAAAAATCAGTTTTAAAGAAACCAGAAATTTGTGCAAATATCATTATAAATTATTTAAAAATAAAGATGAAACACATATTCCAACCTTTTCTAAAGCATCAAAATTTTGATATAAATTAAGAGATTTGTAATCTTAAAAATAATTAAAAGATTTAATTTCTATTAGATTAAACCTAAAGTATGGCTGTTAAAAAAAAATCTGTAATTAAAAAGAAAGTAGTAAAAAAAGCAAGTTCCAAACCAAAAAAAGTTAGTTCAAAGCCAAAAACAGCAAAAAAACCAGAATTTGATAAAGCATGGAAAGAATATAATTCTGCACTAAGTGGTTGGAAAGAATCTTTAGCACAATGGCAAAAGGCCACAAATGAAACGCTAATGACATATCATGATGCATGTCAAAAAGCAATAGGATCAGATGCAGAATTATTAAAAAAAGTTAGTTCAAGTTGGGAAGAAACTTGGGAAGAAATTGGTCCAGAATATATCAAACAACAAACAAAAATGATTGAAAGTATTTTCAAAGAAACCAACATTGAATCGATTAAAAAATTCAATGATCAGTGGGAAAGATTTCTTACGTCATCAAGTGATGAATCAATTACAGCATATCAAGAAGCCATCAAAAAATTTAATCAAGCATGGCAGCATGGACAAATGTAGTTTTATTAAATAAAATTACAAAATTCATTATTTTTATAATTTAAAAATATAATTTTAATTTAAGATATAAAGGAATTTAATTATAACTAATTTTTCATAATAGTATGACCAAAGCAATTGTTTTAGGGGGCTCACGTGGAATTGGTAAAGCAATTGTAAGTTCATTGAGATCAATTGAAATTGATGTTTTTGCAGCATCCAAAAATGATATTGACACATCAAATTTGGATAGTGTAAAAAAATTTTTAGAAATACATAATCACACAGATATTTTAATTCTAAATACTGGAGGCCCTGAACCAAAACCATTTTTGACAATTACTGAAGAAGATTGGAATAAATATCACAATCAATTATTTGTAGGGTTTTGTACGATTTTACAAAAAATTAAAGTTAATGATGATGGGTATATCTTTTTGATTAGCTCAAATGTAATAAAAGAGCCAAATGTGAAATTGATAATATCATCAGCATATCGTGCGGCATTCTCAGAAGTTTTCAAGGTGTTAAGCAAAGAATACGCACAAAGAAACATTAGTTGTATTAACATTGCACCAGGTCCTATCAACACAGATAGAACTCAAGAGTTAATTGAAAATGTAGAAGAATTTGAAAAAACATTACCCATGAAGAGATTAGGAGAACCGGAAGAAATTGGAAATTTTGTTAAAGGAATAATTGAAAATAATGTGAAATATCTAACAGGCGTTACAATAAACTTTGATGGTGCAAACTCAAACTATATTTTTTGAGATTATTTTTTAAATTCAACATTGGGTGTATCAGGGTGACCCGCAATTGCAATTAATCCACCATCACGTAATTGTTGTAATAACTGCATAACTTCTTTTTCAACTTGATTTCGTTGCAATCCTGTTTGTTGTGCAAATACTTCTACTAAGTCTGTAACTTTGCGTTGACCATTACAAGACTTCCAAAAGTCAACAATTGCCTGATTTACCATAAATCCTTGATCATATTCATTAGCTAACACCATAGAACCATCTTCTTGTTGCACCAATTTTCCAACTCCTTGAGGCAATGCTGTTTCATAGTTAATTGGTGCAGGAGTATTCAAACCAGTGGCACCCATTTCTTTGATTTTGAGTTTTCCTTCTTCAGTCATTTTATCCATTGACCAAGCTGGTTCCCATACGATTTCAATGTTGACATTATTTACTCCAGGGACTTTTTTGGCAAATCTTGTTGCATCTGCAACCAAAGTCTCGTGAAGAGGGCAACCTTGGGTAGTCATTGTCATTTTAATATCAATATCGTTATTTTCTTTAACATTAATTCCATAAATTAGTCCCATCTCTACAATATTAAGAGGAACTTCAGGATCCATACATTGTTTAAGCGAATCCTCAATTTGTTGTGTTGTGATAATTACCATATTATCAAGCATAATTTTAAAGATCAATTAAAACTTTAGTGATAAGTAAATTATTATGTTTTATAAGTAACCTAATCAAATTTTGATTCATAAAATGAAATATTGTAAAAAATGTTTAATGCCAAATACAAGGCCAGGTTTAAAATTTGAAAATGGTGTATGTGTTGCTTGTTTAAATTATGAGAAACAAAGTTCAACAAATTGGAATGAAAGAAAAAATGAATTAAAAAAACTATGTGATAAATACAGAAATTCTAATAAAGATGGATATGATTGTGCCATAGCCATTTCAGGTGGTAAAGATTCTCACTTTCAAGTTTATTATATTAAAGAAGTTATGAAAATGAATCCACTTCTCTTATCAGTTGGGAATATTGATTGGACTGAAACTGGTAAAAATAATTTTGAAAATATATCTGAGGCTTTTGGATGTGATATTATAACGTTTAATCCAAATAGAAAAGTAGCCAAGATTTTATTTAAGAAAGCATTTGAAGAAATTGGATCACCAACATGGTATATTGATTCGTTGATCTATGCATTTCCACATAACATTGCTTCAAAATTAGGAATTAAATTATTAGTATATGGTGAAGATGTAAATTATACATATGGTGGAAAATACGATAAAGAAAAATCATCAGCAAAATTACAATCATTAAATGATGTTGTTAAACCAATTATTTGGAAAAAATGGTTAAAAGATAATGAATTAACCAAAAAAGATTTACAATCTACTATTATGTTAACACCTGAACAAATAGAAGAAAATCAAATGCAACCAATTTATTTAAGTTATTTTGTACCATGGGATACACACCATAATTTTGAAGTAGCAAAAAGGTGGGGATTTAAACAATTAATTCATGAATATAAAAGAGAAGGAACTATTGAAGAATACAATCAAATTGATTCCATAGGATATTTGTTAAACCAATTTATGAAATATCCTAAATTTGCTCATTCATCTGCAACAGAAATTGGATCTAGATGGATACGTTCGGGATTAAAAACTAGGGAAGAAATGATTCCAGTAATAGAAGAACATGATAAAAAATTAGATCAAGGAATAATTGAAAAATTTTGTACATTTACTGGAATATCTACACAAAAATTCTGGAAAATTATGGATAAATGGTATAATCCAGAATTATTTAAACAAGATACAGATGGAATTTGGCATGAAAAATTTAAAGTTGGAATAAACAATTAAATAAATTATAGATTATTTTATTCAGTATAAAAATAGTTATGAGAATTTTTTTAATTTAGATCAAGGATAAATATTAAAAGAATTATTTTAATTTCATTATTATTTTGACATAAAACACATACCAAATTAAAGAAACATTTTTGATAAATTTACATATACAAAATTATAATATTACAACATATTTTATCATTAATTTTCCATTAACAAATTCAACTTATAGATAACCAGTATTTTTTATTTTATATTAAATTATTACATAGTTTTTAGAATTTGATAATTTTTTTGTTTATTAAATAAAGAAATTTCAATTATTACTGTTAATCTTAAAATTCTTATTTCCAAATTGTAATTTAATTAAAAATTATTTAGTTAATTAATATATAATATAAAAATAAATTACATATTATGAAAAAGAAATATTTATTTTGGGTAGATATTTTTATGGCTCATTTTGCCTTAGCATATCAATTACAACAAAAAGTAGATGCAGATTTTTTTGCAATAATTGATACTCCCAATAAACCTAAAAAAATGTTTCAAAACCAAAAATTGGTGAATTTCAAAAAAAAATGGTTTTTTCATGATCATATCAAAAAATCTTTTGAAAATCCGGACCTAAAATATTTAGAGGGATTTGAAAAAAAATATCAAATTGATTTATGGAAATTAGTGATAAATGAGAGACATTTTTATAAATTTAATAAGTTTTATAAATTTTCAAAAAATGAAATCTTAAAATTTTTAGAACAAGAATGTAAATTATTTGAAAATATTTTAGATGAAATTAAACCAGATTATATTATTCTAAATGAACCACCTTTTCATCATCAAAAATTAATAATGGAATTATGTAGAGCAAGAGGAATAAAAATTTTATGTTTATGTATTTCAAGATTTGAAGCAAGTACTATAATTGTAGAAAACAATGCTACTTTTGATCTCCCACAAAATTTGGATTTAATAAAATTAAATGAATTAGGAGCATCAGAATTAAAAGTTAAAGAAAAAGGCATTAATTATAATAAATCAAATTTAAGATGGGCCAAGGACAGGAAATTTTCAACTCTAGGAAAATTAAGGGCATTAATAGATTACATTCTATTTTCGGATTCTAAAAATATTAAAACTAATTATACTTACTATGGAAGAAAAAAATACAAAGTGATATTGGATACGGTATTATTTTACATTAGAAGACAAAAAAGATACCGTTATTTACAAATTAATTCAAAAAAAATAGTAGATTTACATATTCCATTTGTTTATTTTCCATTAGCATTAGATGATGATCAAGCATTACTAAATGATGCACCTTTATTTACGAATCAAATTGAAGTGATTAAACATATTGCAAAATCTATTCCTATTAATTATCAATTATATGTTAAAGATCACTTTTTTGCAGGGTTTAGAGGATGGAAAGAAATTAAACAATACCAAGAGATCAAAGAATTGCCAAATGTAACTTTAATTCATCCCACATATCCTTCAAAAGAACTCATCAAAAACTGTAATATTGTTATATCAGTTAGAGGAAGTTCATCCCTAGAAGCAGCATATGAAAACAAGCCTTCAATAATTTTTGACAATATACCTCACGATATTCTACCGTCAGTCTATAAAGTTAAATCAATTACAGAATTACCTAAATTAATAAAAACTGCATTGAACACACCAATTGATTCAGCATACATAAAAAAATATGATGAATTAATCAGAAAAAGAATAATAGATTTTAATTGGTCAGATATGGAAATATTAAGAAATGAACAATTTTATTCTGGAAATATTCTTTCGGATGTAGAATATCCGGAAAGTAAAGTCAAAGAATTTTTTGAAGATAATAAAATAATGTTTCAAAAATTAGCAGATGCACATTTAAAAAAAATTAATTTGTAATATAGAGATTAAAATTGAAAATAGATTAAAAACAAGAGGGGAAAAGATTTTTTGAGAATCTAACATATTTTTTAATATTTTCACTAAATCCTTTATTCTTATTAGACCAAACTTTTTTCAAAACTCCTTTCCATTGAATCTCTTGATCTGCACCGTAATCCATCATTAATCCAGTCCAGCCTTTTTTTTCTAAAAGATAAACGGTATTACATTCAAATCCATTGCCCACTCCAAATTCAACAGAAAATTTATTGGTAGTACCAATTTTAGAAAAAATGAATTCTAAAATCCCATCTTCGCCGTTTTGAGAATAGATTTTTTCTTCATGTAAATTAATATCGAATTCAGATATTTTTATTTTTTTGAATAGAAGCAAACAAATTAAAAAATTCTAATCAAATAATTTTTTAATAGATTCTTCATAGGGTGCTTTAACCACACCTTTTTCAGTAATAATTCCGGTAATTAATTCAGGAGGAGTCATGTCAAATGCAGGATTGATCACACATACATCATCAGGAGCAGTTTTTTTATCACCAATCCCAGTAACTTCAGAACCATTACGCATTTCAATAATTACATCTTCAGATTTAGTTTCTAAATCAATTGTAGACAAAGGTGCTGCAACATAAAAAGGGATTCCATGTTGTTTTGCCATTGTTGCAACTTGATAAGTTCCAATTTTATTGAAAACGTGTCCAGATTTAACAATTCTATCTGCACCAACTATAACTTTATTTACTAATCCATTCGCCATCGAATATCCTACTGCTGTGTCAGGAACTAGACTAACATCAAATCCATCATGTTTTAACTCAAATGCAGTTAATCGTGAACCTTGTTGAATGGGTCTAGTTTCGGTTGCAATCACTTTAACATTTTTTCCACTTTCTCTAGCTGCTCTAATTACACCCAATGCAGTTCCATATGCAACAGTTGCAAGCGCACCTGCATTACAATGAGTCATAATTGTATCATTGTTATCAAAAAGTTCTGAACCATTTTTACCCATAGATTTATTGATTTCAATATCTTCATCAGCCATTTTCTTTGCTGTAGATATTACCAAATCCTTAATTTCTTCAACTGTATTTCCAGTTTTTGCAACATTCATAATTTTTTCTAATCCCCATCCCAAATTTACTGCAGTAGGCCTAGTAGCAAAAAGAATATTTTTTGCTTTTTGTAGATCAGAGATTAATTCATCTTTTGTATTTGCCGTACTTTGTAAAACTGCTAAACCTAATCCGAAAGCACCAGATACTCCAATTGCAGGAGCTCCTCTCACAATTAATGTTTTAATTGCATTTGCAACTTGGTTAAAATCATCATATTCAACAAATTCTAATTTATTAGGTAGTTTAGTCTGTTCAATCATTATTACTTTATTATTTTTCCATTCTACTGTTCTTAATGATGAGTTAATTTTAACAGAATCACTCATAAAAATATTCATAAATTACCCTATTTTAACGAAAGACTTTTTCAGAATTAATTAATTCCAATAAATAAATTATATCACCCAGAGTAACATTCACAGGATTATTATCCAAATGTTTTTTATCTGATTGAATAATTTTTGCGGCATCAGATATATTTTGAGTTAAATAAATATGATCAAAATTAAAGTGTTTAACTAATTTTTTAAATCTATCATAAAATTCAGAATTATTAAATTTATGAGCTACTGTAGTTGTAAATGCTAATGCATGACCATGAGAAAATCCTTCATTTGAAAAAACATATGATAATGCATGTCCAAGGGTAGTACTAGAATTTCCAAACCCTAATCCAGAAATCATAGCACCATAAGCTAAATCATTAAATTCTTCATTCAATATTGCAGTTTCTAAAATATCAAATGCTTTTTTACAAAGAAATTTTGTATAATTATTTGCAATTTTACTATCAAAAGATTCAGAACATTGAGCACATGCATCAATAGCAGAATTTTTTATTACATTTATTGGTGCATTTTTAATAAAAAATGGATCTACAATAGAAACATCCGCTAATAGATAATCATTATGAAAACTAGTTTTTTTACCATTTACTTGTAATACAGATATTTTTGTGACTTCACTACCACTTCCAAATGTAGTTGGAATTAAAATTTTTTTTATATTTAATTTATAAGCTACAAATTTTGCTACATCTAATGAACTACCTCCACCTAATCCAATAATTGATGAAAAATTTTGATTGTACTCTGACAAAATTTTTTCAACTGTTTCCATAGAAGGATTTGGTTCTACAGAATCAAAAAGATGAAAGTTTTTAATATTAAGATAATCTAACCATCCTCTAGATTTTGCTCCAGAAGAGGTAATTATAAGAGAATTTTTTTCAAATGAGAATTCTTTAATGGAATTCATTCCAAATATTATTTTATTAGGTTGTCTAATTGTATTCAATGATTTTTCTTAATTTGAATATTCTTTATAAGTACAATAGTAAAAGACGTGGTAATGTCCAATAGTAAAAAATTAAAAGGAATTTTAGAAAAAAAATCTATTTTAAGAATAGGAGGGGCATTTGATGCATTATCAGCAAAACTTGTAGAAACAACTGGATACGATGCAGTTTGGGCAGGAAGTTTTGCCATATCAGCAACTCATGCATTACCAGATGCAAGTATTCTGACAATGACTGATTTTTTGAAATCTGCTGAAAATATGGTTGATGCATGCAACATTCCAATTATTGCAGATTGTGATACAGGGTTTGGAGGACCTGCAAATGTTACTCATGCAGTAAAAAAATATGAAAAAGCAGGAATTGCTGGAATTAGTATTGAAGATAAAACTTTTCCAAAACAAAATAGTCTTTTAGAAAATTCAAAACAGGATCTATTATCTGAAAAAGATTTTGTAGCAAAAATTTTAGCTGCAAAAGAATCAAAAAAAGATGAAAGTTTTATGATAATTGCAAGAACAGAAGCTTTGATTGCAGAAAAAGGAATGGATGAAGCAATAAGAAGATCTAACGCATATGAAAATGCAGGAGCAGATGCAATTTTAATTCATTCTAAAAAAAATACTCCAGAAGAAATTTTTGAATTCTCAGATAAATGGAATGGGAAGATTCCATTAGTAGTAGTTCCCACATCATACCCATCTGTAAAATTAAATGAACTGATTTCACATAAAATAAAGATGGTTATTTATGCAAATCAATCATTACGTGCTGCACACAATATTATGTTACAAGTATTACAAGAAACTCTTGAAAAAGAAAGTTTAGAGCAAGTAAATATACAAATGTCAAGCATGAATGATATTTTTAAGCTTCAAGAAATGTATAAAATAAATGATCAGGAGAAAATGATTGAAAGTAATTTAAAAAAAATGGGTTACATAAATTGAATGAAAAAAAACAAAGAGAAATTTTTAATTTATTAAAAAAAAAAGGAATTAAAAATTTTGTTGGAGTACCAGATTCAACAATGAAATATTTTATAGATGAAGGATTAAAAAAAGGAAATATCATTATCACAACTAGAGAGGAAGAAGCAATAGGTATAGCAGCAGGCATGAGTATGTCAAATGAAAAATCATTAGTATTTATGCAAAATGCAGGATTTGCAAATTCAATTAGTACAATTACATCACTCATTAAACTATATGAAATTCCTATGATATTGTTAATTGGATGGAGAGGTTTTCTAAAAGATGATGCACCAGAACATAAAAAAATTGGAGAAATACAACCAGATTTGATTAAAATTATTGGATTAGAATCTAGAATCATTAGTGAAAAAAATTTTAAAAATGTATGTGATTGGGCTATTACAGAATTAAATAAGAAAAAAATAATTGGATTAATCATAAAGAGGGATTTCCTTGATTAGAAAAGAAGCAGTTAAGTTAATTTCACAAGAAATTGCTAACCAACCAATAATTTCAGCAAATGGATTTATGAGTAGAGATTTGTTTGAAACAAATGAAAAAGAAAGTAATTTTTACATGATTGGTTCAATGGGATTAGCATCATCAATAGGATTAGGTGTTGCATTAAAAAATCCAAAAAAAAAAATTTATGTTTTTGATGGAGATGGAAATATTTTAATGAATTTAGGATCATTAGTAACAGTTGGTTCAATACAACCAAAAAATTTTGTACATATTATTTTTGATAATAAAATTCATGAATCAACAGGAGGTCAACCAACAAATTCTAAAATAATAGAGTTAAAAAAAATTGCACATGTTTCCAAGTTTAAAACATATAAAATTTCTAAAAAAGAACAAATTAGGAAAATATTTTCCAAAATAAAAAATGAAAATGGACCAATTTGTGTATTAGTGAAAATTGAAAAAAGTGATGAGAGAAGCATTAGAGTGGATATCAGTCCACCAAATATTAAAAGTAGATTTATGAAATCATTAAAATGAATGCAATAATAATAGCAGCAGGTTCAGGTAAAAGAATCAGTAATGATGCAAAAAATATGCCTAAGTCTATGGTTGAAGTAAACGGGAAACCAATCATCGAACACCAAATATCAGTATTAAACAAAGCTGGAATTAATCAAATCTATGTGATTACAGGGCCACATAGTGAAAAATTCAATATAAAAAATGTAAAGTATGTTAGAGATGAAAAATATGAAAATCATGATATTTTAGGAAGTTTAATGGAAGCAAAAAAATATTTTGAAAAAAATACTTTAATCTTATATTCAGATATAATTTTTGAATTAAAAATAATTGAGGATATTTTAAAATCAAAAGAAGATATTTCAATTGCAATAGATATGGATTGGGGGAGGAAATATGAAGGAAGAACAGAACATCCAAAATCAGAAGCTGAAAATGTAGAATTAAATAACAATAAGGACATTATTAGAATTAAAAAAAATATTAACAATTCTAAAAATAATGTAGGCGAATTTTTAGGAATAATAAAATTTGCAAATGAAGGTAGCAAATATTTTATTAAAAAATATGAAGATGTACTTCAAAATAATGAGGATTTGTTTCATGATGCACCGTCTATTTTGAAAGCGTATGTTACAGATATGATTCAGGAATTAATTGATTCAAACATAAGAATTCAACCAATTTTAATTTCTGGAAAATGGTGTGAAATAGATACTCTACAAGATTTAAAAAATGCTGAAAAAATATTTTCTTCTTAATCACGATTATTAATTAAATTTTGTAACTCATTCCACAAAAGTTCTTCAATTTTTTCTCCCGTTCCAATTAAATTATTATTTTCATTTGGATCTAGTTGAAGATTATATAGTTCTTTAGAATCATCATATTCATTGAAAATTAATTTCCAATTAGATGTTCTAATTGATTTTGTATTAGGCTCTTTTGGAGGAGCTTTGTCTTTTAATGGATTACCAGTTTCAGAAAAAGCATATTGTTCAGGAATAGTGTTTCCATTAATTAAAGGTAATAATGATTTACCATCTAAATTAGAATAGGAATCATCCAATGAAATATTTAAAAAATCCAAAACAGTAGGCATAAAATCAATTGTACGAATTTGTTGTTTTATTTCCATAGAATTAGAATTGGGAATTAAAAAATATGTTAAAGTTCTAAGAGTATAGTCGTAACAAAATGCACCATATGCTCTTTCACCAACTTTTTCACCTACACTAATTCCATGATCAGACATTACCAAAATAATAGAATTTTTATCCAATTCTAATTGATGTATTTTATCTAAAATTTCATTCAAATAATGTTCTGCGGATTCAAATAATTTATCATAGCGTAATTCATTTTGAGGTTTATTTGAAAAAAAATCATTGTTAAAATTATCATATATTTTTAAAACTTCATTCATTATTCCAGTATGAATTTTACTATAATGTAAATAAATAAAGAAATTTTTATTATTTGAATTTTTTTGATACATTTCATCTAAAAGATTTGTATGACGTTTAACAAGATCATCGTTTAATTCATCATGAACCACATAATTATCAAAACCTTGTTTTGGAACAACTAATTGGTTAATTACATCAGCATATGTTTCATAATTATTTTCTTTGAGATATTCAGTCAGTGTTTTAAATTTATTTTTTTTAAATTGAAAAGTTGACCAATAGCTATTGGTTCCAGTACGTGTTCCATAAGAACCACTGAAAACTGCATGCATGGCAGCAATTGTATGAGGTCCATAAGTAATAGAATTTGAAAAAAAAACAGATTTTGTTTTTAATTGATTAAATGTAGAAGATTGTTGAGCTTTATCTAGCCTTCCACCATCTATCATTATAATAATAACATTTTTTTTATTCATGATAAAATATTAATTTCAAATTATCTAATTTTTTCCTTTTGAGTCAAACCATTGAATAGTTTCAGAAATAGCTCGTTCAGCATTTTTCTTTCCAATTATAGAAAGTTCTCGCTGAGAATCACCCACAATTTTTCCACCAATTCTTAAAATCAAAAGTTTTCCATTTCCTCTAAAATTATGCTCAATGAACGGTTTGATGTACAATGAATCATTAGGATTAATTGATTTAGAAAATATTTCATTATTTAATTTCCAAGATAAAGAAACAGGGTCATTGCCAATATTATACACATATTGATGTAATCCAGATCCTAAATCTAATTTAGAATTATTCGAATCATTAATTTGAACTTCAAATGATTTTGAAAATGGTAATGCTGTTGAAGAAGCTAATTCATGAAATTCATAAGAATTACTATTTTCGGGATACGACCAAGATCTACCTTCACTATGATATTTTACAATAACCTTATCTTCAGTTTTATCATTAGGCAACAAATCTCTTATATTGACAGTTAATGCACTTGCTAATTTTTTTAGATCAGAAATTGTTGGAAATTTTAAACCATTTTCAAATGATTTTAATTCATGTAGCTCAATTGATGTAATTCTAGATAATTCCTCTAAAGTTAAATTCAAAATATTTCTATGATAATTTAAAATGGTTCCACTTGCAGATTCATTAGATGAAAAATCTAGTGCAAAATTAGAACCTAGTTCAACAGATAATGCAGATAATTCTTGCTGAACATCACCAGTTAGTTTTCCACCATATGTAATTGCTAAAATTAAACCATTTTTTTTTGAGCCTTTTCTAGTTGCAAAAGAGTGTTTAGTAAATGGTGTAATATACATAGAATCTCCAGTATTCATTATTGCTATTTTTTTTTCACCATTTGGAGATTCATAATAAAAATTTACTTCACCGATAAAATACGTGAATTGGTGCATAAAATGACCGTTATTCCATTGAACATCAGGATTTGTGGGTTCATTATCATTTACGTTGCACAATTCAAGAATCCATTCGGGTCTAAATGGTGCAACCGTACTCATTGCTGTATCACGATATTCATAGTAGGGTTTTCCAGCTCTCTCCATTATTCGACTAGATTGTACTGAATCTTCTGATTTCATAATTTTAACTCCAAATGGACAATCATCTCTAACAATATAGAAATCTCTTGCATTCACTGGCCAAATTTCAACCGCTTTATTGACTAATTCAGTTGTAATTGGTTGTATTCCTTGAATAATTGATTCTATTTCATTTAAAGGAATGTTCAATTCTTTAGAAGCATCTTCAGGACGTCTTTTAATATCATTTAAAATACCTAAAAAATTTTTTCCGGATTTAATTTGATCCAAATCTACAGAAGTATGCGGTTCTTTTTGCACGTCATTGATTTTAAATTGAGATAAATAGTCTTTTCGGAGATATTCGTAAATAAATCATTAATCAAAGTAATAAACAAGAGGATAAAATTCGATTTATTGAAATTAATTAAAAACTTTAGTTCAATTATTTCTGGAGATACAATTTCAGGAATTATTGGGAGTGCCTTTTGGTTATATTTAGCATCAATTTTAACTGTAAGTAATTATGGAGAAATACAATTCATAATTGGAATTGCAACATTTGGTGTAGGACTATCCTTACTTGCACAAACAAATACTATTATTGTATTTGAAATTAAAAAACGAGGATTAAGACAGATTTTATTTTTACTAAGTTTAATTATTGCAGGAATTGTATCAATAATTTTATTTCTAATTTATTCAAAATTAGATATAATATTTCTCACATTTGGAATGATTTGTGGGGAGATGACTATGGGGTATTTGATGGGGAAAAAATTATTTGTTAGATATAGTATATTCTTAATTTCACAAAAATTACTAATGATTACATTAGGTGTTGGATTATATTTTATTATAGGAATAGAAGGAATAATTTATGGAATAATTATTTCATATATCCCAGCAGGAATATTAGTTATCAGTACTTTAAAAAATATAACATTTAATATATCATTATTAAAAGATAATTTCGGATTCATATTTTATAATTATGCAGAAAGATTAGTTGTATTTTCAAGGAGGAATTTAGATAAAGTAATTATTTTACCCATTCTAGGATTCGGAATACTTGGAGAATTTGCATTAGGATTTCAAATATATTCAGTGATGATTCTTTTTGCAAGCATATCATTCAAACTTCTACTCTTGAATGATACTGAAGGAAAAGATTCAAAAAAAATGAGTCTTGTGATTCTATTGATATCCACAATAATTTCTATTCTAGGAATTATACTGGGACCACAAATTATTCCGATACTATTTCCTCAATTTATCAATGTAATAGAAATTATTCCAATCATGAGTTTAGCTGTAATACCTAACACATTAGTACTAATTTTTTCATCAAAATTTTTAGGAAATGAAAAAAGCAAATTTATTTTAATTGGTACAATAATTTATGCCACAAGTTACTTACTGCTTATACTCCTATTAGGAGCCACATACGGAATACATGGTTTAGCTTATACTTTCTTAATTACATCAACAGGTTATGCCATTTATTTAATATGTATATACAAAAACCAAATTAAAAATTAATTTTTAAATATATCCAAGTTTTTTTAGCTCATCTTCAATTATTTTTTCTTCATCTTTTGAAAATTGCTTTCGTATAATTTCTACTGAACCTTTCTTTAAATCTTGAAGAATTTTTTCCATTTTTATAACTAAAGAATTATTTTCTGAAGCAATATTTTTTTCCTCCAATGGATCATTAATCAAATCATAAAGAGCAACATTTTTTCCAGGATCATTTCTTGATCTCCAATATTTGTATTTAGAAGTTCTAATTCCTATTATCTTACCATTAACTTTTGGATTTGGAGTATTTTTTATGTATTTTGAACCTGTTTCAACATATGTTGGAAGTTCATCAAGATCATTATTTGAAATTAATGGGAGAAGACTTTGTCCATCAATTGAATTAGCATCAAAAGGAATTTCCAAAATATGGGCAATTGTTGGAAAAATATCTACTTGTCTAACCATTTGATTAATTTTTTTATTTGAATCTATACCATATCCTGAAAAAATTAAGGGTATACGAATAGTTTCATCAAAGAGATGCTTACTGCCTCTACCACTTAATGCTGCCATTTCTCTTTCGGTGTGGGTATTTTTAAGTAAATTCAATTCTTTTTTTATTTTTAAATTTTGATATGCGAAATAAAATTTTACGATTAATGGTTCTAAAAAAGGAAATAATTTTTTACCAAATTTTAAAATTGAATTACCTTTTGGATGAGATACAGGATTTGTACGATGTAGATCATAATCACCATGATCAGAACTAATTACAATTAACGTATTATTTAAATTAATTTTTTCTAAAAATTTTCCTATCCAAAAATCAATAGCAGAAATCATTCTATCATGATTAGTTTTACCAAATTTTTCTAAATCAAATTCAGCAGGAATAGTAAAAGGTACATGTAAATCCATTAAATGCATATAGTAAACCCAAGGTTCAGATAATTTATTATCTAATTTATCAATTATCCTATTACCTAATCCTCCAAACAATTGAATCCAATTTTCACGTTTATTGTAAGCATAAGGATCATTTTCCTTTAGATTTTTAGTAATTGTTAGAAAAAAAGCAGAGTCAGGAAAAAGAGTATAAACATTATATCCATTATCATTTAAAATTTTAAAAAAAGTGTTAGTTTCAGAATCAGGTGTAAATAGAGTAATACCAGATCTAAAAGGAAATGATGAAGTAAACAAACTTCCTAAAGAAGTTCCAGTTACATCTGCAGAACTAATTGTTTGTGTAAAAGAAATTCCATTTTTCATTAATTTATTAATATTAGGAATTAAGGAGGATTTTTTAGAGTCAAAAATTTTATCATAACGTAATGAATCAATTGTTATGAATAATACATTTGGTTTCATAATAATTATTTTTGAAACAAGATTATAAATTATATGTAGAATTTATTTTAGAATAAAAATATAATGATGGTATAAGAACTAAGAATTATAACTGATATGTTTTCTTGTTAGATGATTGATAACAAAAAATAATTTAAAAAAAATTGATGCTCAAGAAATGTATAAAATTTATGATGAATGGCCTAAAATTTCAGAAGACAGTTATTTTTCAAACATGCCTGAAATTAATTTAAAAAAATGTTCTAACATCATATTTGGTGGAATGGGGGGGTCTGGAACAATTGGGGACATATTTTTTTCAATTCTGTCAAAAACAAATATGCATGTAACAGTGGTTAAAGGTTATAATTTACCAAAAACTGTTAATTCAGATTCATTAGTAGTAATTACAAGCATTTCGGGAAATACAACAGAAACCATATCACTATTAGAAAATGCTAAAAAAATTGGAGCACAAATAATTGCATTTTCAAATGGAGGAAAAATTCGCGACATATGTATTAAAAACAATATTGAACATAGAAATATTATAAAATATCATTCACCTAGAGCATCATTTACATCTGTTTTATATTTAATGTTACGAGTTTTAAAACCAATATTACCAATTGAAGAATCAGATATTTTAGAATCACTAAAAAAATTAAAAGAAATGTCAAAAAAAATAAATTCAAATAATATTTCTTCAAATAATCCATCAATAGAAATTTCTGAATGGTTAAATAATTTTCCAATAATTTATTATCCATTTGGTTTACAATCAGCAGCAATTAGGTTCAAGAATGCAATACAAGAAAATGCTAAAACACATGTAATAATAGAAGACATAATAGAATCAGCCCACAATGGAATAGTAGGATGGGATAGAGAAAGTAGTTTTCAACCAATATTACTTCGAGGTAGTGAAGATGGAAAAACAACCAAAGAAAGATGGAAAATTATAAAAGAATTTTTTAAATCAAAAAATATCGAATATAAAGAGATTATTAGTGAAGATGGAAATATTTTAACAAAAATTATTTGTTTAATTTATCTTTTTGATTATTCTAGCATATTCTTTGCAGTAAAATTAAAAATAGATCCTAGTCCAGTGGTTGCCATAGACTTTATAAAAAAAAGATTAAATTAAAAAACAGAGAAAAGAATCTAACAACATAAATCACATTAAATAATATTAAAAATATGAAAATAGTAGTTACAGGCGGAGCAGGTTTTATTGGATTACACTTAGTAAACCATCTATTAAAGGAAGAAAATCAAATTACAATTTTAGATAATTTTTCAAATTCTGATAAAAATTTAACTAAAATACTTCAACACAAAAATTTAAAAATTATTGAAGGAGATATTAGAAAAATTGATGATATGAATAATTGTTTAAAAGAACAAGACATAGTAATTCATTTAGCAGCAAAAATATCAGTAAGTCAATCAATTCTCAATCCTTCTGAAACATTTGAAGTTAATGTTGATGGTACAAAAAATGTTCTTGAAGCATGTAAAAAAAATAACATAAAAAAAATAATCATAGCATCATCAGCAGCAGTTTATGGTGAAGGGATGTATGGAATGAAATTGAAAGAGAATACAAAAACGGATCCAGTTTCGCCATATGGTAAAAGTAAATTAATAATGGAACAAGAAATTGAAAAAAATATTTTAAAATATAATAAATTAGACTGCGTTATTCTGAGATTTTTTAATATTTTTGGAGTTGGTCAAACATCAGAATATGCAGGCGTGATTACAAAATTTGTTAAAAGAATTTTATCAGATAAACCACTAGAGGTATTTGGAGATGGAATGCAGACAAGAGATTTTGTATCAATTCACGACATAGTTGAATCTATTAATGCTGCAATAAAAAATGGAAAAAATGGAACTTATAATATTGCTAGTGGAAAAGCAATTACAATAAATGAACTTGCAGAATTTATGATGTCATTATCAGGGAAGAATTTGGAGATACGTCATATTTCTGAAAAACATGGAGATATACGATCTAGTGAAGCAGATATTTCTTTAGCAAAAAACAAGATTGGATACATACCAAAGTTAGGATTGAATGAAATAAAGACTCTGTTAGAATAAAATCAGTTATTCATTAAAAATAAGTATTTTATAAGTAAATAACAAAATTGAGAACAAGTATGATTGGATGTATAGTACAAGCAAGAATGGGATCATCAAGACTTCCGAAAAAAGTAATGAAAAAAATTGAAAATGATTTTACAATTTTAGACTATGTAATTAAACAATTAAAATCATCGAAAAATATTGAAAAAATTATCGTAGCTACAACCATCTTAGAAGAAGATAACATTATTTTTGATTATTTATTTTCACACAAGTATGAAGTGTTTAGAGGATCATCTGAGGATGTATTAGATAGATTTTATCAATGTGCAAAAAGATTTTCCATAGACACAATTGTTAGAATTACAGCAGATAATCCATTAATTGATCCAAAAATTATTGATATAGTAATAGATGAATATAAAAATGATAAATATGATTTGGTAACAAATACACTAAAAAGAACATTTCCATATGGTACGGAAGTTGAAGTTTTTTCTTTTAAAAGTCTCGAAAAAGCATGGAAGAATGCAAAAAGACCTTCTGAAAGAGAACATGTTACACCATTTATACGTGATCCACAAAACAAATTTATTTTAAATAACATAGAATATCAAGGAAATTTTTCTCATCTCAGATACACTGTAGATAGAATAGATGATCTTAAACTAGTAAAAGAAATTATAAAAAATATTTCTACAAGACCAATATTAATTCAAGATGTAATTAAATTATACAAACAAAAACCTGAAATATTTGAAATAAATAAAAACATCAAACATGATGGATATGAATCAAGTTTAAAAAAGGATAACCAATATTTTAAATCCCAGGAACCCAACGGAACAATAAATGAAAAAAATTAAATTATTCGATCCATCTACTAATGAATCTGAAAAAAATACGATAAAACGAATTTTAGATAGTCATTTTTGGGCATCAGGTGGAGGTGGAGGTGAAGTACAAAAATTTGAAAAAAAATTTTTGAGATATACCAATTCAAGAAGTTGTGTTGCAGTAAATAGTGGTACTGCAGCCCTTAATCTCGCATTATCAATGTATAATATAAAAAATAAAGAAGTAATTATTCCATCATTATCTTTTGTGTCAACTGCTAATGCTGTAATTGAAAATGGAGGAATTCCAAAATTTGTGGATATTGATAAAAATACATTATGTATGGATCCTGAAAAGATTTTGAAAGTAATTTCAAAAAAAACTAAGATAATTCTACTAGTACATTTTGGAGGATTGACATCAAATTTGGGAAAGATTTCAAAATTATGTAAAGAAAATAAGATTTCTCTTGTAGAAGATGCAGCACATGCTGCAGGTTCATTACATCAAAACAAAAAAATTGGCAGTCATGGGGAATTGGTATGTTTTAGTTTTCATCCTGTCAAAAATCTAGCAATGCCAACAGGGGGTTTAATATCCATTAATACAAATGATCATAAAAAAATTGCAAAAATTCTAAAAGAAAAAAGATGGTGTGGGATTAGTAATAGAAAAGGAGATGATTATGATGTAAAAAATATTGGATGGAATTATTATATGAATGAGTTTTCAGCTGCTATTGGAATAGAACAATTAAAAAAATTAGATAAAACAAATTTAGAAAGAAGAAAAAATGCTAAAGAATATTTTGAACAAATTTCATTAGAAGAAAAAATGCCGTTTGATAAAGAATGCTCATATCATTTTTATTGGATTAGAGTAAAAAACAGGACAAAATTTAGAAAAAAATTATTGGAAAAAGGAATTCAGACAGGTATTCATTACAAACCCATTCATCAATTCAGTTTGTATAAATCAAAAATAAAATTACCAATAACTGAAAAAATTGGTCGCGAAATAGTCACACTACCAACACATCCAAATATTCAAAAGAAAGATTTAGAAAAAATCATCAAATTGGTCAATAAATTTTCTTAATTTAATAATTTTATTTACAAATTTGTTTTTTCAATAAGTCGAATATGGGAAATTAAAACAGATAGTTGAGTAGTGTCTATTGAAGTTGAAGCATCAGGACCTGTAGAGTTTTGAAGTTTAACATGTTTCTCAATAATAATTTCTTTAGATTTTTTTTGTTTTTTTAAGATAGTGAATAAGATTGGTGCTGTAATTCCCATTGTATGATCAGAAAATCCATCATAATTAACAGCTTTTTTCCAATTAATTTTATTAAATTCTAGCGGATACTCAGATACACAGTAACAAAAAATAATTTTATTTTTTAAAAATATTTTTTGAATTTTTTTCTTATCACCGCCCATCCCCATACTTATTATCATGGGTTTTTTTGTTTTAGATTTATTTTCTAATGTTTCACGTGAAAAAGGATCTTTTAACAAACAAGTTCTAGATGCAATCTTATATCGTTGAACGTTTAATGATTCCAAAAAGGGTATTGCTTCAGGATAAAAAGCACTACACATAAATTCAATTCCCAAATCATCAGAAATTTTTTTAATTTTTTCAGCTTTTTTATATGTTAATTCAGATTTTTGAATTGTAGTCCAATCTGGATGTGTTTCTGAATAAAGATCTTTTGCACGCCACATTTGAAATTTAACAGTATCTGCACCTGCCTTTTTACATTCTAAAATAATTTTTTTGGCGGTGTTTAAATTTCCTTCCCAATTTGAACCAATTTCAGCTATAATAGTCGTTTTCATAGAATATCACCAGATATCAAAATTTAACTTTTTAATGCATAAAAATTAATGTTTTTTGTTGAAGGGGGAAAATTTACGATTACGGGTAATAGACAAATCAGATCTTCGTTTTTTATTCAAGTTACTAAAAGAACGTGACCCTAAAGCAAATATTTCACATAAAAAAATGCCCACATTTTTGGAACATGAGCAATTTGTTAAGTCTAAACCATATAGTTATTGGTATGTAATTGAATCATCACAAACAAAAGTTGGAACAATATATTTATCAAAAAATAATGAAATAGGGATTTTTTTAAAAAAAATACATCATGGGAAAGGAATTGGTTCAAAAGCATTAAAACTATTGATTACAAAACATCCCAGAAAACGATATTTAGCAAACATTAATCCAAACAATATTTTTTCAACAGAGTTTTTTAAAAATAATAAATTTAAATTAATTCAACATACGTATGAATTAGAAGAATAATCCTAAGGAAAGAACTAATTTATCAAACCAGAATTTTTAATCATTATTTCAAATTCTTTGTTTGAAATTTTTTCTGAATATGCAGATGAATAGTTATCAAGATCAACAAGTTTAGTTATTCCATTATAATTTTCCTGCATCTCTTTACCATGAAATTTTGTATAATGGGGGTTTGTTACAACATACATTCCATTATATTCCCAAGTATGTCTAATTTCATCTTCATTAATTAAAACTTCATGTAGTTTTTCACCAGGACGAATTCCTACAACTTCTTGGCCATAATTTCCAATTAAATTTTGAAGTGAATTCACTACATCCATAATATTGTATGAGCGCATTTTAGGTACAAAAATTTCTGAACCTTTACCATAAGTGGTTGCATTAAGAATGAAATCCAAAGCTTCATCCATAGTAATACTAAATCGGGTCATTTCTGGATCAGTAATTGTAACTTTTTGTTTTTGTTTAATCTGATCTATAAAAATTGGAATTACAGAACCGCTACTACCAAGAACATTCCCATAACGAAAAGCAATAAATTTTGTACGATGCTTAATTGGATTGGTATAGTTATTTGCAGTTACAAATAATTTTTCCATCAATAGTTTTGTAGCACCATATGTGTTTAGTGGAGAAACAGCTTTATCAGTTCCAATTGCAATAGCCCTTTCTACATCAGCATGTAAACAAGCATCAATTACATTTTGAGAGCCAATTACGTTTGTTTTAATTGCCTCAAATGGGTTATACTCTATTTTTGGCACATGTTTTAATGCTGCAGCATGAAAAACAATGTCAATATCTTCAAATGCTCTATTTAATCTCTCAAGGTCATTAATATCACCCAATAGAAATCTAAGGCGTTTATCATGAAATTTATTTTCCATAAATACTTGCTTTTCTTCATTTCTACTGAAAATTCTAATTGTATCCACTTTCTCTTTTAATAGACGTTTTGTTAATGCTTGGCCTAATGAACCTGTACCACCTGTAATCAGTATTTTTTTACCCTCGAACATGGTATACTGTTTTGAACTATTCTAAAAAACCTTACTTATCATAATTAGAATTAATATGATTTTAAAATTGACGCAAGTTTTTTTGAAGCAGTTCCAGGATTACTCATAAATTGGTTAACAAAATTATCTGCATTTTTTTGAAGTATATTTTGAAAATTATTATCAAATAAAAATTTCTTTAAATTAATCTCTAAATCGTCATTATTTGTTACTGTAAAAACAGCATTATTTTTAATATGATCATATTCTGGAATTGTTTTATCAAAAAAAACATTCATAGTTGGTTTTCCCAGAATCATAGATTCAAGAAGCATTGTAGGGGTAGCATGAATTTCAGGGGTTAAAACTAAAACTGTATCTACACTATTTATGGTGTCAATTACCGAAGTCCATAAATAGATAGGAATAGAGGAATCAAGGTTTTTTATCAATAATTTAATTTCTTCATTATGTTGTAATTGAATAGGATGTAATTTTACGATAACTTTTACATTATCAAATTTTTTAATTATTTCAAGTGTTTTTTTTATAGTTTGATTAAATTGTAATTTAAGATTTGTACCAGATTGTCCATTAATTTCATTAATAGGATTAGGGGCCAACAATAAAGTTTTTTCATGATTATTTTTATTTTTTAATCTTGAAGAAAAATAATCATCATGTCTTGGACTTCCAGTTACAAGAATACGACTAGGATCAACATTATATTCATTAATTAACCATCTTTTCTTTGGTTCACCCCAAACTACAATTTTATCATTAAAAGAAGTATGTTCAGACAATATATCAAATCGTTTTGTTTCAGATACTCTTTCAATAAAACCATGTTCCAATAAAATGGTAGGAAATTTTTTCTTATTTATTTCAAGAATAGTTTTTTCAGTTTCACCAGATTGATTCAATGAAACAATGCATTTAATATCAATATTATCAATTATTTTTTTTACAGTAAGAATTAATGAAATATAAAAAAACAATCTCTCAGAATATGTTTTAATCAAAACGTCTTTTATTGAATCCCAAAAGCTGTAACCTTCAAATTTAAAAATAGTATTAAAAATGTCAGAATTATTCCACAAATTATTAATTTTATTTGAATAGTGCTCGGTTAATGAAGAAATATGAGATTTTTCATCTTTATTTAATATACTATTTAACTTCAAAATTTTGCAATTTGATTTTTTAATTACTTCAAGTGATTTTTTAGTAGATATTGCAGATCTTCTTTGATTTAGTAAAACAACATCTCCATCATAATTTTTCATTTTTTCAAATAAATTTGAAAATAATTCGGGATTGAATTCTAAAAATAGTATAATTCCTTTTTTAGAATTATTAAATTTAAACCAAAAATTGTAAAAAAATCCACTTAGAGTTTCAAAAGTATTTTTCAATTTCAAATAATTTTTTCTAGATATACTAAAAGTTAATGGAATTCCACCAAGATTATATTTTGCAGTAATATTATCCCAAAGAAGTTCTTTTTTAATTTTGTTTTGAAAAAATTTTGTTTTGATATTTTTATTTTTTATTATTGATTTAATAATTTTAGAAAATTCATTAGTTCCGATTATTTCTGTGGGATTTTCTTTTTCAATTATTTTAATAATTATTTTTAAAGCAATCAAATTAGGAAGTATATATGATAAAAATTCATTCCTATCAAGGATTTTTAATAAATTTATTCCCTCTAAATCATATTCATTTGTATTAAGTTGGGAATGCCAAGATTGAAATTCTTTTAGATTATCAAAAATTTTTAATCTTTCATCAAGAGTAAGAATATCATCAGCTATTTTATGTTCAATTTTTTTAGATTTTAATTCCGTATGAACATCTAAATTAAATGAAAATATTTTTGTGTCATTTTCATCTAACAAATTTTTTGGAATTACACTCAAATCAGAAATTGTATTAACTAAAATAATTTTTGTCAAGAGTATTATCGTTAAGACTTTTCATAATTATTTAACTATATCTTGGCTTTTATTAATTAAAATTCTTTAAAAATTGATTGATATAAAGGGGAAAAATAAAACTTATTTTATTTTAATAAAATTTCTTTTGATTCTTTTATTAGATAATTTTTCATAAGCATTTCTAGTTAATCCAATTACAGTGTATCCATTTGGTTCATAAATTAAATCAATTATACGTAATTTATCCTTCAAATTTAATGAGTCATAACATGATAAAGATCGTTTAGTTTTCAATTTTTCAACAACATTAGTTTGAGGAATTGGTAATTTTTTGTCATTAGTAATACGGGCATCAAACAGATAACCTTCAGTACCTGCAGTAATGCCAAAAATTGCATATCCATAGAGATTTGATTTTTTGAACAAATTATCAATATCTTTGCAATCATAGAGAAATTCATTTGCATGTAAAAGAGAATCAACAATTAAAGCATCTTCTTCTTTTTTATTTGAAAAATTTATGTTCCAACCATAATCAAATTTATTTAAACCAAGATCTCTGACTAATTTAATTCCAAGATCATAATTTGATTTTTCTTTATCTAATAAAATAGAAATAATTTCTTTGTTTAACATTCTTTTATGTCCTCCTAATTTTCCATACAAATAAAGAAAAATTATTCCATCATCTTTCAATGTTTTTGATAATATTTGCAATCCCTTTCCGGGATTTGATAAATGATGTAAAACACCCATACATAAAACAACATCAAATTTTCCAAGGGTTTTAACTCCGTTCATAATATTATATTTTTTAAATTCAATATTTTGTAATTTTTTTAATTTTTTTAATTTATTTGCAATCGATAATGATTTTTCAGAAATATCAATTCCAAAAAAAGTAGATTTTTTGAAATATTGAGCAACATTGGTGATTCTGTGACCACTACCTGAACCAGCATCAAAAATAGATTTATTTTCTAATTTAATTTCACTTTCAAGTTCAAAAATCCTTAATAAATTTAATAATTCATTTGTTTGAGAAACATCAGTTGATGGTGACGGATAGGGATATTTTTTATACATATCTTTTACCTTTTGGGTAATTGAATCATCTTTAGTCATGAAATATTTTCCTTGTTAACATTAAAAGAAGTTTTTCATCACATATTTAATTAATGATAATTTCAAATAAAAGAAATGCAATCAATCAACGAACTTATTAAAATTAAAGATGTAGAAAAAGCTACAAACGAAATATGTGAGTTTATTAAAGATGAAATTTCTAATAAACTTCAAAAAAAAGGTGTAGTTTTTGGTTTAAGTGGAGGAATTGATTCTGCTGTAACTGCAGCACTATGTACAAAATCATTTGAATCTGAACAAATTTTAGGATTAATTATGCCAGAAAAAGAATCAGATAATTCTAGTAAAATTTTAGCAGAACAAGTATCAAAAAAATTTAATTTTAAATCAGAAATTATTGATATTACAAAAATTTTGGAATCATTTGGAGTTTATGAAATGAAAGAAAAAATTGTTAATGAAAAATTTCCAGAATTTAATACAAAATGTAAGTATAGGGTTGTTGTTCCCCCAAAATCAAAAAATATTATTGGTATACCATTCTTAGAAGTTCTTGATGAAGATAATCAAAGACATAAATTAAAAATTTCCTCTTCAGATTTTCTAACATTAACAGCATCTACATCAATTAAACATAGGGTAAGAATGACATCATTGTATTTTCAAGGGGAGAAAAATAATTTTTCGGTGGTTGGTACTACAAATAAATCAGAATATCAACAAGGGTATTTTGTAAAATATGGTGATGGAGGTTCAGATATAGAACCATTAGTTAACATCTATAAATCTCAAATTTATCAATTAGGAAAATTTTTAGAAATTCCTAATGAAATTTTAATTAGTGATGCTTCACCAGATGTTTGGAGTTTTTCAACAAATGATGAAGAATTTTTTTATACTGTTCCTTATGATGTGGTGGATTTGATTTTGTATGCACGTGAAAATCAATTATCAATAAAAGATGTTCAAAAAATATCAGAATTGAAAACAGCAGATATTGAAAATTTGATTCAAATGCAAAACATAAAACAAACTAAAAGTAAACATATGAGAGAAATTCCTCATGGGTGGATACCAAATTTTACTTAATAAATAATAATCATGAAAATTTTAGATGAACAAAAATAAAATGGAAAAAAATACAGATAGCATGAAACCTTTGATAAGTATAATTATTCTTAATTATAATGCTGGAAATTTATTAATTGATTGTGTAAGTTCAAT
>Ga0233439_10001793_pt1 | contig 26151 bp, 24 predicted proteins | sample SI_123_September_6_FD_182713 | JGI IMG/M metagenome (GOLD analysis project Ga0233439, IMG submission 182713) | Seawater microbial communities from Saanich Inlet, British Columbia, Canada - SI_123_September2016_100_MG | ecosystem: Environmental > Aquatic > Marine > Inlet | place: Canada: British... | reverse complement strand
CGATCAGGCGCGGGGCCAAATGGCCGATGGGGAAAAACTGCACGAACTCCATATCGATCAACTCGGCCCCCGCACGCAGGCCCAGGGCGAAGCCGTCACCGCCCATATTGGCGGAGGCGGAATTGCGATTGTACATGGACGTCAGACCGCCGGTGGCGATGATCGTCGCCTTGGCGGCAATGGTAACTGGTTCACCTGATTCTAAATGCAGGGCCACCGCGCCCACGGCCTTGCCATCCTCGACAACAATGTCGGTGACGGTCAGATCGGAAATGCGTCTGATATTGTCGTACTTGCGGACCTGGTTACGCAGGGTGCGCGATGATGCGGGCCCGGTGGATAGAAAATCCACATAAACACAACGATTGCGGTCATGGCCGGGGGCGTGGGCCTGGGTGATATGGTTGCCACCAGCTACACTTCGGGCCCAGCCGATGCCCCAGTCTTCCATCTCCCAAATCCGCGCCGGTGCCATTTCGCAGAGGATTTGCGCCAGTGGTTCGTCCACCAAACCACGCCCGGCGGTGATGGTATCTTTCAAATGAAAGCGCCAGTCGTCGGGCTCCTCCTCGCCGATCGCGGCGGCAACGGTCATCTGGGCCATGATGGTGGCCCCTGATCTGCCGACAATGCTTTTATCCAGCAGGATGACGTTGGCACCTGCCTTGGCTGCTGAAATGGCCCCGTACATACCGGCACCACCCGCGCCAATGATCAGAACGTCCGTTTCTAAATATTGTCCCACATTCTGATCCATATTCTACAATAAATCCTCAACGGCCCGGCGGTAGGTTTCGATGCCCTCGATGTGCGCACTAAGTGAACGACCGGCAATGCGCTGGTGATGATCGCCCCGGTCATAGCTGTTGTTGACGGTAATATGGCTGACACCCGCATCCCGCCAGAATTCAAACTCCCGCCGCCAATCATCCCGGCCCCCGGCCCCGACCGAAGCCCAGATCTCCAGACCCATGGCGCCTGGGTCCCGGCCTTCGGCTTTGGTGTATTCGCGCAAGGTTGCAAACGCCGCCAGGGCGCTGTCATCGGCAGGGTGGGCCAGCATGATCCAGCCATCGCCCCATTTTGCTGTGCGCCGCAAGGTGACGTCTTCATGGCCGCCAAACCACACGGGGATGCTGCCGCCCTTTGGTAACGGATTGATGCCCGCATCATTAATTTTATGCCACTTGCCGTCAAAGGTGACGTGGGGTTCGGCCCAAAGGGCCTGCATGAATTCCACCTGTTCGGCGGAACGTTTGCCGCGATTGGAGAAATCTTCCCCTAAGGCAACGAATTCTTCCGGGTTCCAGCCGACGCCGACGCCCAGGCGAAAACGGCCGCCGCTTAGAACATCCACACAGGCCGCCTGTTTCGCCACTAACGCGGCTTGCCGCTGGGCCAGGATCAACACCTGGGTGGAAAAGCCGATGGCCTTGGTGCAGGCGCTCAAATAACCGAACAGGACGAACGGATCATGGAACAGATCGGCAGAGGTGTTGCGATCACTCCAATCGGTCCGGCTGTCTGCATTGACCCCAATGACATGGTCCGCGGCCCCGATATAGTCAAACCCAAGGCTCTCTGCCGCCTGGGCAAAATCCCGTACGACATCCGGGTCCCCGCCGATATCCCACATTGGTATATTCGCGCCTAGTTGCATGGCCTAATTCCTCCTTGCTGATTAGTTATTCAGCGCGCCTTCCAAACAGGTGCGCGTTTTTCCTTAAAGGCGAGCGGGCCTTCCTGGGCGTCCTCGCTCAAATAGACATGTTCATAGACGTCATCGCCCATTACCAGGGCCGCACGCCAGCCCAATTCGGCTGATTTATAAACCATCTCCTTACCGGCGCGTACAGACAGGGGGGCGTTCTTGGTGATGGAGGTGGCCATGTCACGGGCAGCGGTGGCTAGGTCCGCCAACGGCACCACCTGATTGACCAGGCCTACCTGATAGGCGCGCTCGGCAGACAATGGATTGGCCGTGACCAGCAATTCCATGGCCACGCGCGGCGGGATCAACCAGGACAGGGGGGCAGCCCAGGGTGCGCCACGGCCCACTTTTGGTTCCGATATGGCGAACTTGGCATTGTCGGAGGCGATGCACAGATCACACATCTGGGCCAGGAAGAAGCCACCCGCATAGGCCAGGCCGTTGACGGCGGCGATCACCGGTTTGTTGGTGCGAATGTTCTTGTTCAAATAAGGCAGAAAATCGTCGGGCGGGACCTGCAGGGCGGCCTCCGACATTTCCTTCAGGTCACCGCCGGCGCAGAACGCCTTGTCGCCCGTTGCCGTCAGAATTGCCACCAGGGCCGCATCCTCATCAACAAAGCGGCGAAAGGCAGACCACAGGCCTTCGCGGACCGCCCTGCTAAGGGAATTCATCGCCTCGGGGCGATCAATAGTGATGGTCGCGATATTGTCCGAAAGCTCGTAACGAACTGGATTGTCACTCATGATACAAAACACTCCAATATATTGATTAGCCGCATAATGTTCAGCCCTTGCCGGATGTGATCTTGTGCTGCAGGCCGCCGTCTACGTTCAACAACATACCGTTGATATAGCGTGCCTCGTCCGAGGCCAGGAACAGCGCGGCGTAGGCCACATCCCAGCCTTCCCCCATACGGCCCGTGGGCGATATGGCGTCCCGGGCTGCGACCATTGTCTCCATCCCCCCGTCGCCGTAGATGTCTTTCATGGCATCTGCGACCATGGGCGTGTTGATCAGGCCCGGCACCAGGGCGTTGCAGCGGATATTCCGATCGGCAAATTCCATGGCGATATTGATCGTTAGGGCATTCACCGCGCCCTTGGATGTGGCATAGGCCAACTCGGGTCGGGCCGCCTTTGTCGCCGATAGGGAGGAGACATTGACGATGGCCCCGCCGCCCTGTTCCAGAAACAATGGTATCACAGCCTGGCAGGTCAGAAACATCGAGGTGACATTGACCCGCATGACCCGTTCCCACTGGGCCAATGTGGTATCGATGGGACCACCAAGGGAGGCGATGCCGACGTTGTTGTGCAGAATATCGACCCGGCCATATTTGGCGACACAGGCGGCAACCATGTCGGCGACGGCAGCTTCGTCTGAGACATCGGCAGCATGGGCCGTGGCCTCAAAACCTTCGCCGGTGATAATGGCTGCGGTTTCCGCTGCGGCGTCCATGTTCAGATCAACGCAGAATACTTTCGCACCTGCCCGGGCGAAGGTTGCGGCAGTGGCCTTGCCGTTGCCCCAGCCTGGCCCGATGGAACCGGCCCCGCAGATCAACGCGACTTTGTCCTGTAGTCTTGCCGTCATGATGCAGCCTTCCCATCCGTTGCCAATTGCGCGCGAAGCTCCGTTTTCAGAACCTTACCGTAATTGTTCTTCGGCAGGGCGGCGACAAAGCGATATTCTTTGGGCCGCTTAAAGCGCGCGATATTGTCCAGGCACAGCTTGTCCAGTTCCGCTTCTGCTGCTGTGCCATCGGAACCCCCATCAGAACTGGTGACGATAAAGGCGATGACTTCCTCGCCCCAGTCCGTATGCGGGCGGCCGACCACGGAACATTCACTAACGGCGGGGTGGCGCAGCAATACTTCCTCCACCTCGCGGGGATAGATATTGCTGCCCCCCGATATGATCATGTCCTTGGCCCGGTCCATCAAGGTCAGAAAGCCATGTTCATCAAAGGCGCCCACATCACCTGTATGCAGCCAACCACCGCGCAGGGCATCCGCCGTGGCATCCGGGTTGTTCCAATAGCCAGCCATAATGACATCGCCCCGGCAGACAATCTCGCCCATTTCGCCAACCGGCACATCGTTATCGTCCGCATCGACGGCGCGTACATCCACATCCGTACGCGCGATCCCGGTGGAGCCCAGGCGTTTTAGATAGTCGGGATGGGCGGTATCCATATGCATGGCCCGGGATAGCCCTGTTATGGTCATGGGCGCTTCGCCCTGGCCGAACAGCTGTACCAACTTGGGGCCCAAAACCTCCAGGGCACGCAAAGTATCCTCCACATACATGGGCCCGCCGCCATAGACGATGGTTTTGATGTTGCTGGTATCGGCCGTCTCGATGCCAGGCAGATTGATCAGGCGGGTCAGCATGGTGGGGGCAAAGAAGAAGCTGACGTTAGTGTAATGCTGCAACATCTCCAACGTCTCCGCTGGATCGAAACCACCCGATGCCGGAATAATATTGTTCGCCGCCTTGGCCACGTGGGGCAGGGCGAACAGGCCTGATCCATGGCTAAGGGGTGCGCCGTGGATCATGCAGTCGTCGGCGGTAACCGTATCCATATCGGCGAAATAATTCATCACCATTGCCATCAGATTGCGCTGGCTCAGCATGGCCCCCTTGGGCCGCCCCGTGGTGCCGGAGGTATAGAACAGCCAGGCCAGATCCTCCGCCGCGCAATCGACCATGGCGCTGGCCGGATTGTCGAACAGGGCGTCATAGGCCGCCCCGGATGTGGCAACCACGGCATCCAGGCCGTCAATACTATCCTGCAACGGCGTGATGTCGGCCACCAGATCGTCCGTGATGAAACAGACCCGCGCCCCGGAATTCTCCAATATATAGGTCGCTTCCAAGGGGTGCAGTTTGGCGTTGATGGGCACGGCGGCCAGACCCGCATGCCAAGTAGCGTATAGGACTTCGAAAAATGCCGGAGCGTTTTTCATCATGATGGCGACCCGGTCGCCTTTATTCAGGTGAAACTTGTCCCGCAAGGCATGGCCAAGGCGGGCCGCCCGGTTGGATAGATCATGATAGCTGGTGCTGGGGTTTAGGCCATATGTGACGGCGGGACGGTGCCCGAAACTCAATGCCGCCTTGTGCAATAATGATGCTTGATTCATGGACCCGGCCACCTCCCAACAACAATTTCATTTTGTTGTTTATGGCCTATCCGGAAAATTTACGCCACTAGCACGGCGAAGATCACAAGGCGCAGAGGGCCACCGGGCACGGGACTGTCCAGGGGCCAGCAGGTGGACAATGCCAGGCGTGGGATGTCGCCACGGACTGATAATTGCGTCGTGCGGCTATCGACGATGCGGCCTTCGGTGATGCGAAAGCGATGCCGGCTGCCGTCTGCCCGACGAACCGTAACTTCCTGGCCTGGTGCCAGTTGACCCAGGGCGGCGAAATGGGTGTCCCGATGACCGGCGATGACGGACAGGCCTGGTTCTCCCGGCAAAGGCGTGCCGTTTAGATGGCTGGGCGCGAAGGCCAGGGCCTGGCCGCTGCCGCCCGCCAAGACCACAAAGGATTGCTCCGGCAGGATCAGTTCAGCGACGGCCTGGGTATCGGCCCAGGGCCAGGGCGGCGTCGGGCTGCCTGCCAGGGTTTGCGCCCAGGCCCGCGCCAATAGAACCTGGGCAGCCTGTGCCTTGATGGGTATCCACAGGGCCCAGCCAAGACACAGCAGCCCCATGGCGCAGAGAAGACCCGCCGCGACGATGGGGGGATCCGATCGGTCGCGGCGGGTCCGGGTGGCAATGCAATCCGGGTGAGGGGCCTCGCTCAAGACTGCATCACCTTCCCGCGCCGGCCCCAATTTCGGCCCAGGGTCGGCAAGACCATCGGGGCCATCAGGGCCAGTGCCAGCAAAACCAAAAGCAAACCGCAGATCATCAGGATGTCGGCGGCGGTCCCCGTGGCGGGCAGGCTGACCATGCTGGCTTGTCGATCCTCCATGGCGGCACCGTTGCCGAAGACTTTTTTGTATTTCCAACCCTGGGGCAAGTTGGCGCTCATACGCTGGCTCAACAGAGGGTCTTCCGATCCACGGGCGACCAACTGATCAATGGCGATAAGGGCCGTCAGGCGGCTGACCAGGCCGTAGTCCATGGCCAGGGCCAATACCTGGGCGTCCAATTCGCCGGGGTTGTTTCTGTGCCTGGTATCCTCGGGGCCCTGCCGGGGCGGTTGATCCTCAAGCGCTGTAATCTTGCGCTGGGCCCATAATTTTCCGATGCCGACGCCTTGTTGGCCCCCTTGCAGGTCCAGGCTTTGTTGCCAGACCTTGCCGCCCCGGCGGCCAGTGACAGTCATCGCGCCGACCCGGCCAGTCAATTTCGCCGCAATTACCAAGGGTTCACCGGCATATAGGTCCGGTATGGGGTCGCGTGCCAATTGCGCGCTGCCGCCGCTGTCAAAGCGGACCTGAATATCGGTCATCGCGGGATGGCTCAGCTTGGTAATCAAATCATCTATCCGGGGGCCGATCTGGGCGGTTGAACCAATATGCAAAAAGCTGCCCCGTCCGGCCTGGGCCGCACCGCGCATGAAATGGCTGTTGGGGGCCGAACCGATGCCTATGGTGAACAGGCGGGCAGAGCCCAGGTGCTGATTGATCAGGGCAAACAAATCCGCCTCGTTCCCCACGGCACCGTCGGTCAGGAATACCACCTGGCGCAGGACGCCCGGAATCGCGGCCTGGCTTAGGGCGGCTTTCAAGGCCGGGGCCATCTCCGTGCCGCCGCCGGCCTGCAACCCGGAGATCCAGCCTTTGGCCTGGTTCAAATGGGCCGGATTGGCCTTCATGGAGGTTGCGAACAGGCGACTATGTTTGTTGTTGAATTCGACGATGTTGAAATAGTCGCCGGCGCTCAGACTATCCATGGCGCGCAGCAAGGCCGCCTTGGCCTGACGGATGGAGGCCCCGCCCATGGAGCCGGAGGTATCCAGCACGAACAGCAATTCCCGGGCCGGCGGGGCGTTGTCGTCAGACTTTACCATTGGCGGGACGAGCATTAAAAGCGCGTGGCGGATATGGGGTCCGGTCTGGCTGGGGGCGTCGCTCTCCACGAACAGGCCGGCCTGGGGGGCGGCATCGGGTTTGGGTCGCCAGGTCAGTTCGAAATCACGATCAGCAGGTACAGGGTCTTGCGCCAGAGTGATGATGCGCCGTCCCTCGGACTTGGCCTCAACGACGATGCCATGGTGGTGGCTGGTAACATCCGCCAAGGGCATGCCGGGGTTCAGGCGAACGGTTAATGTTACGGGGTTGAGGCTGGGCTGACCCTTGGGGCCAGGCTTGGCCGCCACATCGGACACCGGTTGGGTGATGCGGGCACCGTCTTCCCATCCATTGCTGCCGAATTTGGCAAGCTGCACCGCGCCGTTCGCCTGGCCTGGAATATAGCGCGGGCCGACAACCATGGGAAAGCGCAGGCGGAATTCCCCGTTGGCATAGGCCAGAACCTGCTGATAGCGAATTTCTATACGGACTGTTTCACCAGGTGCAATATTGGCAATCGAGGTTGTGAAGATATTCGGCCGTTCAGCCTCAACCAGGCCGGCCTTTTTGCCCTCACGCTTGGCCTGGGCGTAGTCTCTTTGCGCCTTCTGCCGCTCCTCGATACGGCCTTCGATGACCCGTTCGCCGATGGTCAGGCGCAGACCGTCGACGGCTGCTTTGTGGGGCAGGGGGAAGACATAAATTCCCTCCATCCAACTGTCAGAGCTGTTGGTGAATTCCTGTCGTACCTTGGCCCGCGCGATCAGGCCGGAGACATCGATCTCCACATCCGATTTCTGCGCGATGGCGGCACGGTAGGCACCTTCACCCTTGGCGCGCAGCAACAGGCTGCCTTCGCCCATCTGCTCAGGCACTGCTGCTGAGGCAGCGGCCGTGACGGCGAAGGTCAGGATCAACCCGGCCAGAATATTCATGATAAGTACGGCGAAGCGATCGGTTTTGGCAGTTTGGCCGGTACGATTGGTAGGATTGGTAGGATTGGCGCTGGACATTGGGGGCTCTCCTGTTTCGCAATGCAGGAGGCATTCAGCACCGGCCATGGGGCGGGAAGGGGGCTATGTCAGGGCTTTTTCAAGTTCATTTTGTGGCGGGAATAGGGCAATCGGTGGCGGCGGGATAGGTTTATTCCGCCGCGTTGGCACGGCCAAAGGCGGCTTCCATCTCACGACGAATGATAACGGCGGGGTCCGTGTCGTCGATCACGGCGTCTTCCCAGGTCAACAATTCACCCATGGCGATATCCCGTGTCAGGGGCACATCGCCCGCCAGGCCAAGCGGTAGCCCGCTCATGGCCAGGGACTTGGTCGCGGAAACCTGTTTGCCCCAGACCATATGGCCACCTTCGCCGTCCAGAACCTCACCCTTTTTCAGATCGCGCTTGGCGGTTGCCACCACATCAGAGCGGAAGCCGATGGGCGATCCCGTTGGCTCCCCCCGCAGGGCGACAGAGGCGATGGAGACGCCCAGCTCCAACCCGATCATGTGGGTGGGTCTGTATAGGGCGGCAAAGTGTCCGCTGCCATCCGCCAGCATGTGATACTCCCGGAAACATTGCCGGGCGTAATCGCTTTCCCCCTCGATCACCACAAAGGTTCCCATGGCCAGATTGTGGGGCACATTGCTACCATCCCGGTATAGGGAGGAGACGACCTCGGTGGTGCCGCTGCGGCTAAGGCTGCCGCCATCGCCGGCGGGTTTGCAGACATCGGCCAGTTCAAACCGGCTGGCGGGGGGAAAGGCCAGGCCGTCTTCCTGGGGGCTTAACCCTGTGGCATTGCACACGGCTGTCATCTCTATGCCGGATTTGGTGCCGTCGAGGAAGGAATTGAACATTTTCAGATTGATCGATTCGGGATCAATATCCAGATACTCGGTCAGGACATCGGGCAGCGTATTGGGGGTTAGTTGATGATAGTGCGGCGCATAGCGGGTGCCCTTGCCCGCGCAGACCACCTTGAAGCCACAGGTCCGGGCCCAATCCACATGTTCCGCGATCAACGCCGGTTGATCACCCCAGGCCAGGGAATAGACCACGCCCGCTGCCTCTGCCTTGCGGGCCAGAAGCGGTCCTGCAACCACATCAGCCTCCACATTCACCATGATCACATGTTTGCCGTTTTCGATGGCCGCTAGACAATGGCGAATACCTATCCGCGGGTCGCCCGTGGCATCGATCAAGACATCCAGGCCCGGATGGCTGATCAAGGCCATGGCGTCATCGCCAATGTGGCTGGCCCCGGAAGTCAGGGCGTCATCAAGGCTGGGCGCGGCGATTTGTTCATCTGACCAACCCACCTGCCGGCAATTGCCTCGTGCCCGCGCCACATCCAGATCGGCGATGCCCAGCAAATGCAATCCCTTGGTCAGGCGCGCCTGGGCCAGGAACATGGAGCCGAATTTACCCGCGCCAATCAAACCCACATGGACCGGATTGCCCGCCTCAGCCCGCGCCGCCATAAGCCGTGAAAGATTCATGATAAGATTCCCAAATGCCCATTTTCTTGCAATGAAGCACGATTGATGGCGTTGGCCAAGCCTGACAATTCGGCAATTTTTCGCCAATTCCCATAGCCAACCTTTGACAGGGGCGGGAGGTTGGTTAGTATAGTCGCAATTCGCCCGCATGGGGGCACGCTAAGAACACTATGGGAGCATGGGGGATCACCACAATGGCTGCCGGAAACCGTCCACTTTCACCGCATCTGCAAGTTTATCGCTGGCAGATCACAATGGCGCTATCGATCGTGCATCGGATCAGCGGCGTTGGATTGGCCCTTGGCATGTTACTGCTGACCTGGTGGTTGGCGGCGGCGGCGTCGGGACCGGAATATTTTGATATGGTTCACGGAATTATGGGCTCTGTAATTGGCCGCGTCATCCTGTTGGGCTTTACCGGCTCGCTGTATTTCCACCTTTGCAACGGCATCCGCCATCTGTGTTGGGATGCGGGCTATGGCTTCGAGTTGGGTGCCATGCGGAACTCGGGCATTTTGGTCATCGTCGCCACGGTCGTGTTGACGTTGGGCACGTTCCTGATCGGTTATGGGGCGGTATGAAGATGACAGATCGCAGCTTAAGAACCCCACTGGCCCGTGTACGCGGCCTTGGCTCCGCCAAAAGCGGTACGCATCATTTCTGGATCCAGCGCCTGACCGCGGTGGCCCTGGTGCCCCTGACCATTTGGTTTGCCCTGTCCATTGCCTCCCTGGCCACGGCTGATTTGCCCAGCGTCCAGGCCTGGATGAAATCCCCACTTAGCGCCACCTTGATGTTGAGTTTTCTCCTCGCCGGTTTCTGGCATATGAAACTGGGCCTGCAGGTGGTGATCGAGGATTATGTCCATAGTGAATGGACCAAGGTCACCTGCCTGGTGATGAACAATCTTATCTCAATTTTCCTGGCCCTGGCGGCGACGCTGGCGGTCCTAAAAATGTTGTTAGGGGGCTGATCTATGTCGCAGACTTATGCGATTGAAGACCACGTCTATGATGTGGTGGTGGTCGGTGCTGGCGGTTCCGGCCTGCGGGCGACCATGGGCGCGGCACAGGCTGGTCTGAAAACCGCCTGTATCTCGAAAGTATTTCCAACCCGGTCTCATACGGTTGCCGCCCAGGGCGGCATCGCCGCATCCCTGGGCAATATGGGCGAGGATGACTGGCGCTGGCATATGTACGACACCGTTAAAGGGTCTGACTGGCTGGGCGATCAGGACGCCATTGAATATATGTGCCGGGAGGCACCCCGCGCGGTGTTGGAGCTGGAACATATGGGTTTGCCGTTCTCCCGCACGGAAGAAGGCAAGATCTATCAGCGTGCCTTTGGCGGTATGACCACGAATTTCGGCGAAGGCACGGCGCAACGGACCTGCGCGGCGGCTGATCGCACGGGCCATGCCATTCTGCACACCCTGTACCAACAGTCCCTGCGCTATGACACGGATTTCTTCATTGAATATTTCGCCCTTGATCTGATCATGGACGATGATGGTGTCTGCCGGGGCGTTATGTGCTGGAACCTTGCGGACGGTACCCTTCATCGTTTCCGGGCCCATATGGTTATCCTGGCCACGGGCGGTTATGGGCGCACATATTTCTCCTGCACCTCGGCCCATACATGTACGGGCGATGGCAATGCGATGATGCTTCGCGCCGGTTTGCCCCTGCAGGATATGGAGTTCGTGCAGTTCCATCCCACGGGCATTTACGGTGCCGGTTGCCTGATTACCGAAGGTGTGCGCGGCGAAGGCGGCTTCTTGGTGAATTCCGAGGGCGAACGCTTTATGGAGCGTTATGCGCCGTCCGCCAAGGATCTCGCCAGTCGCGATGTTGTCAGCCGCTCAATGACTGTTGAAATTCGCGAAGGGCGCGGTGTTGGACCGAACAAGGATCACATCGTCCTGCATCTGGATCATCTTGATCCGGCGGTGATCGAAGAACGGCTGCCCGGCATTTCGGAATCGGCGCGTATTTTCGCCGGTGTCGATGTTACCAAACAAGCCATTCCCGTGATCCCGACCGTGCATTACAACATGGGTGGTATTCAAACCAACTATCATGGCGAGGTCGTCACCCTGAAAGATGGTGAGCCGGACTCCATCGTCCCCGGCTTGATGGCTGTGGGTGAGGCGGCCTGCGTTTCCGTCCATGGTGCGAACCGCCTCGGTTCAAACTCTCTGATCGATCTGGTGGTCTTTGGCCGGGCTGCGGGCCTGCGCGCGGCAGAGGTTGTGACCTCCGGTGCACCGCATCCTGATCTGCCGGCGTCATTGGATGACGCGTCCCTGGGGCATTTCGACAAGATGCGGCATGCCTCCGGCGGGACCTCCACCGCGACGATCCGCGATAAGATGCAACACATCATGCAAAGCAACTGTGCTGTCTTCCGCACCGGTGAGGTGTTGGAGGAAGGGCAGACGCTGATCGACGAGGTTTGGGAAATGATGCCGGATATCAAAGTCTCTGATCGTTCGATGATCTGGAACTCCGACCTGGTTGAGAGCCTGGAGCTTGATAACCTGATGCGCCAGGCCGTCGTTACCATGCACGCAGCTGCCAACCGTAAGGAAAGCCGTGGCGGACATGCCCGCGAGGATTACCCGGACCGGGATGATGAAAACTGGATGAAACATACGCTGACATGGTTTGACGATGACGGATCGGTGAAGATCGATTACCGCCCCGTGCATAGTTACACCCTGTCGGATGATGTCGAATACTTCCCGCCCAAGGCGCGGGTTTACTAAGGATACGGATATGGTCGAGTTCAACTTACCCGCCAATTCCAAGATTAAGGGCGGTAACAAACATAAGGCGGCAGCGGGCGCGAAGAATGTCCGCAGCTTCCAAATCTATCGCTATGATCCCGACAGTGGCGAGAACCCCCGCGTGGACACTTACGAGGTGGACATGGACGAATGCGGGCCCATGGTTCTGGATGCGCTGATCAAGATCAAGGACGAGATTGATCCCACCGTCACCTTCCGCCGTTCCTGCCGGGAAGGTATCTGTGGTTCCTGCGCCATGAATATCGACGGCACCAATACGCTTGCCTGCACCAAGGATTGCGACGATGTGAAGGGGGACGTGAAGATCTATCCTCTGCCGCATCTGGAAGTGATCAAGGACCTGGTCGGTGATCTGACGAACTTCTATGCCCAATATGCTTCCATCAAGCCATGGCTGGTAGCAGATTCCCCAGCCCCGCCTGATGGCGAGCGCCTGCAGTCCGAGGAAGAGCGGAAGCTGATCGACGGCCTGTACGAATGCATCCTGTGCGCCTGTTGCTCAACGTCCTGCCCCAGTTATTGGTGGAACTCAGATCGCTATCTGGGTCCGGCCGTTTTGTTGCAGGCCTACCGCTGGTTGGTGGACAGCCGGGACGAAAGCCAGGGCGAACGCCTGGACCAGTTGGAAGACCCCTTCCGCCTGTACCGTTGCCACACCATCATGAACTGCACCAACACCTGCCCAAAAAGCCTGAACCCCGCGAAAGCCATCGGCGAAATCAAAAAAATGATGGTGGCCCGCCAGGTTTAGCCATTCCGACGGCATGATCTTCCCGTAGATGTAATTGTGGGATAATTATGCTATCGTGTTGGGCATGACTGATACTAAGACAACAGATGTTGGGCTGGACGATCTCGTGCGGGATGTTCAGCCATCGCAGGATCCAGCGTATCTGGCGTGGCGCGATGCGAAGATCGCGCGGGCGTTGAAGGCTGCGGAGGCTGCGCCGGAAAGGCGTATTCCCCAGCGTGAGATCTGGAAGAAATTCGGCCTTGAATCTTAATTATACGCCAGAGGCCGGGGCGGATTTGGACGCTATTTTCGACTATATTGGTCAGCGCGACCCCAAGATAGCCGACCAGATCATTCATCGCATATTGCAAGCCATTGCTATCCTTGAAACTTTTCCTCTTCTGGGGCGGCCAGGCCGAATTGATGGCACCCGGGAATTTCCCTTGTCCAACCTGCCATATTTCGCCGTGTATCGGATACCCGACGAAATCCAGATTGATATCATTGCAGTCATGCACATGGCTCGCGAATTTCCGTAGGATACCAAGACCATGTATACGCCCGAAAGATACGTCATGGATGACGCTGGCCAACAGCAGGCTTTGATGGCGGATAATCCGTTTGCCCAACTTGTGACGGTTGATGGCGACGGACTGCCCCATGCATCCCATTTGCCGGTCTTGTATGAGAACGGTGTCTTGGACGGGCATATGGCCAAGGCCAATTGCCAATGGCAGCATTTTGAGAATGGCCGGGATGTACTTGTCATCTTCTCCGGCCCGCATGGTTATATTTCACCGTCCTGGTATGAAAGCACACCGGCTGTGCCGACCTGGAACTACACGGCGGTGCATGTCTACGGTCGACCCCGTTTGATCGAGGACCCGGCGCAGAAAAAGGCGCGGCAGAGCCATCTGGTGGACGTCATGGAAAGCGGCTTTGCCGAACCCTGGCGTATGGAACTGCCGGAAAAATATGAACAGGGCATGTTAGCAGGCATCATCACCTTTGAAATCGACATCACCCGCATAGAAGGCAAGGCAAAGCTGGTTCAGGGCCGCAAGCCCGAAGACGCCCAAGGGGCCATCGACGGCCTGCGCAGCACGGGCCGGGCGGAAGATGCGGCCTTGGCGGACCTGATGGCACAGAATTTGGCGGAGCAACCCTAGCGCATGTTTAAAGGAAACATGCTTTAGCTTGGCGTGAAGACGTTCAGACCATCGTTGCTGGCGACCTTACCGGCAGCACCGAGATAATCGTTTGCGACCATTTCCGCCAGTAACGCCGGATCGTCCGGGGTGTTGGCGATGAAACGGCTGCCGTCATCCAACAGACCCATGACGATGGCAAAGCTGGGGCCCGCGCGGTCGTGGATAACCGAATAGGTTTCCACCGTCGCCTCGCCGTCAGCGGTTTCCACAGCTGTGCGGCCCTTGGCGGCATTGATGCCCGCCTGATAGATGCCTGGGTCTTTCGGGGCGAAGGGTTTTTCCGGTGCGTCTGTGGAGTAGATGCCGGCGGATTGCTTGGTCACATAATTGCCGTTGGAGGTGACCAAACCTTTCATGCCCGGATTGGCGCGCACCTTGTTCATCATCTCGGCAATTGAATGGGTGACGTAGTTATTGCCGGGCCCGCCAAAATAGGGGAGGCCCCCCGTCACGGTCAGGCCACGGGGATCATCAAGGGGAATGCCCATTTCCGCGCAGGCGATTTGCACGGCTGAAGGGAAACAGCTGTAAATATCAAAGGCACCAATATCATCCAGGCTGGCATCCGCCATTTCCAGGACCTCCCCACCCACAACCCGCATGGCGTGGGAAGAATGGAAATCCTTGCGGTCGGAAATAAACCAATGATCGTAGGCGTCGGCACAGCCGTGCAGATAGACCCAGTTTTCCTGGGGTATGCCCAATTCCTTGGCCTTGGCGACGGAGGTTAGGATCAGGGCTGCGGATTGATCATTGTAAGCATTGGCGTTCATCAACTTGGTATAGGGAAAGCCGATATAGGGATTGGCCGCGCTGGGCGTGGCGATTTGTTCGGCGGTAAAGCCGTCCCGTCGGTCCGCCAACGGGTTGGCGGCGGCAACGGCGGCAAAGCCCGCGAATAATTCCCCCATGGCCATGCCGTGTTCTTCGATAGTACGGCCATGATGGCCGCGAATGGCGTTTTCGAACAGGGGATAGGCAAAGATGGCACCGGCCATACGGTGGCGGTCTTCAACATCATTCCAGCCGCGGGTTTCCACACCCCACATCTCGGGCTCCCCACCGGGATGTTCGTTCCAATCAAGGTCCAGGTTTGCCCGCTGGGCCGCTTTTTGCGTCGACAATGCCTCCCCGCCTGCGATCAGGGCTGCGCCAACCTCGCCACGGGTGATCATTTCGAACAGGCGGTTGATGGAATATTGCACCATGTTGCCGCCCGGGTGGGTATAGATCAGACGTTTTGCCGCCGTGGCACCAATGCGTTCGGCGATGGTGCGCGGCGGGTTGGTCTGGGTGCCGAAGGTGGAGGCAAAACGCCAGGAGGTATCGGCAAACGTACGGATCGCCAAAACCGTATCCAGGGCCGCCAGCAAGGCATCACCCGCACCCGCGTTATCAGCCGCAAGGCGGGCCGCGTCCACGGTCAGATCCATGGGTGAGCGGGCGGCTGTCGGGTCTGCTTCACGCTGGGTGATCTGGCCGCAACCGACCAGAATGGGAATTCTACTCTCGTCCATGAACTTGTCCTATGGGTCAGAAAATTGGCTTAGCGAATGTGTGCCTCAGCAATAGCATTGATACCATCGACACCGCTACCATCCAGAATAGTGACCACCCGGCTGATGCCAAGGTCGGCCAGGGCCTTAAGGCTGTCCGCCCCGCCCTTGGGACCCCACATGGTGGTCAATTCAATGTCGTCATAGTTTCGCCTCTCCGCTTCGCAGGCGGCGCGCAGGTCCGCCAACATTGGGGGCAGGTCATCAATGCCGGCACCGGGGATAAACCAGCCATCGCCATATTTGGCAATACGTTCATAGATCTTGCCCGCCTTGCCACCCATGACAATGGGTACGCTTGGCACATTGTTGATCTTTTGCACCGGCAGGGGATAGCTTTTGAAACCGTGCCAGGACAGAAAATCACTTTCATGTTCCACGACGTCGCCCGACCAGACTTTTTTCATGGCGATCATATAGTCATCAAAGCGGGCCCCGCGGCGTTCAAACGGTACGCCCATGGCCTTGAATTCCTCCCTCAGCCAGCCAATCCCCGCACCCAGTATGAAACGCCCAGCTGAGAGGAAATCCAGGCTGGCAGCTTGTTTCGCCAACAATAGGGCGTTGGTCTGGGCGACAATATTGACCCCCGTGGCCAGGCGAATGGTTTTGGTATTGGCGGCAATGGCGGTCAGGGCGATCAGGGGATCGACAAAAGGAGTTTCCGGCGCCGCACCCATTTTGCCGGTCTTATTGTAGGGGTATTGCGAGGCATAATCGGTGGGCACAATAACATGCTCAAAGGTCCAGACGCTTTCAAACCCGGCCTGTTCGGCGGCCTGGGCGGTGGTGATCATTTGCTCCGGCGTGGCGACGCCGATATTGATGGGTACCAGGCCAAATTTCATTAGACATCCAATCTTTTGCTCTAAAGTCGTCGAACGCGATGGTGTTCAGGTCAGATCGTAATGCACCGCGCCAAGGATCATATCGACAATCTCACCATCATCGGACATGGGCAAGTAGACACCTTCATAAGCCTGCCAATCCTTGCCAACAAATCCCGATGTGCCATACCATCGTAGCGGCTCCGCATTTTCGGCAACCCATTTGAAAGGGCCTAAGACGGTATCAAAATCGCCGCCTTGGTACAGTTCATCAAAGTACTTCCCAGTTGCATCGCGGGCGACAGCCGTCGTGACGTGGGTGCCGATCAGCCGCCAACGAAACCGCAAATCCGGATCCCGGAGAACTTCGATCAATTCAAGATGAGGCAGCAAATGGCGCGGCACATCCAAGACATCCATATCGCCGTGCGCGGGCATTTTCCGATCACTTCGGATTTCATGCCAGTAATCAATTACTTCAACCAGCCGTTCATTTACAAAGGCCAGATCGGGATCAAAATTACCCTGAACTTCCATTCCCCACTCCATCCCCAACCAAGATGGAAACAGTCTACATTAAAGTTCCCGTGTGGAGGCGACGTTATTTATCGAATATGGGCGCGCGTTTTTCAAAGATTGCGGCCATGCCTTCCTGAAAATTCTCAGATTGTATCGTAAGGACCTGATTGCGATCTTCCATGGCGATGGCGCTTTCCAGGCTGGGTGCGTCCAGTCCCATGTTTATGCCTTCTTTTGTAAGCCGCAGGCCAAGGCGGGAGGTGGCGGTCATCTCGTCCAGATAAGAGCGGGCAGCCGCCGCCATAGCGTCATCGGCGACGACTTCGGATACCAGGCCGGTTGCCAGGGCGCGGTCCGCATGGATGAAACGGCCGGTCAGCATCAGTTCGGACGCGATGGATACCCCGACAATGCGGGGTAGCAGATAGCTTAACCCCAGATCGCATGACGTCAGGCCAAGGTTGATAAAGGCACAGTTCATAGCTGCACTTTCCCCGGCGATACGGATATCGGCGCCAAGAGCCAGGGCAAAGCCACCCCCCGTCGCCATGCCGTGGACCAGGGCGATAATTGGCTGCGGGCAGCGGCGCATACGCCGGATCACCTCTGCCACCCGTCGTTGCCCTGCCAAATCGTCCGGGGTGTTGTTGCCCACGATGCCGTTGCCGTCGCGAATATCTTTGATGTCGATGCCCGAACAGAAAGCCCGCCCGCTACCGGCCAGGACGACCATGCGCACACTGGCATCGGTCATCAGGCCTTCCAGGTAATCATTCAATTCCGCCACCATCTGGGCGTTCAGGGCATTCAGGCGATCAGGCCGGTTTAAGGTCAACCAGTCAATGGCACCTTCTTTTCGGATTTGCAGAGTTTCATAGTTCGCTGACCCGCTCATGATAATCCTCCAATAATGAAGCGAATTATTCCCTGTGGAATTATCCTCCGTCAGTGGCAACAAAACAAATGCGACCCTTGGTCGCGGTCGCATCAGGCCGTGCCTTGAAAGCTGTATCGCCACCATAGTGCCAGCATTAACAAGGCGAAGATCTGCCGGCTGCGGTCCCGCCGGTTGGAAAGGTGATCCTGCCACAGCTTAGACAATGCACCTCTATCAAGGTAATCCAGATGCGGCGCATCGGCGGCCAACAGGGCGTCTTCTATATAGTCCCGCCAGGGGCCGCGGGACCATTCACCAAAGGGTACTTGGAAGCCGCGCTTTGGCCGCTGCACGATTGCCGGCGGCAGATAGTGCGCCGCCATTTTTTTGTGGACGATCTTGCTCTGCTGCAATGCCAGACGATACTTCAGGGGCAGGCTCTCAACGAAATTTACTAATTCGATGTCCAGCATGGGCACACGGGCTTCGAGGGATCTCGCCATGGATGTCTTATCGCCATAAAGCAGCAAATCGTCCGCCAGGTTCATGCGGGTGTCGACCCGCATCATGCTTTCCGCCGGCGCGCATTCAGCTGGTTCCAGCCATGACATCCAGTCCCCCATCGCTGCCAGCGTGCCGCCGTTCCCGGTCGAGCCGGTCAGCTGTTGGCGCTCTTGGGCGCTAAACAAGGCGCAGGCCTCATGGGCGCGTGAGGCAAGGTCAGTTTCGGGCAGGGCGCGCAGACCCCGTTCCAATTCATCGGGAAGCCTGTCGCCGGCGATTTGCCCTAAAGCCCGCATCGCACCCCAAAAACCGCTGTAGGGCATTAATCGGCGCACCATCTCCATCTGATAGCGGCGATAGCCACCCCACGGCTCGTCCGTTCCCTGACCGGTCAGCACGACGGTGGTATCCTGTCGCGCGCGCTGAACCAAAAACCACATGGGCATGATCGATGTTGTGCCCAGGGGCTCCTCAATAGAACGGACAATATCGGGCAAGGCATCTAATAAACCCTGGGGCGTGACTTTTACGGAAGCGATTGGCAGCCCCAATACCCTGGCGGTTTCCTCCGCATCCGCGATCTCGCATTCGGGATGGCCATCGCCGAAACCAACCGTAAAACAGGGCAGCGCGCGCCCGACATCTTTTGCCATCGCCGCTATAAGGGCAGAATCGATCCCGCCCGATAGCAATACACCTACCGGCACATCGGACAGCAACTGGCGTTCAACGGCCGCCTTCAGGTGGCTTTGATAGGCCTTGGCGGCATCATCAATGCTGCCTGAAAATTGCGCGCTGGTGGGTTCAACAAAAGGCGATTGAGACAGCTTCATGCTGCCCAGATCCAGGCAAAGGACATGCCCCGGTTTTAGGCGTTGCACGCCTTTCCACAAGGTCATGGGCGAAGGCAGATAGCGCAGGCTGAGGAAACCTTGCAGGGCCTCTTCATCCAGTGCCGCATCGATCACGCCGAGTTCACGAAGCGCCCTGACTTCTGAAGCGAAAGCAAAGGTGTCGTCCCCACCCAGGGAGCCATGCAAATAATACAGTGGCTTTATCCCGAACGGATCCCGCACCAGGTAAAGCTTTCCCGTATTACAATCCAACGCGGCGAAAGCAAACATGCCGTTTAGTTTGGGCAGGATGTTGTCCATGCCCTGCTGGGCAATAAGCTCAACCAGGGTTTCCGTATCCGAATGTCCGCGAAACGGGCCGGATATGGCTTTGCGAAGCGTCAGGTGGTTGTAGATCTCTCCATTGAACGTGATCCACCAGCGTTTATCCCGGCTTTGCATGGGCTGCTGGCCGGCAGGGGATAAATCCTGAATGGCCAACCGTGTATGGCCAAGACCGATTTGTTTGTCCGCGATGGATATGATCTGCTGATCCCGCCCATCAGGGCCGCGATGGCCCAACGATGCAACGGCAGCCGACAAATTAAACTCCGGCCTGTTCTTGATGCCGCCAACTATGCCGCACATGGCCTCACCGTTGTGTGGGAAATCAGAACGAGCGTAGCATTTATCATGGTTTGGGCCAGCACGCTAGAATCTCAGAATAGACTTCCATGCTCCCATAAGAGAGGCAATTGCGCGCTGGCTTGTACTCGTCAATGATGGATCGCTACTTTCCGCAGCAAAAGATACCTGGCCCATTTTTCGGATCCGGTTTCCCGTGACTATATGGCCAACGTCAAAGGGCAGTTGGCGTGCAATATTTTTCTTTGCCACCGTAAGCTCCATGCCACAAAATTTTTCAATTCTTGTGAGGGCACCAATGGGGTCCTTGAGCAGTTCCTCATAACGTAAATACATAATTTGATTGCGTAACTGACGGCCCGCGAGGCGAAGCAGGGAGCTGACCACAAGATAATAAAACAGGGTCTTAAGCGGTGACTTCGGAAGTTGCTCGCCCCGGTTCGGCTTTTGGAAAGCGGCCATCAGCCCGGCGGGGGACCGGGTCAGGCAGATCACATAGACCCGCAAGGGACAGGCTTGCCCCAATGCGAGCGCCCGTCCGGCGTATTTGGACGAATCTATGACGAAATCACAACCGGTCATCTCGCCTATCGCGCCGATTATTCTTTGGTTGGTGTCATTATACACGGCCATTTCGTGGCGATTTATGCCGCCCAACATCTGCCGGGCAAGCCCAAGGTGCCAGTCAATGCGCCGGTGCTGGCGATTTAGGTTTTCAAGCTCGTAATCGGCGAGCCCCACACGCTCTTTTACGCCGCGCCAAAGTTCACACTTTGAGGTGAGCTCACCGCACGAACATCGCCGGTCTTCAATAAAGCCGTCCCTAATCAGCTCACTTAATTCCCCGGCACCAATCGCATCTTTGCCGCTTGCCAGCAAAATCTCCAGTATCGTGGAGCCACTTCGGGCCGTCCCCATGATATATATAAGCACAGGAAGGTTCGGTTGGTCGGGGGCACTATTCATTTATCGCCTCGCGCCATTTTCCAAATGTGGAAAATCGAATATCTTCGGCTGCGGCCCATTTCAGATAGGCATGCAGCGCACTTGCGGAGCGGGGTGTGAAATTTTTGCTGTGCCCAATCGCTACGATGGGTATCGGTGCCGCCACGCCATAATGTTTTGCCAACCATTGTTCCGTCACATCGATCAGGACATCCACCGGCATCGTTGAAAAATCCAGCATGACATGGCCAAGGCGCAGCAACTTTCCAATTTTCCCTGCGATACTGTCCGCGCCACCGTGCGGCCCTTGATAACTTCCATGACAACCTTCTGCCAAACCGCCATGGCCGGCCCTGCGTGACTGCAGTAGGGCGTAGAGATGACGCCATCGTGAAATTCCGCCAGTGACAATGGGGACTTCCAGAATGCCGTTCATCGATGCTGTGCATACGTCCGCGTCCGCGTGCCAAAACGGTGCGTTAGGGGCGTGGCGAAAATCGCTCCATTCGCCTTTCGTTGTATTTCGATATCCCGGCGCGACGGTTGTGTCCATGTCGATACCCTGGCGCAACATAGCGCCAACAACCGTTGCCGAAGGCTGAATACACCAGCCGCCCGCGCGAAACACGTTGCAGCAATAATTTTCGTCGATTGGACGTAGCAGGTCCCGCAACCAAGCAGAGCCTTCGTCGAATATGCGGTTTACCTCAATTTCGTCCAAATCACCGACCCGCCAGCGGGCAAGGTCCAGCTTCGGCTCCAAAGAATTGGTGACATCAGCATCGTGCCATTGTGGATGCAAATGCAGCTGGGCATCATGGCCATTTTTGACGGCAGAGATAAGTTGCGCTGAGACCCGGTCCATTCGGGCTCGATTTGCCGGTACGCGACCGAGATGGAGAAATTCCAGCGCTTCGACGAAAAAAGTAACCGGTGCAGAGAATTCGCCGGATATTTCTAGAATTTTTTCCGAAGGGTTCACCACGCAGCAATCTGTATCGCCTGATCCATCGCCAAATAATTCATAATCGACCGTCAATATAAGATGGGCGGCAGGTCTCATGGCGTACTCATCTCTTTGAAAGCATCATGGCGCTTTCGCATTATGATATTTGAAATAATGTTTTCCAGGAACCATTGCATTTTGCCGCGACCCGAGCTTGACTATATGGCAAGGAAAGTCAATATCGTTCTGTGTTTGTTCAGCTTTGGGATTTATTTGGTGTATACAGGTTGGCTCGCCTGAGAGGTCGCATCTAGGCAAGCTAGGCGAAAAAATGGCCAGGAGGGGAATATTCTACGTGTATAGATTTGGCCAATGATCCAATCCTCTTCGACACCCGGAACAGTTTCGGAATTGGACGGCAAGTTATGCGTTGCCTTTTGCGGGCCGTTGATGGGCGAGGGGCGGCCAGCTGCCGGCGGCTATAGAGCCGGCAACAGGCGGTTGATTGCCGGCTTGCGCGGAAAAGCGGTAAATGTCCTGGAATTTGCTTACCCGACCCCGGCCCCGACCAGGTCGCGTCCGTACAAAGGGATAGCTTATGTAATCGGGCTTTTGCGGGTCGGCCTCAGGTTGATAATACATCGCCGGGAGTGGGATCTCATCCATATTACGCCTCTGTGTCGTGGGTTTGTGTTTATTGAAATTCTGCTGTTTGCCATCGTGCTCCTGATGAATAGGCCAATTGTTTTTCATGTCAGGACAGGAATTTTTGTTTCAGAATATTGGCGGCGCGGCATCATCTATCGGCGTTTCATTGATTTCTTAATCAGGCGATCAACATGCATTGCGATACAGGGTAGGTTGTACGAAGAATTTGTGATGCAGAGGCAGGCAAAAAAAGTCCTTTATCTACCTAATTTCGTCCCGGCGACGTTAGTCGTGCCGGCGGATGACACTATCGGTGCGGAACAGACCACCGGTGACATACAGTTGGCCTATGTTGGCCGCATCGCGGTTGAAAAGGGTATTGAAACCATACTCGAGGCGCACCGCGCATTGTGTGACCGTGGTATCCCAGCACAGCTTACGATCATTGGCGATGGGCCGGCGTCCTATATCAAAGCGTTGCAAGATAGACATGATGCACGGGATGTTCGATGGCTTGGCGCGGTTCCAAACGTTGACATCACGACCGCAATTTGTGGCATGCATTTTTTTTTGTTCCCGACAAAACACTATGGCGAAGGGCATTCGAATTCCTTGACGGAAGCTATGTCAGAGGGTTTGGTGCCGATCTGCAGCGATCATGGCTTTAATAGGGATGTTGTCGGGCGAACGGGGAGCGTGTTGCCAATTGAAGCCGATGGCAAAGACTATGCCAACAGCGTTGCGCGTGTTTGGCAATCCGGTCGATGGCCATCCCTGTCAGCGGCGGCACGGACGCGGGTTTTTCAGAACTATTCATCCGAAGTGGTGCTTGGTCGGCTTATTGCGCAATACAGCTCCCTTGTGGGCGCGCGCTGTGAGCAATAGGTAGGTAGCGGCTTTATGTGTGGCATCGCCGGCTTTATTGCTTTGCGCAACCAATATTCGCGGGATGAATTGGAACGCTTGGGACGGCAAATGGGCGATAGCATTTTCCACCGCGGCCCCGATGCCGGTGGTACCTGGGTGGATGAGACGAAAGGCGTCGTTTTTGCTAACCGGCGTCTGGCCATTGTTGATCTATCGGAAATGGGCGCGCAACCCATGGTTTCTGCGAGCGGTCGTTTTGTCATTGCCTACAATGGTGAGATTTATAACACTTCCGAGCTGCGGCAAAAACTGGAACAGACCGGCCAGACGTTTCGCGGCCATTCAGACACCGAAGTATTGCTTGAAGCTATTTCAGCTTGGGGTGTGGAGGCGACACTTCGTCAGACCAATGGCATGTTCGCCTTTGCCCTATGGGATCGAGAGGACAGCTGCCTGATCCTTGCCCGGGATCATTTAGGTATCAAGCCGCTCTACTGGCAACTCAACGATGGACTTTTGTTGTTTGGGTCTGAATTGCGCGCGCTTCAGGCCCATCCTGGCTTTGCCGCAAATATTGACAGAACGGCTGCCGCGCAATTTCTCCGCTATGGCATGATACCAGGGCAGATGAGTATTTTCACCGGCGTTGCGAAGGTGAAGCCCGGCACATTTGTGCAATTTTCTCCCAAGACGGGCGGCAGCGTCCGAGACGTCACATATTGGTCTGTGGTCGACTGTATCGCGTCAGGTGGCCGTGATCAGTTTCGCGGCGACCTGCAAGATGCGGTCGATGCGACAGGCAGCTTGCTTGCCGATACAGTGAAACGGCAGATGATATCCGATGTGCCCGTGGGTGCGTTTTTGTCCGGCGGCATAGACTCATCACTTGTCACGGCCCTGATGCGGAACAATTCAACGCAACCAATCCATACCTATTGCATTGGTTTTGCCGAAGACAATTACAACGAAGCGCAGCATGCTGCTAAAATTGCGCAATATCTCGAAACCGACCATACGGAGTTTTTGCTCACGCCGGAGGATGTATTGGGTATCATTCCTGATTTGCATCTTATTTCCGATGAACCGTTCGCCGATTCTTCTCAGGTGCCCACGGCCCTTCTGTGCCGCCTCACCAAGGGGCATGTGAAAGTTGCCCTTTCAGGCGACGGCGGTGACGAAATTTTCGGCGGCTACACACAATATCTTAGCACGCAGAAAATCAGCGCACTGTTGAATTACGGCCCGCCATTCCTGAAGCGCCTCGGTGCCCGCGCGCTGCATGCTCTGCCGGCCAGCACATGGGAAACGCTGCTAACACTTCCGGGGCGGGATCAACCCCTCGCATCGGGGGAGAAAATGTATCTGCTCGCCGAAATACTTGCCGCGCCCAAGGACCAGCTGCATCGCGCGCTCTATAGCCGATGGCGAGATATGGAGGCGATATTGCCCGGTGTGGAGGAGCCCGATGATCCGTTTTCGGCTCCGGACCTCGTCGCGGCAGCCCCCAATCTACTTGATCGCCTGATGGGAGTGGATATTCAATACGGGTTGCCCGATCGCATGCTGACAAAAGTCGATCGTGCCAGCATGGCCAGCTCGTTGGAGGTGCGGGTACCTTTGTTGGACCATCGATTGGTCGAGTTTGCATGGCGGCTGCCGCAAAAGATGAAAATGTCCCACGGCGTTGGCAAGCATGTCCTGCGTCAACTCTTATACCGTTCAGTGCCGCAGAGCCTTGTTGACCGACCAAAACAAGGTTTTTCCTTTCCCTTGGCGGAATGGCTGCGCGGGCCACTAAAGCCCTGGGCTCAGAATTTGCTGTCCAAAGACGCGATCAGATCGAACGGTCTGTTGGTGCCAGCGACGATAGACCTTGTTTGGCAGCAGCACCTTTCGGGTTCACGCAACCACCACAATCTCATCTGGCATGTCCTGATGCTACAGTCATGGTGCAATGGGCAAAAGACTTTGGGCCGATGAAGCGATAACGATCAGAGGGACTCAGGTGCTTAAATAGCGCCGCTGGTCGCCCTCCAGCACCAGGGCTGTGAGGGTTCCGGACATATAAGCACCGGTATCAATGCCGATGCGGTTGGGGCGTTCCTCCACCTTGGCCCGGATGGAATGGCCGTGCACGATAATTTTGGAAAAATCGTCTTGCGCATCCAGAAATTCGTTCCGGATCCAGATCATATCTTCCTTGACCTGTTGACCCAGGGGGACGCCGGGACGCACGCCGGCATGGACAAAATAATAGTCGCCGATTTGGTGACATAGCTTCAGGTCTTGCAGGAAATTCAAATGGGCCGCTGGCAGACGTTCCCGTAAAGCCTGGCGTGCAGTCTCCATATCTGCTGGCGCGGCAGGTACCCGTGGTGACGCGACGCCATAGGCATGTAAGGTCGTCTGGCCGCCATTGGTTAGCCAGCGACCGGCACCTTGTGGATTATCCAAGAACCCCAATAACATAGCTTCATGATTACCCAGTAGGCATATACGCTTTACGTCTCCGTCGGTTGCCAAATCCAGCAAAAAGTCGATCACTTGCGGGCTATCGACCCCACGATCAATATAGTCGCCCAAATATATAACGGTCTCTTTTTGCCCGTCTCCCTTACGGTCTGCTGCTATATCGGCGTGCAATTGTCGTAACAAATCGAAACGGCCGTGAATATCGCCGATTGCGTACACCCTTTCGCCATCGGGAATTCGCCCCAGAAGTGGCCCGGTATCGTCTGCCGTACGACGCCCGAATAAAGCATCAAGGATTTTGCTGACTGCGGCCATATATATACCTATCCAAGGATCAATCCGAACAGCATGTCCAAATAACATACCCAAGTAGCATTTCTGGCCACCAGACGCACAGGTGATAATTAAGGAGACATTAACGAAACAAAAGGATACTGGGGTGATGAAAATACGCCCTTGGATATTATGTTTCGCCCTTTTGTCGATTTTTGCCCTGACGTTTCTGACGGTTGGCGGC
>Ga0233439_10001792_pt1 | contig 26185 bp, 17 predicted proteins | sample SI_123_September_6_FD_182713 | JGI IMG/M metagenome (GOLD analysis project Ga0233439, IMG submission 182713) | Seawater microbial communities from Saanich Inlet, British Columbia, Canada - SI_123_September2016_100_MG | ecosystem: Environmental > Aquatic > Marine > Inlet | place: Canada: British... | reverse complement strand
ACACGATAGGCGTAATGATCGGATCGCCCCTAAGAAGGTTTTAACGTAGATGAAAATCCATTTTATTCTTGGATGTTAAAGTTTTAGGTGCTGCAAACGAAGTAGGCAGATCAGGGTTTTTAGTTAATTGTAATGGTACTAAATTATTACTTGATTATGGTGTAATGTTTGGAAGAAGAGGCTCCCCTCCACAATATCCACTTCATGTAAAACCAAAAGATTTGGATGCCATCATCATTACACATGCACATTTAGATCATTCAGGAAACGTTCCGTCTCTATTTGTTAGCGGAAATACTGACGTATACGCTACACCTCCAACATTTGACCTTTCAAAATTATTGATTAATGACATGTTAAAAATTGAAAAAAATGCACATCCGTTTGATTTGCCTGAATTAAATAATATGATGAAAAATGCAAAGGAGATTGGATTTAAACAAAAAGTAACAAAAGGAAATGCAACTTTTGAATTCAGAGAATCAGGACATGTGATTGGTGGAAGTACTGTATTGGTAGAATCTGAGAAAAAACGTCTTTTCTACACAGGAGATATCAAAACAAACGGTTCTCGAATGCTTAGAGAAATGGATATGGATATAGGAGAAATTGATATGCTGATTACTGAGAGTACTTATGCAAAAACAGAACAAAAGCCAAGAAAAGAATCAGAAACTGAATTAATAGAATTTGCAAATGAAGTAATGGATAGGAAGGGGATTTTATTCATTCCATCATTTTCTGTAGAACGTTCTCAAGAAATAGCATGTATTTTAAGAAGTTCAAATTTTAAACATAAAATCATCATGGATGGAATGGCACTAAAAGTTAATGAAATAGTGTTTAAACACCCAGAATATCTAAGAGATCCTAAAGTATTTTCTGAAGCAATCAAAAGTGCAACTGCAATAAGAGAACATGCAGAAAGGAAACGTGCAATGGGAGAACCTTGTGTTGTAATATCTCCAGCTGGTATGTTAGTTGGAGGAAATGCAGTATATTATTTACAACAATTATCTTTTGATAGTAAAAATGGAATAGCTCTTGTATCGTATCAAGGAGAAGGCACACCAGGTAAAAAACTACTAGATACAGGAATGGTTTCAACTAGAGGTAAAGATCTCCAGGTGAAAGCAGAGGTTAAACAATTTCAATTTTCAGGACATGCAGACAAAAAAGAGTTGTTTGATATGATTAAAAAAATTAAAGGAAATCCAAAGGTGTGGACAGTACACGGGGATTCAGAATCATGTCAAATCTTTGCTCAAGAAATTCATGAAAAATTTGGTTTTGAAACACATGCACCTGCAGTTAATGACGAAATAACCATCTAAGTTGCAAAATAATTGCATCATAAATGTTGAAAATTCAATCAATAGTGGTCAAGTATTTCTTTGGAGAAAAAATAAGGACATCTGGTATGGTGTTAATGGACAAGATATTTTAAAAATATCAAAAGTAGGAACGATCAAATCATATCAAAATACAAAAATAGATTTTTTTCGAAAAAGAGACAATATTGAAAAAATAATTAAATCAATTTCTAAAGATAACGTTACAAAAAAAGCTGTAAAACAATATTTAGGATTAAGAATTCTTGAGCAAGATCCATTTCAATGCTTGATTTCATTTATTGTATCATCTAACTCAAATATTCAAAAAATTAAAAATAGTTTAGAAAAAATATCAAAAAAGTTTGGAGAAAAAGTTGAATTTGAAAAGCAAGAGTTTTTTTTATTTCCAAAACCAGAAAATCTTGCTAAAGTATCAATAAATGAAATTAAAAGTTGCGGGGTTGGTTATCGTGCTAAATTTATTATAGAGGCTGCAAATATGGTAGTTTTAAAAAAAATAAATTTTGAATACTTGAAGAAATGCAATTATCTAGATGCAAAGGAAGAGATTTGCAAAATTCCAGGTGTAGGAAACAAAGTTGCAGATTGTATTTTATTATTTTCATTAAACAAGTTGGAATCTTTTCCGTTAGATAGATGGATGATTAGAATATTAGAAAAATACTATTCGGATAAATTTCAATTAGGAACAAAATCAATTACTCAAAAACAATATGAAATTCTTCATGAAAAAATTGTAAATCATTTTGGTCCATATGCAGGATATGCACAACAATTTCTTTTCAAAATGGAAAGAGAAAATTACCAAAAAAAGTGGCTGTAAACCCTTAAAATGGCAATTAATTTTTAGGTTTCTGGGCCTATGGCGCAGCATGGATAGCGTGTTGGACTTCTAATCCAAAAGTCAAGGGATCGAAGCCCTTTGGGCCCATATGGATTTATTCATTAATTTAGACCCAAATTGTAATAATTTACAAAATATATCAAGAAAAATCATTTTTGGCCAGAGTATTTAGAATAGGATATGAAACAGTATAAAATACAAGAATTATAGACAAAAAAACTGCAAGTAATTTTATAATGCCCATCCCCTTTCAATCAACTTTGATTTTGTTTCATGTTTGACACAAGCAAGAGAGTTATCTGTCATCTTGAAGATTAATTCCAAACTATCATTACAAACAATCTGATCATATGATATTCCATTGGCAATCTGTTGTTTTAGCGATTCAATAGTGAAAATACCATCACTAAGATTTTGATCATTATCAAACACATATGATTCAGATGTGACGGATTTTAAAACATCAGATTCTACAGATATTGTATAAGGATCATCAGCACCATTTTCTAATGTTATGTTATCTTTTATTTCCTGCAGTCTTGCTATAGCTTCAGATGATGTTGGAGAGCCATGACTACCAGAAGATGAGCTTCTGCCATTACCTGTACTGCTAGAGCTAGATGAGGAACCACCAGTAGATCCTCCTCCAGATGATGATGAAGTAGGTGTAGAAGATGTACCAACTAGTGCAAAGGATGAAAAGTGATCTACCTCCATTATTACCTCACAGAATTCGGCTACACTATCAGATGGCACATTTGATAGTATTCTTGCATGTCCTGCAATCCATTGCGATATTGATTCATCATAGTATAACGGCTCTACCACCATACATCCATCAGATGTTGTATCTACCATACTGTTAGAATTTGGTTTTGGCACCATCATTGAGATAGTTGGTTTTTCATTATGATTTACACCATCAGACCAATCAGTTGCATTAGTCATACCCTCATCATGAGGATATTTTACGTCAACAAACATGTCATATTGTATATCCTGATGGGGTATGGTTGGTACACCGTATAATTCAGGAATGTCTGAATCTGCTTGAATCATCAACCATTCAGATTCTGATGAATCCACCATATCAGATGGATGCACCACCACTAAGAACACTCCTCCAAATTCAGGTATAGTTTGTGAATCTATTTGCATCATTATTTTTTGGTTTGCAATCCATTTCTCTACAGGTGGAGTCATAGAATACTGTGTAGTACCATGATTAATGGTAATAGTAGACAGTGATGAAGGGTTGTATTTTTTTGTAAGATCATATTCAGGTATTGATAGCAATCCCATAATGTTTGCTCCCGTCACCTCATTGTTTGATGTGCCATTAAATAATGCCTCTTTAAGATTTAGGTCATCAAATACAATGGTCTTTGGAAGACCAATAGTAGTACCATTGTTTGTAGTACCATCAGATTCTATCGTAGTGTAATTGTATGGTAAGGATTGCATTGCAGATAATGTTTTCTCATATACCTCTATGATTCGAGTTACATTGGCTGAATTTCCATGTGAATCAGATATAGAATATGTTATGGTATAATTTGCCATTATTCCTGTATTGATGTTATCTAGTTTTGTTATTATTACCTGTGGTGTTAAATCACCATCAACTGGATCCACTGCAATAATTCCAGGATCCTCAAACGTATCACCATAGTCTGTCTTTATTGAGTGTCCACCAACAAGCGATATTGAAGGGGCAATAGTGTCTTGAACCATAACAGTTGAAGTTACAGGAGTTGCTTGATTTCCATGTTTGTCTTGTGCCGTGTATGTTATGGTGTGGGTTCCTATTTGGAATAGATTTACATCATCATCATGTATTATAATTTCTACTGAACCATCAACAGGATCATATGCTGTAATGATCATTGGCTGTGGGGCATTATCTTGTCCAGTTGAATTGCTTTCAGTGCTGTTTACACTGTTAACTAAAAGTGGTGCAGACTGTAATGAAAAATTATTAATATAATCCTCATCTTCAGTGTACCCTCCATACTCTGCAACAATTTGTGTTACTCCAGATATTGTAATTACAGGTGGTGTTGTATCTACAACATTTACTATTCTAGATAGCGTTGCAGAATTACCAGCAGAATCTGTAATGGTATAAGTTACATCATATGTGCCAACCTGTGTTGCATTTACTGGGTTATCCACCAGGATTAGATTGGTGATATCCCCATCTGTGTCATCAATTGCAGTAGCGCCAGAATCTACATAGGAATCACCATACTCTGTAATAATAGATGAATCTCCATTTAGTGCCATAATTGGAGGAAACGTGTCAGCTACTTTTTGCACAAAGAAATATCCATCAGATCCGGTTATACCAATTTGGCTTGATGGAGAGCCATTGGCATGTGAACCACCAGAACCACCCATTCCGCCTGAGACATCAATGTTTGCTGTAAAATCAGATGTAATGGAGCCATATCCAAGATAGACTATTCCTCCTTGTGAGCCATCAGATCCTGTAGTTCCAGAACCAGATGCACCACTTCCAGGATAGCTTGCAGGAATCCAGTAAATGTTACCTCTTACACTAGATTGTCTTGCAGGACGTCCTGGTTCTCCAGGATCTGCAGTGCCTTGATCTCCATCATTTCCATCATTTCCAGTTGCAGATATAGTGATGCTATCTGATTCAATATTTTTTACAAAGATTCCAAATGTTCCGCCACCAAATACACCCTGAGAACCTTGAGATCCAGTACCACCTGCACCACCTGTTTGGCCACTGCCATATCTGTCAGGACCACTAAATGTGTAATAGTAACCTGATCCTCCAGTTCCTCCACTTCCAGATGAGGCAGCATCAGTTCCATCAGAGCCTTGTCCCCCCTGAAGATTCATGAAAGATTCTGTAAACGTATCTGAGACATCCATAGTGTCTACTAGTATTGATGCATCAGATAGAATGGTACACTGAGATGCCAGTTGTGGCGGAGTTATAGTTGGCAGTTGACCTGGAGATCCAGGTAAACCATATCTACCATTACTACTAATTACAAATCCTCCACCTGCTCCTCCTGCACCATTCTGAGTTGTACCGCCATTACCGCCAGAGCATCCAGTAGGATTTACTGTAATGTGACCTGAACCAATCTCAGAGTATGTGTCATTGACAAAAATTATGGTCTTGCCGTTTGTTATTAAATTAGAATTATCATGTATTGTGAGATTCTCATAATTATATATGCCAGGAGAAATTGTAACATCACCAATAATATCAAATGAACCATCTGTGCCATATCCAAAAATAGGGTTTGGAATTACATTGACTGTTCTTGTAATTGTATGCGGTATATTTCCTTGTGAATCAGGTGTTGCAGTATAATATACGGTGTATTCCCCAAGTATTCCAGTAGTTACATCAGATGAATCAACATGTATTGTACCAGAGTATGATACATCATTATCTGTAACTGTAGCTCCTAGATCCTCATACACAGAACCAAATCTTACATCTATAACATCATCTCCAATTAACGATATTTGAGGTCTTGCCGAATCAAGTCCAGTTATCTGTTGTGTAAATATTACACCATCAAAACCTGGCCCACCCTTATTTCCATCAGTCCCTCCAGCCACTACGTTTCCATCACCGCCATCACCTGCAATTCCTGCAGAAACCTCAATTGTAACAACAGATGCTGAATCTGCTAATGTGTAAGATGAACCATCATCATAGTTTGAATTATTATTCTCAGAATTAATTACATCAATGTCATCAAATCCAAGTGATGATGTGACAAGGTTACTTCCAGATGTTGGTTGTAATATCTTACTATACACCAATGCAACTATTCCACCAGAACCTGCGCCACCGCCACCTGCACCATGTGAAGATGCACCGCGTGATGATTCTCCAGATTTTCCATTATTCCCATTTGCAGTTATGTGAATATCACCATACAAGATATTGGACATTACAGATACTGTACCACCACCATTGCCACCATCACCTCCAATTGCAGATTGTGCTCCAGCAGATCCAGTAGTGCCAGATCGTATACCGTGATCTCTATATGAGACCCATCCTCCGGCTCCACCCTGTTCACCTGTACCGGATTGTGCTCCACCGCCACCAGAACCTGCAGCACCACCAATCAGTTTGTCATGAGTTTGAATGAAACTTGGAACATCTACAAACGATGGCACATCAGGATATATTGCAGGTGAAATACCACCTGCATGATTACTACTTGAACCACCATTTCCTGCAGATTTTTCTACACCACCATAGTCTCCAATACTTCCCGTACCTCCAGATGGATTATCTCCTGGAAATCCGCCATAATGTGGCCAACAGCCAATTGGCGTTTGAAAGCAGCTATATGAAGAATAAACTAAACTAGTACCACCTTTGCCACCCGCACCTGGAATCGAATGCCCCCCTGCGCCACCTGATGAACCCTTGCCATCAACATCAATTATTCCACCAGGCTCAAATAGTATGGTACCATTAACTCGAATATCTAAAATCTCTCCTTGAGGTACTGTGATTATTCCATTATTCCTAACTATTACATTCGTATACTGTTTTTTTCCAGATAACGTTACAGTATCAAGTACCTCAAGATTTCCATCAGAGCCATCGCCATATATCGTACTAATCGAACTGGCAGTGTTTGTGACAGTTACTTTTCTTGTAATTTGTGATTGGTTTCCACTAGAATCTATAATGGTATAAGTTATTGTGTATACACCAGGTAGTAACGTATTAACAGGATTTTGTATTATTATGGAATCAGTAATTTCCCCATCAATATTATCAGTTGCAATTGCACCAGAGTCGGTATACATCTCACCCAAGTTTACAGTCACATGAGAATCACCAATTATATCAATTACAGGTAATGTAAGATCTGCATCATGTATGGTAATTGAAAAGGATTGTACATCAGATAATGGTTCAGGTACACCAGAGTCTGTGACAAGAATTGTGATACTGTATAATCCAGAGTCAGATACTGATGGTGACAAAGTAATAACTGCATTTGCATTTGCAATATTATTGATACTTGCAAATGATTGCAATGTACCATTTGATGTAAATATAATACCTTGCGTGCCATCTACATCAGTTGCACTAATTGTAACATCCTTTGTAGTTCCCTCTGTTACGGATATATCAGATATTTCATTTAATATTGGAGGATCATTAATTGGCTGCACCTCAATTGATACTGTTGCCATTCCACTGTGTAATCCATCCACATCACGGACTGTATATTCAAAAAAATCATTTCCGAAATAGTTCGGATCAGGATAATATACTATGGCATTTTGATTCTCAGTTATAGTAACATGGCCATTTTGTGGAGATTGCTCAATTGATTCTATTGACAAATCATAAACATTTTCAAATGCTTGAGGAATTCCTGTCTGATTGGTGTTGTTATCAGGTGTATCATTGTTATCTAGTGGAAGTATGTTTTGTAGTGACACAATACCAGAACCACACAAGTTTTGTGCAGAATAGACTTCATTTGTAATGTCTGCCTTTTGTAATAGTATGTTCTCAATATCATACGAGTCATATGATGGATATGCTGATATCAGTAATGCAGTAGCTCCTGCAACATGTGGTGCAGCTGAAGATGTTCCAACAAACGGACTAAACACACCTTGTGATGTGGATACTCTATTGTATCCACAGATTTCAGGTTTGTCCCTACCATCATCAGTTGGTCCACGGGAACTAAATGATTCTAAAGTATCAGTAGAATAATTAATTGCTCCAACTGAAATTGTACTTGCAGCATCAGCAGGAGTTGAGATGCTATTTTCTGAAACTAGTAATGATTCATCCAGTATTTGCCCTCCAATTGAATATACATGAAAGTTGTGATTCTCTGTACTATCATATGATGCAATGACTAAACATGCAGATGGTACTGCACCACCATAAATTCTCTCAAGAGGAGTTCCAGGAATCTCGTTTTGGTTTGAGCGAGAATCCCTCAAAATGTTATTCATGGTATCATCGTACAAAAACAAGTCATAATTCTGATTTGTAACATACCAAGAATCCCATGACATCAGAGTAAGTGAACTGTGGGAGATTGGCAGACATGCCTTTTGTGTACCCGTTTTTTCAGGTGCAAACTCCATAACGCTTTGGTATCCGGATAATCCTATAGAGTCAGGGGATACGGTACTGCTAGGAGTGTATTGACCATTCCAGTGACGTTGCCCATCATTACCTGAAGCTGATATTACTATAATTCCTGCACTTTTGGCCAAGTCAACTGCCTTTGCAACATGTGATGTTCCATCCCTGAAATTCCCTGTGGTACCATCCCCACCCAATGTTGGAAATCCTAATGATATTGATATGACATCAGCCTCTCCTCTTTGTATAATGTGAGATATTGTATTTACAAAGTCTATACTGTTTGTAATTGCATAAACCTCTAGAGAGACATCCGGTGCCATGTCTGATATAATTCCTGCCACTGCAGTTCCATGTGAATTGTCATATGTCTTGCCACAAGATATCAATCCATTGCAATACCCTGCTGAATCAAAAAGAGCAGAGTATGAAATTGTACCACTGATGGAATCATCAGATAAAATAAAGGAATCATCAATTACAGCTACTGTTACATTTTCTCCTGTAATGGAATCATCATGTAGTAGATTGGCATGAGACAGTGCCACACCTTGAGATACTGTGAATAGTTCTGGCATGTGTGGTATCTCAATTGATATAACATGTTCAGAGTCTGCGAGTTCTTCCAGTTCTGATTGGGATACAGTTGTAACTAGGATGTTCTCATGTTGGGTCGTAATATCCACATCCTGTTCTATCTCACTTACAATTTCATCTATTATGCCATCTATGATATTGCCATCGACATTTTGTATCGGATCATCAGGTATAATCTCAACATAGACTGGAATCTTTTCTTGGTTTGGTACAGATGTTTCTAGGATTTCCTCAACGTGTGACTCTACTTTGAGGTCTGCCCTTATCTCATGTAAGATTTCTTTTGATTCTAATAATTCTTGTTTTGTCTCAGAGTATTCTTTTTTCGATGAGAGGAACTCACTTTTCTCCTCTAGCAGCTTTGAGTGTTGTATAGTACCCTCATCATACAAGTCACGCGCTTCTCGGTACTGGGATAAATCCTGTATTGTCTCATCTTTTGCCTTTTCAAAGGATTGTGTTGATTCTTCTAGTATTTCTTTTGCAGAGTCTAGCTGTTCTTGTGATTCTCGTATGTCAAGTATGATATCAGAGGATGAAACATCATCATTTGTTATCTCTAATAATTCATCAGAGGAATCTATTCCAAGACTAGATGATAGTGATGATATCTCAGATAAAGTATCGTGATATGCAATAAATGTACCCTGGGAATTTATGATGCCCGATATTTGTTCCCCCAATACACCAGAAGAATCATAATTTGTTGATGATGAGGATGTATTGTTTTGTGCTTCATAATCTGGATCATAGTCATTTGATAGAACGTCAATTACAATTGGAACATCCTCCAATGTTGTTGCATCATCATCAGTTGCAACTGGAGGTATTACCTGGTCTTTGATTACAATACCAAATGATGTTTGATGGTATAGTGTAGAATTTCTACCATCAGTTGCTTGTAGTAAAATAGAATATTCTCCTGCATCCCCATAATCAGGTGACAATAACACGTTTGCAGTGCCATTTGTATAGTCTGTAAATAATACAAAGTCTGGAAGTACACTTGGAATAGTGATTAGGATATTATCCCCATCTGCGTCACTTGAGAATACTGGCACATCAAAGGACACCCCTTCTGCAAGGGTAACATTTGATATTGAATCTAGTATTGGTGATTCGTTGTAAGTTGGATCAGTTACTGTTATTGTTGTGTAATCAGGTGTGCTGAAATTATTTCCATCAGATACAATTAACTTAAAAATTAATTCTGATGGTAATTGTACGTCAGGGGATTCAAACTGTCTTTGCGATGTTTGATTTGTGTTGTTTAGTGTAACTTGTATCCCTGAGGTTTGATTCCAGAAATATGTGAGGTCATCCCCATCAGGATCAATAGAGCCAACGCCGTCAAGAAGTACTGTTTCTCTTTCAGTTACTGTCAGGTCTGCTCCTGCAAATGCAATAGGTGTCAAGTTTTGCTCAAAGATATCATACTCAGAAAACACGTATACAGAACCTGTTTTAAGTTGAGAATCATTTTGGTCATTTGGAGAACCAATCACAAAGAGATGAGGGGAGTTTTCTTTACTAGTAATGTAAACGGAATTTCCAAAAGAATCACCTGAATATGGAGTGGGATTCTCTATGGTATCAAGATGTGAAAATGATGTGCCGTTGTATACAGATACATTTCCTGCATTTGTTGCATTGACATGGTTTGCCCTAGTGTTTCCAATGATTAGAAATTTGCCATCTGCTGATAGATTTACTGATTCTCCAAACCTTTCGCCATCTCTTGGTGCAGGGTTTGGAATGTCTATAACATGTGAACCATCGCTACTAAATACAAATACAGAACCAGATGTTTTACCAGAGTTGATTGCACCTGTTGCACCAACTGCTACAACATCACCTGTAGCTGCCAAAGAGCGACCAAAATAACTAAACGGTGCATGATTGTTGTGTGTTATTTGTGCAGTCTGAGAATATGGCAAAGTTTTTTCAAAGAGATACACAGTACCCGCACTGTTAGATATTGTGTCATCAAATGGTGCACCAATTATTAAAGAATTATCATTAACTGTAATTGTCCTACCAAAGTCATCACCAGACTTGCCTGTGGGATTGGGTATAGTATGTAGTCTTGTGCCAGTCATTCCATCAAAAACTGTCACTGTTCCACCATTTGCAGTATCTGGTGCTCCAACTATGATGATTGAATCATATGATAATACAGAATATCCAAAATTATCTCCAGACTCTGAATTTTGAGCAGTTAGTGTTATTGGTACAGTATCTGTACTGGAATCATAAACATATGCAGCTCCTGCGTTAGTTGCTGCCACATCTGCCTGATTGGCACCAAAGACAAACCCTGAATCACCAAATGAAGATATAGCATAACCGAATTGATCCCCACTTCCAGCTTGTGGATTTGGTATTGCACCTTGTAAACTTCCAGTTGTATCATCAAAGAGGTATACAGCTCCTGCATTGTTTGCAACTTGTGCAAGCGGAAGACCAGTTGTTTCATCAAATAGGATAGTGCTGTTTGTTACAGTATTGGTAAATGCAATGATATCATGATGCATGGTATGACCTTGAGATATGGCAAAATTCTGCTCTGGAGGAATGATATCATGTATGGCATACATAACATTGCCAGAGTCATCTGCCAAAGAGATCATGTTAGTTGTATGATTTGCATTCAGATGTAGTGACAAGAGATCATTTGCATTATCAATATCAGTCTCAAAGGATTTTATTGCAAATCTTGTATGTTGTGATTGTATATCAGCCAGATATGCAACATTGTTTTGTGAGTCTGCCCTAAATGAAAATATATTTTTAGATAAAACATCAGCTAGTGCAAGTGTTGATGTATCTGTTGGAAATTCCACTAGATCCTCAAGAGGAGTTCCTACAAGTATCAGTCCGTTGTTTGTACCAGACACTGCATATCCAAAGTTGTCATTATCATCAGGAAAAGGATTTGAAATTAGTGGTAAAGTCGAACTAGAGGACACATCAGAGATTGTTATATCTACAGAGTCTACAGTAGAATCAATTCCATCATTAACTGTCAACTCAAACGTCAATATGACATCTTGCTCTACCAGGGGTGCTGAAAATGACACTACAGCAGAATCAGGATTTGTTAGAGGTATTGTAATTCCAGAAGTGTCAGTTTGTGACCAGCTGTATGCTATAGAATCACCGTCTGCATCATAAGAGTCTCTACCATCCAAAATTATCAAAGAGCCCTCATCAATTGTTTGGTCTGCCCCTGCCTTTGATTTTGGAGAAATGTTTGTAGGTTGTTGCGTTACATCGTTTACTATGATTGATACAGTATCAATATCTGGTGCTAAATGAGGATCCTTTACCTGCACCTCAAAAATTAGAATGGTCTGCTCTGTCACATCTGGAGCAATAAAGGAGACTTGGGATGACTGAAATCCACCCCCAATAAATTCTACTTCAGGACCACTCCTTTGGTGCCACTGGTATCGTAATGGGGTTTCACCTTCAGGATCTATACTATCTGTTGCATCTAAGAATACAATTGTTCCTTCATCTACTGATTGATTATTTCCAGCATCAGCTGTTGGAGGTTGATTTATTGTGACATCTTGTGACTCTACATAACTTACAGTTACTGAATCACCTTCATGTCCATCAAGTACTGTAACTCTAACATTATGTGGTAAAACTGGTTGATCAAATGTCAATAGCCGTCCCGTATTTGGAGGAACATATACTGATGATTCAGGACTTGCCTCAAAAAACAAGCTTGCAGTTGGATTGTCAGTATCAAGCCAGATAGCAGATATTGGTGATATGGAATCTTCAAATGGTATTATCTGAGAACCATCAGTGATCATCTTTGTCGTTGCATCGCCTTGTGCTGGATTAAAGTCAATTAAAGATACACCAGCTGCAAGATTTTTGCCTAAGAGGTTTACTCTTGCAGGTAAGCTAGATTCTTTTCCATCATATGCTACAAAGTCAAAATGGTCGATTCCATCAAATGTGTCATCAGGAGTATAATGAATTATTGTACCCCTAGGATTAGAATGTTGTATTGGAATGCTTAGGATTCCATGTGATGGAGGTGTCGTAACATAAAATGATAGATAGTCATTGTCATCAATTCCAGACAAAGGTATTGGATATGATAAAAAATCATCCACTCTAAAGTCAAGTGTTGGTGCAATTGCATCAGGGGAGATATTTGAATGGACTGGTGTGATTGGTTCGGTACTTGCGATAGTAAAATATTCCACATTATCAAGTGTTGAGAGTAATCCGGGGATTACCTTTATTGTGTATTCCCCATCAGGAAGTGATGGAAGTATTATAAACTCATTATTTTGAATTGTTGAAACACTAGACTGTATTAAATTACTATCATAGTTATACAGTTCCAAGTTAAGATCACTAATATAATCAAAGGATTCATCAATATTAGAAATAGAATTTATGGGGTGTTTTAGCCAAGATAGAATAATTTTGATTTGTTTTTGTTCAGTTACTGTAAATGTATAATCTTTGGAATAGTGATGTGGTTGAATACTGTCTCGTATTATGTGAGAATTTTCGAGATATTGTAATGAATGTTGTACATTCAATATTCCAAAGCCATAGGAATTTATTGCATCGTATATTTTATCTTCAGATACAGTTCTTGAAGAATCCAATTGTAACTCATCATATTTTTTGGCAGTAAATATTTCAGGGATTATATTTTGAGGGTCCCATTTTGCACCAAGTAATAATAGTGATTTTATTTCAAGTGCAGATAACTGTTTTTTTGCATCAAGTAATATTCCAGCCGCACCCGAAACAAATGGAGCTGCATGGCTTGTACCAGTATGCCAAGAATATAGATCATCAGATAAATCATGAACATATACGTTTGCGCCTGGTGTTGTGATCTCAGGTTTTATTCTACCATCATATGTTGGACCGATTGAAGAATAGTCGTTTCTATCAGAAAATGTTGTACGATTCCATATTTTTCCTTCAGCATCAAGGGCACCAACAGAAATAGTATTAGTTCCGCAAGCAGTATTTAGAACATAGGGAATGCGTGGGGAATCATCTGAAATTGTCTGATCATAACCATTACCATTACCTATTGCGGTAACTACCAACATTCCTTCATCTATTGCCTCATCAATGATTATTGAGATTATAGAAGAACCATCACAGATATCAGAAAATAATGAAATATTTACTACATTAACTCCATGTAACAAAGAATAGTCAAGTGCATTAATTAAATCAAGAACATTACTTTCTTCTGCAGTTCCAATTAGTAAGTCAAACAAACCTACATTTGGAGAAATACCTTTCATTTGTGAATTTGATAATCCAGATCCTGCAATAATTCCTACTTGGCTTGTACCATGATCTTGAGAACTGTGATTGTTATTTCTACATTCATTGTCATCACATACCACTTCATGTGTAATCAGATGATGTAGATCAGGATGGGTACCAGAAGCACCATTATCAAATATTGCAATATTAACTCCAGTTCCATAATGATCTACATCATTTGCATTAATCATTTCTTTTGTTTCATATAGATTGGTAAAATATACGCCATGATTTCGTTTATCCGTATGACCCAACAAACCTAATGTTTGCTGACCATCACCAATTTTATTTATATAATCATATTGTGCAAGATCCAAAATGATGTCCAAGGGGACAGACGCAGTTACAAAAGACAACATCTTAGCTTTGTGGATTTGTGTAGCTCCTTTTTCTTGTAATAAATTTTCTAATTTGTCTTTGTTATCTTGATTATTAGATGATTTTTGTACAAGAAATATCACATCGTAATAATTATTACTAAGAAGGGTTTGACTAGAAAACAGATTAGAATTTATTTTATCTTGTATTTTCTCATAAAATCCAGAATCAAATTTTTCTATAACTTGATCACCTGTAGAATTTCCATATGATGAAAACACAGAAATGTTAACAAATAACAATAAAGTAAATAACAAAACAATTAATCTACCATACAAGTAACCATCCCTCTCTTTCCAATAGTATATCTTTTGTAGTTGAAAAAACACATGCAGGTGAATCACCATGTTGTTTTTTTATGAGATGAAGATTATCATCACATAAAATTTCTTCCATAGGGATGTTATTTTTAATTTGTTTTTTGGGAGGATGAATATCAAAAAATATGCTATTTGTTGTTTTTTCATAATAGGGCAAAAATGGATCTGCATTAATGTGGGTTATCAATACAGAATGAATCAATTTTATCATATTAACAGGAAAATCTAACGCCAATCCAACAAAAAACATATTATTAGTTTGACTTTTTTGTAAATATTGATCTCCATATTCTATAACTAAATATTCGTCATATCCGGGATTATTAACAAATAGGAAGGAAGGAATGATAATATAAAAATTTGAAATTGGATTAGATAGTTTAATCAACAGTTCTGCACCAATATCTTCAGTATAATTCATAGAATTAATTTGACCATTGGCAATGTATGGGATATAGTAATCCCCGTACGAATCATGGATAGTATAAATTTTAAAGCCGTTCTCAACAAAATAATCAACGGATTCTGGATTATTATCTAAATCATCAAAAATATCACTTGCATCTTCAGAGTAAGAAAAAGGAACGAAGCTAGTGAATAAAACAACAGAAAGAATTACTGTTAGAAATTTATCATATTGGAAAATACTCATATAATATTCAACAGAACTGAAATAATAAACCAAATGTTGATCGCATTTAGTTATAATTTTTCTAAATATACTATTAAATTTTTGATCTGTAATTTAATTATATTTAGGATATGTAAGGCCAGTCTACTGTTTGAGTTATGAATAAAAAAGAAATAACAAATGTTTTTAAGGAATATTTCAAGTTATGTAAGAATTAAAAAATAACAGAATGCAAAAATTATGCAAGTTTAAAAAATTAAATGTATTAATAAAATCCCTTAAGGGGAATTTCTGATTGTTGGTTAAAATCTCTAATCACAGTCTAATTTCAAATCCTTACAGTTCCATATACTATTGTGTCTTAAAAAAAATCCGTATGTAAAAAAATTAATTATTTTTATACATAGGTCTTCTAGAATTCTGATCTTGAAGATGATCAACTATTAATTGAATTTTATCATCACTTAAAATACTTGCACAGGTCCAAGTTGTTGGGTAATATTGAGGTAAAATAGGAATTTTATTGTTTGGCCCCATATATCCATAAATGTGATAAGAATGATATTTTAAAACATCAGCCACAGGTTTCCACTCACTTAATGACTGCAAACTTTTTGGTAAAGCAATAATGTTTGCTAAATTTGTAAAGTGATCAGGCAACCATACACTTTCTTCATAAATATGACAAACATAGGAATTCTTAACATCGTTTCTTGATTTTCCAATAGATGCCTAAAAGGCTTGACTTGCAGGTTGATTATCCCATAACATTATTCCATCAATTATTTGAGAACGTTTTTCCTGTATGCCTTTTTTACGACGAGTTTTAGGATACACGATTTGAATAAAATGATAAACTTTAGGATCAATCCACCATGACATGCGTGCTATCAGATCAATAATTGATTCCAGATTATGGGTTTTCAAATCATCTTGAAGTAATTTATCAAGATCTAATGCATCAACATTTTTCATTTTCTTACATATTATGATAAAAATTAGTATTTATCATGAATGTTGAAGATTAGAATCTTTCAAGTCTAGAATATTATCTTGAGCCAATTTGGCTCGAAAAAATTACCTACAAAAGGATTTGAAAATCACATGTATTCTTTGCAATTACAATTCCATTGTTCGCATTCGCCTCGTTTTCGAATGCCATTATTCATAGATTCTTTGTGATGTGATTTAATATGACCACATTCACATTTACGATTACGTATAGAATTCAATCAAACAGCAATTAATTTTTGAATATATTTTCTAATAGATTAAATCTATTTACTCATTACAAAATTTACTTCATCCTCAATATTGTAAAAAACTTAATCAGATTTAGCCCAATTTTTAGCAATATGTTCTGCTTGCTTTAAAACAGTTTCAGTAGCTTTTTTCTCCTTATCTGGAGGATAACCGTATTTTCTCAAAATCTTCTTTACCTTTAAACGAAGTTCAGCCTGCACACTTTCTCTTTGCGTCCAATCAATTGTGACATTATTTCTAATTGTTTTAGTTAAATCTAATGCAATTTTTCTTAATATATCATCACCAAGAATCTTAACAGCACTATCATTTACACCAAGTGCATCATAAAATGCAATTTCATCTTGTGAGAGGTTTTTGTGTTCTCCACGCCTCTTTCCATCTCTAATCTTTCTAGCAAGTTCAATGAGTTCATCGATAATTTGAGCAGCTTCAATACTTTTGTTAGTGGATTTTTTTATCGTTTTATCAAGCATATCCATAAAAGATTTTCCCTGAACAATATTTCTTTTAGAAATAATCCGTATTTCATCATTTAATAATTTTTTAAGAGATTCAAAGGCTAAATTCTTTTGAGGCATTTCTTTTACTTCTTCAAGAAATCCTTCAGACAAAATAGACAATTCTGGTTTTTGAATACCTGCGGCTTCAAAAATATCAATGATTCTATCAGAAATTACAGCCTTTGACAATATCTGTTTTATTGCAGCATCAAATTTTTCTTCTTGAATTTCTTTTTTAGTATCCATTGTTTTAGTAAGTGCAGATTTTATGGCTTGGAAAAAACCAACTTCATTCTTGATCAACATTGCTTTTGTATGAGGTACAGCAAGTGAAAATGCTTTTAGAAGAGCAGTAACTTCTCTTACAAATCGTTCTCTTTTACCTTTCTCTTTGAGTATGTGCTCCATTGCATTTGGAACAAAAGAGATTCGTTCATGAGGTTCAAGTTCAAAAAAATTCTTATAATTAAATCCATAAAACATATCCTTGACTATCACAAATTTTTCTTGCATTAATGAAACAGCTTTTTCTTGATCAAATGTCGGTTTTCCCTTTCCTCCACTTGCAGTATAATCAATAAGTGCTTTTTTTAATTCTACACCCACTCCCAAATAATCAACAATTAGTCCACCTTCTTTGCCTGGATATACTCGATTTACTCGCGCTATTGCTTGCATTAATGTATGTCCTTGAATTGGTTTGTCCAAATACATTGTATGTAAAGAAGGAGCATCATAACCAGTCAAAAACATATCACGGACAATCATCATTTTTAATTTATTTTCTGGATCTTTGAAATTATCTCCAATGTTTTTTCTTCGTTTTTTGTTTCTTATATGATCTTGCCAATCCTTGGGATCAGAAGCTGAGCCAGTCATTGTAACTTTAATGAAGCCTTTATCATCATCTTTGTTATACCAATCTGGTCTTATCTTTACAATCTCATTGTGTAATTCAACACAAATTCTTCTAGACATGCAAACAATCATCGCTTTACCATCTAATACATTCAATCTTTCTTCAAAATGAATAACGATATCTTTAGCAATTTTTTTTATTCGTCTCTTAGAACCTACAACTTTTTCCGTTCTAGCCCATTTGCTTTTTAATTTCTCTATACCTTCAAATTCTTCCCCTTCTGTAACTTCTTCAAATTCTTTGTCAATTTTTGGACGTTCTTCAGGTTTAAGATCTAGTTTTGCAAGTCTGCTTTCATAATAGATTCTAACGGTTGCTCCATCTTCCACTGCTTGTTCTATATCATAAGAGTCAACATATTTTCCAAATACAGCAGGAGTTGAACGATCAGCCTGTTCTATAGGAGTACCAGTAAATCCAATAAATGATGCATTGGGTAATGCGTCTCGTAAATATTTAGCATAACCATAAGTTATCAAGGTCTTATCTTTTTTGTTTAATATCTTAGCAGAGAATCCATATTGACTTCTATGAGCCTCATCAGCAATGACAAAAACATTATCTCTTTCTGACAATACAGGATATTTTTCTCGATTTTTTTCTGGAAAGAATTTTTGAATAGTAGTAAACACAATTCCTCCAGAAGATACCTTTAGCTTTTCCTGAAGTTCTTTTCTAGATTCAACTTGTTCAGGTTCTTGTCTAAGAATATCTTTACATTTTGCAAAAGTCCCAAATAATTGATCATCCAAATCATTTCTGTCAGTTAACAAAACAATGGTAGGATTATCTAATTCTCTCACAAGTTTTCCGGCATAGAATATCATTGTAAGCGATTTACCAGAACCTTGAGTGTGCCATACTATGCCAGCTTTTTTGTCACCCTTTCTAGCATTTATTGTAGATTTAACAGCCTTGTTTACTGCCCAATATTGATGATAGGCGGATAGTTTTTTGATAGTTGCTTTTTCTTTTTCAAAAACAATAAAATTTCTTATAATATCCAATAATCTAGATTTATCACACATACCTCTAAGAAGTATCTCAATTTCAGTTAATCCCTTGTTTTCTTTTTTACCATCTATTGTTTTCCATTGCATGAATCTTTCTTTTTCAGAAGATATTGTTCCAACTCTTGCTTCTATTCCATCACTGACAACTAAAATTTCATTGAATCGAAATAATGTAGGCAGTTGTTCTTTGTATGTTTGAAATTGATTATATGCAGTCCAAATGGTTGCATGTTCATCTGCTAAATTTTTTAGTTCAATCACAAGTACAGGTATACCATTAACAAATAAAATTACATCGGGTCGTCTTTCAATATTATTTTCAGTAACGGTAAATTGATTTATAGCCCAAAATTCATTATTTTTAGGATTGGCAAAATCAAAAAGCCACACCTTTTTCCAATCTTCCTCTGCAGATTTAACAGGGACATCAATTCCATCTACAAGCATCTTATGAAAATTTTCATTATTAATAATTAATTTTTGACTTTCACTTCGCAATAATTGTTTAATAGCATATTCTCTTGATTCTTCAGGTATCGAAGGATTAATTTTTTTTAACGAACGTCTTAGATTATCAATGAGTATTACATCATCATAACTTTTTCTTAATGCTTTTTTTCCTCCAGGGAGATAATCTTCATCATCACCTTTGATAGCATCATATCCAAGATCATTAAGTATTGCCAAAGTATTTTCTTCGACATCATTTTCAGAGATGATTTTTCTCATAGTCAAACCTCTTCTTGAAATTTCATTTGCCCAAACAAAAGTTTGGATAAAAGAGAATTTCTAAGTTGGATTAATTTGTTAATTTCAAAACACAATAATGAAATTTTTTCAAAGAGAGGTTGTATTATTTTTTTATATTCTTGAATTATTTTTTCAGATGGAATTAAAATTTTTGAGTTTTCAACATTATTTTTGTTAATATGTTGTTGTGCTCCACCTGTCTGATATCGAATTATTTCATCAATAGTATAACGAATCCAATAATATACATACTCTGATGGAATATGATCAGATTCAATAATTCCTATAACTGATTGATTAGCACAAGTATCAATTTCAAGTCTACTGATTTGACCCAAGGTTGCGCCTGTAATAGCTAAAACAGTTGTTGATTTTGGAAGTAATTTGGTAGCAGAATTACGAATTGCCTCTTTTGTAATATATGTAGTAGGTTCAGTAATTCTAAATTCGTTAATTTTTCCAGAATTTATCCAGGCTTCAGTACCATTTTTCCAAAAGGATTTGTTAGTGGTGCTAGGAGTGCCCCCTAAGGTTATTTTTAATTCATCTCCAATGTTAGATATAGTCCAAGTCTCAGGAATGTCTTTAGAAAATGTTGTATTGAATACAAGTTCACCATCAGATGATCTATATGGTTTGCCATTTTTATTTGGAAATTCAAAATCAATAAACCAATGTTTAAAGATAGATTCTCCGATATCATCAAGGGTTTTATTCATTTGATGATTTAGAGTAATCTTTTCATCAATAGTACGAAGAGAGGAAATAATATTTTTTTGTGTTTTAAGAGAAGGGAATGCAATTTTAAATGAACGTAGATCTTTTAGAAGTAAATTATGTTGTGTTGTACCTCTACCTTGTTCAATAATTCTTGAGGTATTTGCAAGAAGATAATAATATAAAAAATAAGTATCCAGAATTTCTTTGTTTGGTTTAAGAATTGCTACACTTTTCTGAAATGTGGTTTTTTTAGTTTTTTCTAGATCTTCTGCTATTGCCAATCGTCCAATAGTTCCACTATTAGTTAATAGGACATCACCTAAGTCTAATCTTGTTCTCTTATGAGTTTCAATAAAATCTTCTTTCATAATTTGTCTAGCTTCAGAATAATCTAATTTACCATCAATTACATCCTTAACACTTAAGAAATAATATCCAGAGTCAGATTTATTCTCACAATCACCATGTTTCCCATCAGTAATGTATAATGTAACATCTTGTAATTCTTTGACAGTCCAATCTTCAGGAATAAGTCCTATATCAGTAGAGTTAAATTTTATTTTTGTACTCATCATAATTTGAATCCCATGAATTTCAGATTTTTCTTAATTTTGTCATCAATTATCTTTTCTTCATTCATTTGTTTTACTAATATGGAAGATAGTTGCTTCATTTTCTTGTAAAAATCCTCTTCATTTTCTTCTTCTTCTTTTGAGCCAACGTATATTCCAGGATTTAATATCCAATCATTCTTTGCAATATCTTCCAAAGAAGATGATTTGCAAAATCCAGGAACATCATGATATTTTTTCTTAGTTTCTCCCCTCCAAGCATGATATGTTTGTGAAATTTTTTCTATATCGTCAAGAGTAAGATCTCTATGCCTTCGATCAATCATCATTCCTAAATTTCTAGCATCAATAAACAAAACATTTCCACTTCTATTTCTAAAGTTATAGTTTTTCTTTTCATTTGTAACAAACCACAAACAGGCAGAAATCATAGTGTTATAGAATAATTGGGAAGGTAATGCAACCATGCAATCTACAAGATCATTTTCAATAATCTTTTTACGAATATCATATTCACCAGAAGTATTAGAAGACATAGAACCGTTTGCTAAAACAAATCCAGCAGTTCCAGTGGGAGAAAGATGATGTATAAAATGTTGAACCCATGCAAAATTTGCATTTCCTTTAGGAGGCGGTCCATATTCCCACCGGACATCATCCTGAAGTAGTTCTCCACCCCAATCACTATCATTAAAGGGGGGATTCGCCATAATAAAATCAGATCTCAGATCATTAAACTGGTTATCTTTCAATGAATCACCCCATTCAATATTTGCATCAATTCCCCTAATTGCTAAATTCATGGTGCATAAACGCCAAGTTGTTTGATTACTTTCTTGTCCAAAAATGGAAATATCATCAATTTTTCCACCATGTGCTTCAATAAATTTTTCACTTTGAACAAACATCCCTCCCGAACCACAGCAAGGGTCAAAAATACGACCTTTGTATGGTTCCAACATTTCAACTAAAAGTTGCACAATACTCCTTGGAGTATAAAATTGACCACCTTTTTTTCCTTCTGCATCTGCAAATTGGCCTAAGAAGTATTCATAAACTCGTCCAAGAATATCTTTACTTTTATTTTCTTTATCACCTAAACCAATGGTTCCAATAAGATCAATTAGTTCACCTAACCGTTGTTTATTTAATGACGGTCTCGCATAATTTTTCAGCAATACGCCTTTAAGAAAATGATTTTGTTTTTCAATTTCATCTAATGCATCATCAATTAATTTTCCAATTTCAGGTTTTTTTGCATTACTCTCAATGTGATCCCATCGTGCTTTTTTAGGTACCCAAAAAATTCTTCGTGAAATATATTCATCTACATCTTCAGGATCAGAAGTAGGATCTTTCTTCAGTTTCTCATGAATTTCATTAAAGGCATCAGAAATATATTTTAAGAAAATTAATCCCAGAACTACGTGTTTGTATTCTGCAGCATCCATATTTGAGCGAAGTTTATCAGCTGTCATCCAAAGTTTTTTTTCAAAACCAAGGTCAGTTCCATTATTTTTACTTTTTTTATTTTTAGGTTGTTTTGTCATTTACCAGTTCCCCCATCAATCTCATATGCTGAATCTATTGACCACCCAATAAGTGCTTCATTATATGCAATTTCATCCAATTCTTTTAACGATGATGATGTCGGATAAGTTAACCAACCTATTTTAGATTCACCATATGTAGCATCTATGTAAGAGTCAAAATCTATAGATTTAAGATCAGAATCAGATTTTCTAATTTTTTTGATTTCAGTTACTAATTTTCTACCTAATTCTTCTTTTGTTTCAAATTCTACACCATCAAAATCACCAAGGTTCCATGGAGTTTTAGGCCAGGGAATATCTAAAAAATCATCTTTACAAGGTACAATTTTTCTTGAAGGAATTTCCTTGGCGGTTTCAACTTCTTCTTTTACAGGATTGCTTTTAATTGCTCCATGTGTTAAAAGTACAATCACAATGTGAGAAGCATTCAGTTTATATTTAATTTCTTCATCCCATTTTCCGCCTTTTGGTCTAAGTTGATCTATGAAAATTTCTGCATAAGGAGTATGTTTGGAGAGATATTTTTGTAAAAACATTGCTTCTTTTTTATAATCTTCTTGAGAATATGATATGAAAATAAAAAGCACCACAACTATTTCAAAATACCTCTAACATTCTGATAAATAACTTGTCTGTTAAGTTACAAATATCAAATTATACCTATAATAGTTCCAAAGAACAAAATATCTCAACATATTAAGATCTTGATTTTAATCTCTGAATTTCAGCTTTAAAATTATATATGGTTTGCAAGTCCCTTGCTCTCTGAATTGACCAGATCTTTGCAGATACCTTGATGATATCACCACTTAACAAGTGGACTTTAGCTACTGCACACTCTCTAATCTCTGCAATTGCCTTGAGATGTGGCTCTGCTATTGACTCTGTAATTGTTTTTTCAATTATAGTTTCTCTTTTGCCATCTACAAACACGTCTTTTTTTGATATCTTTGATCTGCTCCAGCTTTCTTGTAAAACTTTTCTTGCTTTTCTTTCTGCAAATTCTATACTATCAAAGCAGTCATGAATGTATTTAGAATATGTTTTTTCTGCTAAGTCTCTTACAAATGAATCATTAATTGTCAATTCAGAATAATCATCATACAGAGTAGTCTTTGATATGTAAAATCCCTTGTTTTCTAGTTTTTGCAGAATCTCTTTTGGTGATGGTCGCTTATCAGCAATATCATACTCTTCAAGTATCTTCTCTAGTGTGTGTAATCGTCTTTCCTTGTTATCTGCAGTGTCTCCTTTATTCTTCATGATATTTTACCAGCTTGTAAAGTACGGAAAATACAGGACCAATCTAGGAACAACATGATACACCTAGTCCGGAAAAATAAAGCTTGGAAATACACTATCATATACAAGGAATTTTTTTCAAATACAGATTTTGAAAAAATTCTCAAGTATGATACAATATTCTGCAAAGTCAAAAGTTCAGGTTGTGAACAGTGGTTTGTACCTGAACGTGTATACACCAAGATCACATATATCATTATTGTAAATATCCACCAGCTTGCATGGTATGAAAAATAGTAAATTGTTTTAGAAATAATAGGATACGTCCAATCTGAAAAAATAAAACCAGAAAACATGTCATCATGTATAATGATCTCTTTTCACAGACAGGTTTTGAAAGATATCTCAAGTGCAGTATAATATTTTCCAATGCCAAGAGCTCAATACTTGAGCTGTGTTTTATTCCTGAAGCCATATACAACAAGCTCAATCAAATGATAACAATAACTGAATATACCTAAATGGTTCAAACTTTTGACATCCTATTCCAAAATCTCCTATAGGTATCCATTTGTTTTTTACTCTAACATATGCACGATGCAATTCACAATCTCTGTATGAGCAATCATTATGTTTTCTTTTGTAGGCCATATCTTAAATGTAAAAATGATTATCTTCCTCTAGATTTCCAAGAATTACTTTTGCACTGTTATTTTTTGAAACAATAAATTGTTCTTGTAAACATGACATGTAACTGAACAGCTTTTTGTATAGATTCATAGAACCATCACCTCTTGTGCTATCATCTTGTTAATCTCTTGATCAAGAGTAACACCAGGCGTGCAGATTTTCTCTACTCTAGGAATTATATCGCCATTTTTCATTAGTTTTGAATAGAATCTTACCAGTCCTGATGCTGTATCCTCAAATGTTCTATGAAACATCTGCCCTGAGATTGTCTCAGTACCGTCTTTTCCAAAGTGATAGTGAGTTATGATCCACTGTAATATGTCAGGGATATTAGCTGCGTTTCCTGCCATAAAAAAGATACACTGATAGATTCTACCTAAAACAAAGGCAAGATTAGTCACGCCAGATATCCCATAAACAAAAGGCCTGAATGTGCATCCAATATCTATCTGTACAGTATTAGGATACACCAAGACTTTGGATGTAATGTTGTAATCTAGTTGAGGTATTTTTAGAAGAATTCCATGGTTTGATGGGTGTTGTGTATGTCCCATATCTAACAATACACCATGCAGATTTGAGTGAAACTTTAATTTCAGATCATGAATTGATGGTGGTTGTTCTCGCAGTGAATATAAAATTTCCATCATGCCATCCCCCGTTACCTTTTGCGTTAATCTTTTGGAATCTCCAGGTAAAGTTATTCCTTTAAGCTTGTAGTATGTTGGACGTCCATGTATTACAATCTCTATAAAAGATTTGTATTTTAGAATATACTGCCTGAAATTACCATTTGTCAATCCATCAAAGTCAACAAAACAAAACGGACTATACTTTTTTGTATTAATGTAGAATGCTCTTTCTAAAAACTTTCTTCCCTTCTCCGTAATTGTACCTATACCGTTAGTATGATTAGTTAAAAATTCGTTAAAGCTGTTAGATTGCGTTATTTTTCACTCCTTGCGTTATTTTTGATATTGTTAGTAACATCAACTTTGGAAATCTCAAAGCAACGAAAACAATCATCTGTTTCATCATTGTAACAATTGTCACACACTAAAATCTGCTCAGTGCTATCATGTCCAATATCATATGTTACCAATAATGATGGTTCTGTTTTATGACAACATTGCTTGTAATCAGAATTCATTTTTGTTTTTCTCCAATTCATTTAATCCCTTTAAAATCAGGTCACGATAAAATCTGGAACGAGATACACTACCTCTTGTTTTTTCTAGTTTTTGATATAATCAACTGATCCCAAAACAAATTATTTAGTGAAATAATAAAGATCATCTGGATCTATTTGCATCAACATAAAATCAACTTTCATGAAATTTACAAAAATGACTGAATCACAATGGTACACAA
>Ga0233439_10001785_pt1 | contig 26268 bp, 21 predicted proteins | sample SI_123_September_6_FD_182713 | JGI IMG/M metagenome (GOLD analysis project Ga0233439, IMG submission 182713) | Seawater microbial communities from Saanich Inlet, British Columbia, Canada - SI_123_September2016_100_MG | ecosystem: Environmental > Aquatic > Marine > Inlet | place: Canada: British... | reverse complement strand
TTTCTTGGACCTGCAAATGAAGTTATAATAACAGATGATGTCATAAAGACTTATAAGTCAAAATGCAAAGATGTATTTGACGATGAATATCTCGAAGATGTTGAGTATGAAAAGATTATAAATAATCTCCCCCATTCATCTGCAATAAATATAATACCTGTATTATATGATAACTTAACAACCATATTTAATCTGATTCCAAATACTGAGAAAAATATAGTTCTATCAATGAAAAATACAGGTGATGAATTAAAATTAATTAGGAATAGGTATAGAGATTACTATGCAAAATATAAAGATCAGAGATATATTCTCAATTATCAGTTATTAATAATTAATGATGATATATATAAGGCATCCATTAGCAATATGATGAAATGTGTATTGTCACTTTACAAAGTTGAAACAGGCATGTTAGCTAACAACTCTCCAATAAGAAAGTTACCTTCCTTGTTGATTAATAATGCTTTTAAGGATCCGTATAAAAGCCTAAAAGATTATATTTATAAAAATAATAATAAAATTGTTTTTGCCATAGAAAGAAATAGTCTGATATTGGAAATACAAAAACTCTTAGAGAACTTAAAACTAAAATATCATATAGTCGATAGTTTTACTGATATAGAAAATACAAATATTATCTACATAATAAAAAAATACATTGATGATGGGTTTGTAGATTATGAAAATAATATTAGCTTCATATCTGCAAAAGACATATTTGGCGCAAGATCTCTTGCTATCCCAAAAAAATCAAAAAATAAACTTGTTGATAATTATATAAATGATATTTCATCATTAGAATTAGATTCACCAGTAGTGCATGATAACTATGGGGTTGGCAGGTACAAAGGTCTAATTAATATGGATGTTGAGGGTATAAAGACAGAATTGATAAAACTAGAGTATTCAAATGAAGATATCTTATATATACCAGTAACATCTATCAATTTATTAAAAAAGTATTCTGGTCATACTGGACTAAATATTCCTCTACATAATCTAGGGACAGATTATTGGATTAAGATTAGAAATAGAGCTAAGAAAAAAATAAATGATATTGCTGTTGATTTATTGGAAATTGAATCGAAAAGACTTTCTTCAAAAGGTTTTGCCTTCAAAAATAATATTATAGAATATCAGAAATTTTCTGATGCCTTTCCGTATCAAGAAACAGAGGATCAGATTAAATCAATAAACAATGTAATTGATGATATGGAATCTGAAAAACCCATGGACAGGCTCATCTGTGGTGATGTCGGCTATGGTAAAACTGAAGTAATAATGCGCGCAGCATTTTTGTCTGCAATAAATAATTGCCAAACTATAGTTCTAGCACCTACTACAATATTAGTTGAACAACATTACAAATCATTTATTAATAGATTTTCGTCTACAGCAATTAATATAGGAAAGATTTCTCGCCTACAATCAGCTAAAGATAAAAAAGAGACATTATTAAAGCTGAAAAATGGAGAAATCGATATAATCATAGGGACTCATGCGATTTTATCTAAAAAAATAGAATTTAATAACTTAAAATTACTTGTCGTTGATGAGGAACATAAATTTGGAGTGACAGATAAAGAAAAGATTAAAAAATTGAAAAATAATATAGATATAATTACGCTTACCGCAACACCTATTCCGAGGACATTAAATTCCGCATTATCTCAAATAAAAGATTTAAGCGTAATGGAAACACCGCCTCAAAATAGAAAATCAATAGTGACACGTATAATCAAATGGGAAAAAGATATTATAAATGAAGCTATTGAAAGGGAAATCCAAAGAGGCGGTCAAATATATTATGTACATAATGAAATTAGTACTATGGATATAGAAATTGAAAGACTATTGCTACTAAATCAAGATATAAAAGTTGGGAAAATACATGGGCAATTAGATCCAAAATATATTGAAATAGAAATGCAAAAATTTTTAAATAAAGAGTATGATTTACTTGTATGTACTAGCATCATTGAAAGTGGCTTAGATATACAAAACGTAAATACTATAATAATTAATAATAGTAATAAATTTGGACTCTCTCAGCTTCATCAAATTAGAGGTAGGGTTGGAAGAACTAATAGACAAGCATATGCTTACCTTGTAATTCCTGAAGAACACAAGATGACAAAAGATGCAGAAAAGAGGCTTTTGGCAATTGATTCGGTCGAAAGTTTAGGTGGTGGCTTAGAGTTAGCTACCCATGATTTAGAAATTAGAGGAGCAGGAGAAATTCTTGGGGAAGAACAAAGTGGTCAGATATATGAAATTGGATATGCCATGTTTACGGATATACTTAACAAAAGTATTGAATTTTTAAGAACTGGAGATAACAAAGAAGATATAGATAGTATTGAAATTGAGATAAACAAATCATGTTTAATAACACAAGACTATATTAATGATATTTTAACAAGACTAAAGTATTACAAAAAAATATCATCTTGTAAAAACTTAAATGAAATTACTTACATTTCTGATGAGTTGATTGATATATATGGACCTATGCCTGAATTTTTAGAAAATTTACTTCACATCTCAAAACTAAAATTAACTCTTAAAGATAAAAATATCAAACATATTAAAATTGTAGATGGCATCGCAAAGATTGAGTTTAAGGATAAAGATAATATTAGCGTAGAAAAGATTATAGCTAACATGAGTCAATATGAAATGAAAATACTAAAAAATAGCTCAATTCAATTATCATTGGATAATGAGGATACTGCAGATATATGCCAGAAGATAGAAAATCTCATTAAGTCAATTTTCTAGAATCATTTATCTTTCTGGTCTATCCATTTCAATAGTCATTGTAGGAAATGCTATTGAAGCATTGTTCTCTTTAATGATATCTGAAACCTTATATAAAATCTGTTCTTTGATTCTCAAGTATTCACGCCAGTCTTTGGTAGTCGTAAAAGCATAAATAAAAAAATCACAGGAAGAGGCAGAAAAAGATTTAAAAGATACTACAGGCTCATTCCCTTGGTCTATTTCTTGATGATCTGACAGATAAACTTTGACACTCGACACAATCTTTGGAATTTTTTGAAAATCATCATACTTGAGGCCTATCACCTCATTTATTCTTCTATTCGTCATTCGTGTTGCATTTTCTACAATAATATTAGCAAAAGCAGCATTCGGTATATACAAAACATTTTTTGAGAATGTACGCACAACAGTTAGTCTCCAACCAATACTTTCTACAATACCTTCAATATTTCTATCTGGAGACTTAATGAACTCACCTACTTTAAAAGGCCTGTCGAAGTAAATCATTAGACCTCCAAAAAAATTAGACAAAAGGTCTTTAGCTGCTAAACCAACAACTAGACCACCTACTCCACCAAAAGCAAGTAACCCAGATATACTAAGACCAAATTCTTGCATTATCATTAAAATGGTGATTGCAATAACAATAATCTTGAATATTCTTATAGCGATTTCATATGTTTGCTCAATTACAACTTGGTCATCATCAACCTTTAAGTTTTTTAAGAATGATTTATTTATAAAGTAGTTATCTAGAATTCTGATCAGTATCCAGGAGATAATAGCTACTATTAATACATATATAATTGTTCCAATATTAAACCCATCTAAATATTTATAAAAACCATTTAGAGATTGAAATATAAGAATAAGTGATCCAAATATTATTAAATAAGTTAAAGGTTTTTGAATCGACTTAATAATAATATCATCAAAATCAGTTGCAGTTTTTTTTGAAATTCCAGTGAATAGAAGAATTAATTTATTTTTAATAAATAATAGCGCAAGAGCAAAAAATAATATAGAAGCAATCTGTGTATATAAATCTGTTTTAAATATTAATGCTAAGAGGTCATTCATAATTTATAATCCCATCTGTTTCATATTTACAAGACACTCGCCATACCTTTCTCTACTTTCATCTATTGCCTTGGGTATTACTATTTTAGACATTTTATCATGATTTTTTTCAAAGTACTTAATGATATCATCAGTAAGGTAATTTTTTTTAAAATACTGAGGAGATGCTTTATTCTTAATAATTTTATTATCTTGCATTGTTGTGGCAATAATCATCCTGCATCCTGCTCTTAAAGCTAATAATACCCTTTTTTCACAAGATATTTTTTTACCATCAAGAACAGTAGCTGAAAACATTTCAACATCATCACTTATAAAGAAAGGTTTTTTTGAGAAGATCATGTTTGATTGTCTGATAAGCCATTCTTCTGAGTAGGTTGTAATAAATTCATCTATATTCTTATATAATATATGATTGGTCATGATTGGTAAATTAGCCTCAGCATACTGATCATGTAATATTTTAAAAGGAAGTATATCTGTATCTAATAACTCATTCATTTTTACGTCTGAAAAACATTCTTCTGTATGACTATCAGTTATTACTCTACCATGACCAGGAAAATGTTTTAAAACTGGAAGAATTCCAGCATCAAGTGATCCTTTGACATATTCATTTGCTAAAGAAATAATATTATCGACATTATCGCCAAAGGTTCTATCTTTTAATAAGTTATTAGTTTTATTATGATTAATATCAACTACAGGGGAATAGTTAATATCAATACTTATCTTGGATAATTCATAACCACTAATATAGCCAACCTGATATGCAATCTGTGCGCGAAGGTCTGCATCCTTTATTTCTGAAATTTTTTCAAAACTTGGTAAACGTGTAAAACCATTCATAAGTCTTTGCACTCTTCCACCTTCATGGTCGATGGTAATCAGTAAATTATCTTTTATGCTCTTAATATCATTAACAAAAGACTTTAATTGTTTCTTTGAAATAAAATTATGAGAAAAGAGTATGATTCCACCTACTAACTGATGCTGTATAAGTTGTCTCTCACTATTAGAGAGCTCAATACCATCTAAATTGATAATTAGTGGCCCAATATTTTTCAAATGAGTTAATGACATAAACTTCCTATAATTTTTAGTGGCTCATTATACTTGATACTCTTTACCTACAAATCTATAAAGTGCTTCTTTTAAAGATTCTGAATCAAGATCTTTAAGAGATACCATGCAATAACAGGTAATTCCATGCCCTTTACCAATAAAACCAAGAGTTTCTGAAGTCGAGGCCTTAATGTTAATCATGTCCTCCATGAACAAAACATTAGGGTTCGTTTTAACTAGCATTTCAGGACAATTAACTGCGAATGCTTCTAAAAACATTTCAAGTATTTGCATTTTCATTATATCTTTATATTGTGATATTTTAGGTGACTCTAGCAGGAGAGTAATATCAAGATTATTTAGTATTAAATTTTTCTCTATTGCTAGCTTAACAGCATGCATAACTATAACTCTGCTATCAAGGTTTTTGTTCTTAGGATCTGTGTCTGGAAAATGGTCTCCTATATCACCAGCCCCAATTGCGCCTAATATTGAATCAGCTATTGAGTGGTATATTATGTCTCCATCAGAGTGAGCTTTAATAGATACAGTTGAGGGTATGTCAACACCTCCTAGTCTCATTGATTTTCCAGGTATCAATTGATGCGTATCTATTCCTAAACCAATTCTCATATTTTTTTCATTAAGGCTTTTATTACCTCAAGGTCATCCTGATAAGTTAATTTAATATTTCTTGGAGATGACTTCATAAGTTTAACCTTATGGCCTGATTTTGTCATCGCCTCAATTTCATCATCAACATTTTGTTCTTTTCTGATAATATCAGTGTAAGCTAGAAATAGCTTGGAAAAATTAAATATCTGAGGAGTAAAAGACATGTATAGATTATCCCTTTTCACATTACTGATTACTTCTAATCTAGAATTAACTTTCTTTAATGCGTTAGTCAATGGATAACCAAGCGATAATCCTGTTGTCGACTTATTTCCTTTAGAGAATAGTTCTTTCAGATCTCTAATATCTAGGCATGGTCGTGCAGCATCATGTATTAAAATATTATCAGGAACGTCCTCAGTTTTAGAAACGAAACTTAGAGATTTATAAACAGATTTAGTTCTCGTGCTGCCACCTATAATCATCTTTAAATCTTTTTTTACCTTATAAGGATTATTTTTCTTTAATACAATATAGATATTTCTTATTTTTTTTAAAGATTTAAGATTATCAATGGCTATATCAATCAAATTCTTATTATTAATTTTTAGAAATTGCTTTGGAGAAGTTGAATTAAATCTTTTGCTAGTTCCTGCTGCTAGAATTATAGCATCACAGATTTTATTTTTCATTTTTTATAATTTGATAAAAAGTTTCATTGTTTTTTATATATCCAAAGTTTTCTCTAGCATGAGCTTCTAAAAAAGATTTATCAGTATTAATAATTTTGATCTCTTCTTTAAGATTTTCATTTTTATTTTGCAATGATAAAACCTCTTCTGTATATGAATTTAATGTATTGCTTAAACCATAATATGTAAATAAACTATTGTTACTCAGAAATAAAGAATGTTGCAAACTCAAGAATAATATCAAGCAGATTGCATGATATATCTTCATTTCATCCATCTGCCAAAAACATCATCCTTATTAAAAAAAGATGTTCCTAGCTCCTCTTCAATTCTTAATAATTGATTATACTTTGAAGTTCTATCTGATCTTGAGAGTGAACCTGTTTTAATTTGACCAGAGGCAGTGCCAACTGCTAAATCTGCTATAGTCACATCTTCTGTCTCTCCACTTCTATGTGAAATTATATAGTTATAGTTATTTTTTTTCGCCATTGCAATTGTATCTAAAGTCTCAGTGATTGTACCAATTTGATTAAATTTAATGAGAATCGCATTAGCAATTTCTTCTTTTATGCCCTTTTCAAATATTTTTGGATTTGTAACAAATACATCATCCCCTACCAGCTGGAGTTTACTGCTGAGCGTGCTTGTAAGCAACGACCAACCTTCCCAATCATCTTCAGACATGCCATCTTCTACGCTTATAATAGGATAACTTCTTGTAAGTTCTTCTAAATAATCACAAAATTCAGTATTTGTATATGAAATTCCATTTGATAATTCATATTTACCATTTTTATAAAATTCTGAACTAGCAACATCTAACCCTAAAAAGACTTCGGCTCCAGGCTCATAGCCTGCATGGCTTATTGAGTCTAGTATTACCTCAAGTGCCTCTTTATTTGAACTAATATTAGGGGCAAAACCTCCTTCATCACCTACTGCTGTGCTAAGGGACAATTTATTCAGTTTAGATTTTAAACCATGAAATATTTCAACACCAGCTCTGAGGCTCTCACTAAAAGAATCAAAACCAATTGGTAAAATCATAAATTCTTGAAAATCTAAACTATTATTGGCATGCGCGCCACCATTGATAATATTCATCATAGGCACTGGTAACGAAAAATTATTATCATGACTGAAGGTTTTATACAATGGCTTATCTAGAGACTTTGCATTAGCATGGGAAAAAGCAAGAGATACACCAAGAATAGCGTTTGCCCCCAATCTTTTTTTATTATCTGTCCCATCTAGGTCAATGAGAAGTTTATCCAAAGATTCTTGTGTAAAATCCTCGCTACTACTAATTTTTGAACTAACTTCCTTGTTTATAAGATTAACAGTGTTGATAACTGATTTTCCGAGATATATAGAATTATCTCCATCCCTCAGTTCCAGTGCTTCCAGGGCACCTGTAGATGCTCCTGATGGAACAATTCCACGACCTTCAGATCCACAAGCCAACTCCATATCAACCTCTATTGTAGGGTTCCCTCTAGAATCTAATATCTGCCTTGCTTTTACGCTCTTTATAATACTCAACCGTTTACTCCATGTTTTCTTTTATTATACTATTTATCTTAATAACATCATTTAATAATCCATTTAAATCATTGATATTTAGTGAGTTCTTTCCATCACTTATAGCTTTGCTAGGTTCGGGATGGGTCTCAATAAAAAGAGCATCTACTCCTACAGCTACTGCAGCTCTTGCAAGCACAGGAATAAATTCACTTTCGCCCCCAGAATGATCTGTTAATGCTCCAGGTTGTTGAACTGAGTGAGACGCATCAAACACAACGGGGCAGCCTGTGTCCCTAAGTATTACTAATGATCTCATGTCAGAAACTAAATTATTATACCCGAAAGATGCACCTCTTTCACAAACATATATCTCGTTATTTCCAGTAGATTTAGCTTTTTTTACTACATTTATCATCTCCTTTGGTGATAAAAACTGTCCTTTTTTTATATTGACTGGTTTCATGGTAGAGGCGACTTTTATAATAAAATTAGTTTGTCTGCATAAAAAGGCAGGAGTTTGTATAATGTCCACAGCATCTGCAACCTCATCCATCGGACTGTCTTCATGGACATCAGTTATTACTGGGATATTAAAATTTTCTCTTACTTTCCGTAATATTTTTAACCCTTTCTCTATACCAATTCCTCTTTCAGAGTTTATTGATGACCTATTGGCTTTATCGAAGGAAGCTTTAAATATGTATGATATAGGTAATTTTTGTGTGATCTCACATATATGTTCTGCTATGCTCATTGACATTTTTTCGGATTCTATTGCACATGGACCTGAAATCAGGGTTAATTCTTTAGTTTTTCCAATATTTATAGACATATTTAATTATTTCCTATTTTTTGCTGATGCAGCAATAAACCCATTAAATAATGGATGTCCAGAAATGGGTGAAGAGGTGAATTCTGGATGAAATTGACACCCGACATACCAAGGATGACTTTTCAACTCAATAATCTCCATCAAATTACCTTTCTTTGATTTACCACTAAAAACCAACCCACTAGCATCAAATAGCTCTATAAGCCCATTATTAACCTCATATCTATGACGATGCCTTTCATTTATAACTGACTTTTTATACATTTTATATGCTAATGATTTTTTTTCTAGGGCGCATCCTTGAGAGCCTAGTCTCATAGTGCCTCCCATATTTTTCTTATCCGAAATAATCTTCTTTCCAGAGCTGTCACGCCATTCATTCACAAGAGCTACAACTGGATGTCTTGTTTTATTATTAAATTCGGTGCTGTTTGCATTTTTAAGCTTGAGCACATTTCTTGCAAACTCAATGACTGATATTTGCATTCCAAGACATATCCCCAGATATGGCACATTGTTAACACGAGCATATTCCGCAGCCAACACCTTACCTTCTATGCCCCTATTTCCAAATCCACCTGGAACAAGAATGCCATCCATTTTACTTAGTTTCTTGACAGTCTTTTTGGTTATTTTCTCAGAATCTAGATATGTGATTTCAACAATACGATTATTTATTATACCTGCATGGTACAAAGCTTCATTCAATGATTTATAGGAGTCAGCAAGATCAACATATTTACCAATCATGGCAATTTTGACTATTTTCTTACATTTACTGGCTTTTAATCTATAATTATTCCAAGGTGACAAATTCAGCCTTTTTGTCTTTAATTTGAATTGTTTTGACATAAACTCGTCAATTTTTTGCTCTCTAAATAATATCGGGATATCATAAATTGATTTTGCATCAACTGCTGAAAAAACAGCTTTTTCTGGTACATTAGTAAACAATGCTAATTTCTTTTTAAGTCTCTGATTTATAGCATTTTTTCCCCTGCATAATAGTATATCGGGTTGTATTCCGATAGACCTTAAATCCTTGACTGAATGCTGCGTTGGTTTAGTCTTAATCTCATTAGTCACTTCAATATAAGGTAAAAGCGTTAGATGAACGAACATTGAGCGTGACTTACCTAGCTCTAAACTAAATTGTCTTATTGACTCAAGAAAAGGCAAAGACTCTATATCGCCAACAGTTCCACCAATTTCAACAAATGCTATATCTGAGTTTTTGGCGCCCCTAATGATTAGTTTTTTAATTTCATCAGTAATATGAGGAATAACTTGAACTGTGCTTCCAAGATACTCACCCTTTCTTTCCTTGTTTATTACATTCGAATAAACACGCCCAGCAGTAACATTACTATCCTGAGTCATTCTAATACCCACGAATCTCTCATAGTGACCCAAATCTAAGTCAGTTTCTGCTCCATCATCTGTGACGAAAACCTCGCCATGCTGTATAGGGCTCATTGTTCCTGGGTCTAAATTAATGTATGGATCTAATTTTTGTAAAGAGACTTTAAAACCTCTTAATTTGAATAAAGAAGCAAGGGAGGCAGCCGCTATTCCCTTTCCAAGAGATGAAACTACTCCGCCAGTGATAAATACATATCTTGTCATACGCTTAAGTGGATTATAGACAACCTTGAGGAATAAATATACATTTGCAAAGCAATTAATTTCTCAAATCTTGTATAATCATTCATGATTTAGTAGATAAAATTAAAAATCCTCTATTTTTATTAATTGTAACTGAGTTATAGGTAAATAGTGGATTTGAATCATTATTGGTATTAAGTATTTTAATAATCTCATTTATATGCTTTAAATTAAGTATAACGTTAGACTGTAAAAAAACCCATTCATGAATTATCATGACTTTTGTATGATATTTTACAAGATTCAACTTTGCAACATCTAACTCCTTATCATTCAATACATAATATTGAGGTAATAATGAATTAGTAGAGTCAGCGATAAATTTATGCTGTATATCTTGAACAGAAATATTATTTATAATACTTTTGTTAATAGATGGCCATCTAGACTTCAGAAGAGGAATAACATCATTTCTAACGAAGTTTCTATCAAATAGATTATTTTTATTACTGTCATCTTCAATAAAAGTAATCTGATTAGTTACAGAATATTCTTTAATCTCTGACTTAGGTACTTTTAACAATGGTCGAAATATAGTTTTTTTGTGGTATTGAGATTTAATTTTCATTGATGACAGACCCCGTGCACCAGAGCCACGCATAAGTCTTAACAAAAAAGTTTCCACTTGGTCTTCTTCATGATGCGCGGTAACTATTACCTCATCTTCATGGCAGTATTTAGTTAGTTTCTTATATCTTTCTTTTCTACATTCTTCCTCTATATTGGATGATGCCATAAGATTTAAATTTTCAGTTATATGGGTAATCCCATATTCCTTACACATTTCTTTACAATGATTTTCAAAAAGGATAGCTTCTTTGGTAATCCCATGGTTGATATGAATAGACCTAATCTCAATCGGGATGATTGAACTTAATTTAACAAAACAATCAAGAAGAACAGATGAGTCAATTCCTCCGCTATATGCTATTAGAAATTTATTTTTTTTAAGAGTTGAAATATGGGCACTACAAGTATTTACAAGTTTATGAAGTTTCAAATTTACCATATAAGCCAATTTTTTGTTTACGTTTATATAAGATTTGGTCGATATCTATAACTGATAATTCATCTAGCATTGTAATTAAATTCATTTTTAAAGATGAAGCCATAGCATTATGATCCCTATGCGCACCACCCAACGGTTCTGGTATAATCACATCAACTAAATTAAAATCAACTAGCTTAGTTGCAGTAATACAGAGCGCATCAGCAGCTTGTTCAGCTTTTTTGGCATCTTTCCATAGAATTGAGGCGCAACCCTCAGGACTAATAACAGAATAAATACTATTTTGTAACATAGCAAGTTTGTCAGAAATTCCAATTGCTAAAGCTCCTCCTGATCCCCCTTCGCCAATAATTATAGAAACAACAGGTACCTTTAAATTTGACATGACATATAGATTTTCTGCAATAGCTTGACTTTGATTGCGTGATTCAGCATCAATACCTGGATAAGCTCCAGGGGTATCTATGAACGTTACAACCGGCAAGTTAAACTTCTCGGCCAACTTCATTACCCTCAGCGCTTTCCTATAACCCTCTGGTTTAGGCATACCAAAGTTCCGCTTAACTTTCTCTTTAGCATCTCTTCCTTTCTGATGCCCTATAAACATGAAAACATGTTTATCAACCTTAGCAATTCCACAAATCAGAGCAGGATCATCACCAAACATTCTATCTCCATGAAGCTCTGTAAATGACGAAAATAAATTTGGGATATAATCAAGTGTATATGGTCTTAAAGGATGTCTTGCTAATTGTGAAATCTGCCAATCAGTTAAATTATTAAATATCTTATTAGTCAATTGGGAGTGCTCTTTATCTAACTTTGTAATTTTAGCATCAGAGTTAGCAGTTCTAACTGGATCATTTTTAATTTGTTTAATTTTACCTTCTATTTCTAATAAAGGTTGCTCAAAGTCTAGGTAGTTTGGGTTAAATTCTTTCATTATTCAGATAATTATAAACAATTCTTACAAAATAACTATTGATATTTTACAATAATATTTTCCTTTCCAAGTAAATCAGATAGTCCATTGATTAAATTTGATGATGGATTAATCAGCCATTGGTTATCAAGATTCAATGGAACAATATGCTGGTTGCTTAAGCATTTTATAGTAAGTGGGCATTTACCATTTTTATGAGGCTCTAATATACTAACTATTTTATCTAAAACATTATCATTAATATGCTCTGGTGAAATGAATAACTCAATCTCTTTAGAAAACTTTAGCCTTGCTGAATCCATATCAATTACTTTTGTAGCCTTCATGCTTAAATCACCATTATAATCATCAACTGCAATGACACCTGAAAAAAATAAAACTTCATTTTCTTTAATTAAATTACGATACTTTTCATAAACATCAGAAAAAAGAATAATTTCTAATCTATGGGTAGAGTCATCGATGGTAAGAATATTAATAAACTGATCTTGACCCATTCTTTGTGATCTAATATTTGTTATTACTCCACTCACTGTTCCATGTTCACTATAATCGTCATCAGTTTCTATTGAATAAAGTTGATTGAAATAATATTCAATTGATTTAATAGACATCGATGTTATCTCATCTTGATATTCTTTGATTGGATGTCCGCTCAAATAAAAACCTATGACTTTTTTTTCTAGTGATAATGATTTAAGTCTATTATTAATTGTATCATTTATTTTCAAACTTGAATCAATGTCATCCTCTTGTGAGACTAAAAATGATTCAGATTTATTTTCAAATAGTTCTTGTTGGCCTGTATTTTTAGAGTTTTGTTTTTGCTGACCATATAACATTGCTTTATGAAGACTGTTCTTCATTGTCAATCTATTTTCTTTAAAGACATCGAATGAACCAGAATAAATCAGAGCATCAATTGTGCCTATATTGACTGTATTAAGAGAAATGCGTTCACAAAAGTCAAAAATACTTTTAAAATTTCCATTAGTTAGTCTCTCTTCACTAATATGATTTACTGCATTTGCTCCTACCCCTTTAATAGCCCCCAGTCCATATAAAATAGAATTTTTATTTAATGAAGTGAAGTTAAAAGCTGATTGATTGATATTTGGTTGGAGAACGGTAATAGACATTTCTTCACAAGCATCAATAAGAGATATTACTTTATCAGTATTATCCATATCTGAAGAAAGCGCTGCAGATAAAAATTCTGACGTATAATAAGTTTTTAGGAAGGCACATTGATAAGATATTGATGCATATGCAACAGAATGAGATTTATTAAACCCATATCCAGCAAATTTTTCCATCTTAGAGAAAATTGAACTAGCAATATTAGGATTAATTCCTTTTAAGATGGCGCCATCAATAAATTTTTTCCTATGCATTTCCATTTCTTCCTTCTTCTTTTTTCCCATTGCTCTTCTAAGTAAGTCTGCCTCTCCCAAAGTATAATTAGCAAGAGATCGTGATATTTCCATTACTTGTTCTTGATATAAAATTAAGCCATATGTTTCAGAAAGAATTGGCTCGAGTAGTGAGTGTTCATAGTTAATTTTTTTACCATGCTTATTATTAATGAAATCATCAACCATACCTGTTCCTAGAGGTCCAGGTCTATATAAAGCAACAATCGCTACTATATCATCAAAACAGTCAGGTTTAAGCCTTCCCATATATCTCTTCATCCCTGATGACTCAAGTTGGAACACTCCAGTGGTTAATTTTTGTTGCAACAAATCAAATACTTTACTGTCATCTAATCCTATATAAGAATCATTTTTAATTTTGCCATGATTCTCAATAATTGTTTTTGTAGCTCTATCAATAATACTTAAAGTTCTCAAGCCTAAAATATCAAACTTTACCAGACCCAATTTCTCTATATCATCTTTATCATATTGAGTAACTATCTCGTCACTTTCTTCTACTCTATATAATGGTATAAAATTATCTATGTCTCCTGGTGCAACAACAATACCTGCTGCATGCTTACCAACATTTCTAGGGAGCCCCTCAAGTTTTTTTGAAGTATCTATTAGATTTTTTATTTCTTCATTATTCTGATATTCTTTTTTTAATTCTTTATTTTGTTTAAGCGCGTCATCTATAGTTATTCCAACACTAAAAGGTATTAATTTTGCAATTCTATCTACAAATGTATAACCCATTCCTAAAACTCTTCCTACATCCCTTATTACCGCCCTGGCTGATAAAGTACCATAAGTAATTATTTGTGAAACTTTGCTCTCACCATATAAGTTAGTGATATGTTCAATGATTTTTTGTCTACTAATCATGCAAAAATCTATATCAAAATCAGGCATAGACATACGTTCAACATTCAAGAATCTTTCAAAAAGAAGATTATACTTAATAGGGTCAATAGATGTTATTTTCATAGCAAATGCAACTAAAGAGCCAGCGCCAGAACCTCTGCCTGGGCCAACTGGGATTAAATTCTTTTTTGCCCAATCAATAAATTCTTGTACGATTAGAAAATAACTAACAAAGCCCATCTCTTTTATTACTTTGATTTCATGTTTTAATCTATCTTTATACTCAGATATATTTAAGTCTGGGTTATTTTCTAATATTTCTTGTAAACCTCTTTCAACTACGTTATCAAAATAGATGTCAACATTTGAGTTGTCAGGCGTATTGAATAAAGGAAGATGATAACCTTTGGTGTTAATATGAATATTACATTTTTTTACAATTTCAGAAATATTTTCTATCGCGTCAGGGATATCTTCAAAAAGTATCTTGAACTCATTCTCAGTCTTAAAATACTGCTCATCTGAAAACTCACTTTGATTAACCCTATCATCTATTTTAATCTTTTTATTTATACATACTCTGACCTCATGTGCATCAAAATCAGTCTTCTCCAGAAAAAGTACATGATTTGTAGCCACCAAGGGTAAACCAAGCTCTTCTGCTATCATTAATAGTTTATTATTAAACAATTTTTCTGATTGATCATTGCGTCTATCAATCTGTATATATATGCGATCTGAAAATATTTCTCGCAACTCTTTTACAAAACAAATTTTAGAGGTATTTTCTTCTGAGAAAAGATTAGAGCCCACAATGCCATTCCGCCCACCAGATAATATTATCAAACCATCATTATATTTCTTAAGTTGGCTAATATCTGCCGCAGCAGATTTATTTTGTTCTTTTTTTACATGTATTTCAGAAAGAAGTTTAATTAAGTTTTTATAGCCATCAATATTCTTACATAAAACGATGATATTGGGTGTCAATCTGCCCTCAGTATCGTATTTAACAGGAATCTGACAACCTATTATAGGTTTAATTTTATTATCTATACATTTTTGATAAAATTTTATTGCAGCGAAAACATTTAAATGATCAGTAATTGCTAATGCAGTAATTTTATTTTTTTTTGCCACCTTAATTAACTTATCAATATTTATTGTGCTACAACTCAAAGAGTAGGATGTTAAAAGATGTAAGTGTGTAAAGTTACTAGTCATATAATTTAATTCTTTATTGGAGCAAAGGTAAACCTATGATAAACGGAGGGTCCAAATAAATCTATCGCATGAATATGCTCTTTTGTTCCGTAACCTTTATGCCTTGAAAACCCATAAACAGGTAAGATTTTATCTAATCTTAACATCATATTATCTCGTAATACTTTCGCCACAATAGAGGCAGCAGAAATCTCTGGTATTAAATTATCACCTTGAATAAAGCACTTTGAATTAATATCGATGTCTGGCTTATGTATTCCATCAATATATGCTAAATCAGGCATTAAATGTAGATTCATAATTGCAAGCCTCATAGATTCTAAGGTTGCATTATGAATATTTACCTTATCAATCATATGATTACTGCATTCTCCAACACCGACAGAACAAGAATGTTCAAGGATATAGCTTGCAAGCTTAGCTCTTCTTAATGGGGATAACTTCTTAGAATCAACCATGAGGGACCTGTCTATAGTGTCTTTTAGTATGATTGCAACAGATATGACTGGTCCAGCAAGACAACCTCGACCAACTTCATCGACACCCGCTAAAAATTGACTTGTCATAACTAGTTCACTATATATAATTGAGATATTATAAATATAACAAATAATCAAAGCCAATACTTCAAAATGAAAAGAAAAAAATTAAATATAGGTGTCATAGGAATAGGTTACCTAGGTAAATACCATCTTGAGAAATTCATTAATAACAGACAATGTAATACTAAATGGGCTGTTGATAGCAATCTTGATAATATTGTCATCCCTTCGAATAGCTCTATAAAGAAAACTACAAACTACAAAGAGATACTTAGTGATATTGATGCTATATCCCTGGTAACACCTACAAAGATGCATTATAAAATAGCTAAGTTTTTTCTAGAAAATAAAAAACATGTATTAATTGAAAAACCAATGACGCAAACTACTCTTGAGGCAGATAAACTAGTAAAGCTAGCAAAGAAAAAGAAAGTTATTCTTCAAGTAGGACATCTTGAAAGATTTAATCCAGTAATGAAAAAACTAACGAAGGAAATAACCAACCCATTATTTATTGAGGTACATAGATTAGCAAAATTTAATCCGAGATCAACAGATGTTAATGTTGTTTTTGACTTAATGATTCATGATATTGATATAGTAACTACGTTAATAGGTAAAAGAATTAAAAATATCTCTGCATTTGGAAAAAAGATAATTACAAAATCAACTGATATAGCCAATGTCAGAATAGAGTTCTCTGGAGGAGCAATTGCAAATTTAACAGCTAGCAGAATAAGTCAAAAAAATGAAAGAAAAATAAGAGTATTCGAAAAAGATAAATATTACTCTGTAGACTTTATGAATTCGAATATAAAAAAGTATATTAAAAATACTCAAAATAAAAAAGGACTATTCAGTTTTAAAGAAATTCAGTATGATAAAACAGACGCTTTGAAAGATGAGATAAATAATTTTATTCTATCTTGCATTGGAAAAGAGAAGCCATTAGTTGATGGTCTTCAAGGTAAATCTGCTGTTAAGACTGCAACACTTATATCAAAATTATTATGAATAAAAGAATTAAAATATTTGATTTAACAGAACAATATAAATCTTTGTCTAAAAAGGTTAATAAAGATATATTGAAAATTTTAAAGTCTGGCCAATATATCTTAGGAGATAATGTTAATAAGCTTGAAGAAGAATTTTCTAACTTTATTGGATCTAAATATAGTGTGTCATGCAATTCTGGGACAGATGCACTTGTCTTATCTCTAAGAGCATTGGATATTGGTCATGGCGATGAGGTCATTACCACACCTTTTACTTATTTTGCAACTGCAGAAGCAATTGCTCTTGTAGGTGCCAAACCAATATTTGCTGATATAGATCCTAAAACTTTTAATATCAATTATAATGATATTGAGAAGTATATAAATAGAAGAACTAAAGCTATATTGCCAGTACATTTATTTGGACAATCAGCAGAAATAATAAAAATAAAAAAATTATGTAAAAAATATAGAATTAGTCTAATAGAAGATTGTGCACAATCATTTGGAGCTAAAAAAAATTCTAAGTATACAGGAACATTTGGTGATTTTGGGTGTTTTAGTTTTTTCCCCACAAAGAATCTGGGTTGTGCAGGAGATGGTGGAATGATTACAACTAACAGCAATGTTAAAATGAAGAAACTAAAGAAACTAAGAAATCATGGTGGTTTAATTAGGAATGTCCATGAATATATTGGGTATAATTCTAGATTGGATGAAATACAAGCTGCAATCTTGCTTGCAAAAATCAAAATTATTAATAGTCTTGATAAAAAAAGAAATGAGATTGCAAAGTTATACCAGTCTTCAATAAAGAATCAATTAATTGCCTTGCCTTACAAAACAGAAGATAACTCACATCATGTCTATAATCAGTATACGATTAAGGTTAAAAATAGGAAAAAATTCGTTAAATATCTTTCAGCTAATTCCATCCCTTATGGGATTTATTACCCGATACCAATATACAAACAGAAAGCAATGAAAATGTTTAACTATAAATGTCATCTCAATAATACTGAAAAGATTACCAAGGAATGTATTTCAATTCCTATTTATCCAGAATTGAGCAAAGAGTCTATAAAATATATTTCTAAGGTTATCAATAATTATAAATGAATAAAGTAAAAAATATATTCATTATTGCGGGTGAACCATCAGGGGATCAGCATGCAGCTAATTATGTTAAAGAACACAAAAAAATGAACTCTAATATTAGGTTCACTGCTATAGGTCAACAAGAATTAAAAAAGACAGATACTAAGATAATTTTTAACTCTGAAGAAATCTCTGTTATAGGTCTCATTGAAGTAATAGCTAAGTATTCAAAAATTAGAAAGGCATTGAATATAGCATATGACCATATAACAAGGAATAAGCCTGATTTAATTGTCTTAGTTGATTATGTAGAATTTAATTTGAAAATTGCTAAATTTGCAAAAAAAAATAAAATACCGGTTTTATTTTATGTAGCTCCACAAGTATGGGCATGGCGTGAAAAAAGAATAAAGAAAATAATAAAGATTGTTGATCATTTAGCAGTAATATTTCCGTTTGAAGAGAGATTGTTTAAAAAATATACAAATAATGTGACATATGTTGGTCATCCATTAGCTGATGATGATAAATTTAAACCAACTGAATTAAAATATAATCATAGAATGATTAGTATAGGAATTTTCCCAGGTAGCAGAGAATCTGAGATAAGAAATAATATATTCCAAATGATTGACTCTACTAAAATCTCTAATAATGATGAAATGCATACAAAAAATATAAAAATCTTTTATGCGAATGAGTCTTCTAAAAAATTATTAATAAAATTATTGCCTAATGGGTGGGATCAATTCTTGGTGAATGGAATGAATACAGATGAGGTTAAGAGATGTCAGAAGGTTATTACTGCGTCTGGAACTGTTACATTAGAATTGGCAATTATGAATATCCCAATGATTATCATGTATCGACTCTCTCCACTAACATACTTTATTATGAAAAATCTTGTTAAACTAAAATATATAGGTTTAGTTAATCTAATTTTAGGCGAGACTTTAGGTTCTCAACCCGTTGTAAAAGAGTTTATACAACCTGATTATAGTGATGAAGTCCAAGTTATGGTTGAATTACAAAGAATTGATACAGATACTCTGTATAGAGAAAAAATTGAAAATGATTACACGAGAATAAGAGAAATACTAAAGCCTGGGGCCGCAATAAATGTTGCAAAAATAGCAAATAGTATGCTTAGATGATTATCTCGTAACACCTCTTTCGCTGCTATTTACAAAATCAATAAAATTTTTAGCTTCTTTAAAATTTAAATTTAATTCTTTAATAGATAATTTAACATCTTGTCTGCTAGCTCTAGATTTAATTAATAATCTAAATAATTTCTCTAGACCTTTAATTACATCGACATCAAAACCCTTTCTCTTTAAGCCAGCAGTATTAATTTTATAGGCTTGCGCATGATTACCAGCAACAAGGGTATACGGTGTTACGTCTCTTGAAATTACTGTTCCTAACCCGCTAAAGGCATAATCACCTATCTCACAAAACTGATGTACTAATGTAAATCCACCCAGAGAAACATTGTTACCAATCCTGACATGCCCTGCCAGTGATGCAGCATTTGAAAGTATACAATTATCTTTTATGACGCAATCATGTGCTATGTGGCTAGATGTCATAAAAAGATTGTTTGAACCAATTATAGTTTCATTTATACCAGTTATTGTTCCCCTGTTGACCGTACAATACTCTCTAAATATATTGTTATCACCAATAGTGAGAGTGGTCTCTTCACCATCAAACTTTAAATCTTGTGGGTCTTCTCCAATAGAGGCAAATTGATGTATCTTATTGCTTGTACCAATAATAGTATTTTTTTTGATAACCACATGGCTTTCTAGCGTTGTATTACCTGCTATTTTAACATTATTACCAACAACAGAATAAGGGCCAATGGTAACCGTGCTATCAATTTCAGCGGACTTACTAATTATTGCGGTTGGATGGATCATTACTTGGCTCTAACAGCTCCTAATAGCTCTGCTGTACAAACAACTGCATCGTCTACCATGCATGAAGCTGTAAACTTATGGACGTCTCTTTTGCTATGATTGAGCTGAACATCTATAACTAGGATATCTCCAGGTACGACAGGTTTCTTAAATCTAGCTTTATCAATACCTACAAAATAATATAAAAGGCTATCTTTCTCTCTTTCATTGCTTTTAAAATCTAGCAGAGCAGTAGCTTGTGCCATTGCCTCTAAAATAAGGACTCCAGGAAATACTGGATGACCTGGGAAATGACCTTGAAAAAAAGGCTCATTGTTACTTACATTTTTTTGCGCCTTAAGAGAAACATTCTTCTTGAACTCTAGTATCTTATCTATTAGTAAAAATGGATATCTATGTGGTAAATAATTCTGAATATCTGTATCGCTCATTGTGTTTCTCCATTTTATATTTTTTTCTTAACTATCTTGGCTAACTCATCTAATTCTTTAAATCTTGCTTGATTTTTTCTCCAAGTTTTAGCTGGTTCAACGGTAGTACCAGATGCATACATACCTGGTTCCATTATAGACTTAGTTACCATTGTCATGCCATGAATATGTACATCATCAACAATATCAATATGACCATTTATACCACTACCACCACCTATAGTGCAATTTTTCCCTATGCTTGCACTTCCAGCTATTCCAGTGCAAGCAGCTATAGCAGTATTTTCGCCTATAGTAACATTATGAGCAACATGAACAAGGTTATCAATTTTGACATTATCGGAAATTATCGTACTATCTAATGTTCCTTTGTCTATTGTAGTATTTGCCCCAATCTCAACATTATTTCCGATTATAACATTACCTATATGCGGAACTTTAGTCCAAAGCCCAGATTCTTTTATAAGGCCAAAACCATCGGATCCAATTACTGACCCAGATTGAATTATCACATTATCGCCAATAATTGAATTATCATATATGGTAACATTAGGATATATTGTTGATGACTTTCCTATAGTAACATTTTTACCTATCACTGAATTGATTCCAATTGTTGCCGATGAATGAATATTATTACCTGCAACGACCTTATCAGAAAACATAGTGCTATCTAATGAATCATAGTTTTCCTTGATTATCTTGATAAATAGTAATTGAGGGTTTTCATGAATTAAAACAGGGATTTTAATCTTAGATGCAACCTCTTTTGTTGCAATAATACATGATAACTTACTACCTTCGATATATGAGATATTTTTAATGTTACTTATATAAGAAATTGAACCATCTTGACTATTGAAAATACTAGAAACAAATTCGAATGTAGTTTTTGCATCGCCTAACACATCGCAGTCATACTTTAAGGATAATTCTTCTAAAGAATATTTCTTATTTAGCTTCATTATTGAAGTTTAGAGATAATCTCTTGAGTAATATTAATATATTTTTTTGCAAATAATGTAGTGCCATCAGCTCTAATAATAAGATCGTAGTTATTATTTTCTGCATATTCCGTAATTGTTGTTTCTACGATAGCTCTAATTTTAGAGAGTTCCTCTTGTTGTACAGTTTGTAAATCTGTCTGTATCTTTTCTTGACCACTTCTAAACTTCTTCTCTATTGATTGAATTTTCTCAACAAGAGCTTTTTTTTCTTTATCCGACATCACTGTTTCATTTTTCAAATATTCTTCATTTAATGCACTCCATTCTTGCTCAAGAGTTTTTAAATTCCTTGCCCTAGGATCAAATTGTTTTTTTATTTTTTCTTGTGACTCTCTATAGATTGGGATTTCTTTGAATAGTTGATCTAGATTAACTATACCCATTTTAAGTTCCGCGCTTGCAAAAGATGGAATAAATATTGTCGTTATAAGACAAAATAAAACTGATTTATATATAGTATTCATAATATTAAAAAGCTCCTCCTAACTGAAAAATTACTGGTTGAACATCATCTCCTTCTTTGTCGTTAATAGCACTTACAAAACCTACGGAAACACCGCCAATTGGAGTTAATACATTAAACTCTATGCCATAACTCGCCCTTAACTCATTGTAGTCGAAGTTATTAACTTTCTCAAATACGTTTCCTATGTCAAAGAATAAAGTTGTTCGTAATGCTCTTGTGTCTTCACCAAGAAATGGTGGAGGTGCAAATACCCAATTAAATTGTGCAGCAGTTAAGAAGTCGCCACCTATAGCATCACACTTGATGAATGTGCCAGGAACACTTTGAGCAGCACAAGTCAATGGGCCTCTTGCTGCATTATAAGTCAAAGGGCCTAATGTTGAACCTTTATAACCTCTAACAGTAGTATTACCACCTGCGAAGTACTTGTTATAGAATGGTAATGATGTTGCGCTTCCAAGACCAAATCCAATCCCAACAGTTGTTTTAAGTTGAAAAACTGTATTCCAGTCAAAACCAAATGTTTTTAATACATGCCCTTTATTTAATTCTGATCTATGAGTGAAAGAAGTATGAGATGCCCCATCAAAACCCATAAATAGATTACCTGATAAAGTACTCAAGATGCCAGTTTCAGCAAAAATCGTTCTATTTCTTGTATCAGAAGTATAATCAGCCTTAAACGTAATACCTAAAGAAGTCCTTCCATGGTCAGTGATGTGGTGTCTGACTATTACTGGAGACCCAATTGTGGTAGTGAATTCAGTTAAAGAAACATCGTAACCTATTCCAAATGTAGCTGTTTCTGAGATAGGCATATTATACATAACACCTGCGGCAAGAGTATCTGATAGATACGAGGCAGTTGAACTACCACTAACATCTGTTTGACTAATTGTTGCAGAAAGAGTTCTAGCTACACCATCAAATGTATAGTATGGATCTGTTAGTAGAAATTGCAATGCAGTATTAATTGAACTTTTTGAGGCTTTTAAGCCAACATTTTTTCCATACCCAAGGAAATTATCTTGCTGTAAGTTTATATCAAAAATTGCACCATCTGTATCAGACCAACCAGCGCTTACCTTAAATTCTCCAGATTTACGTTCAGTGATCTCAAAAGTAACATCAACAAGGTCACTGGTATTAGAAACTTTAGTTTTTATAACATTAACATTTTCAACATACTTAAGTCTTTGAAGTCTGACCTTAGATCTTTCAATATTTTTATTACTATGAATGGCTGACTCAAACTGACGTAACTCTCTTCTATAAACCTCATCATTTGTATTATCATTGCCGACTATATTAATTCTTCTTACCGTGCTACGTTGTCCAGGATCCACCCTAAACTCTATATCAACAATTTTAGTTGCATCATCGATTAAAGGTAAAGATGATATTTCTGGAAAAGCATAGCCTTCATCACCAAGGAGATAACCAATGAGTTCTTCAGACTCCTGTAGCTTTTGTCGAGAAAAAGTTTGCTTAGGCAGAATTACTTCTTTTATATTTTTCCTAATAATTGCGGGGTCAACAACTGCATTTCCATAGAGCTTAATATCTCCAAACTCATATCTTTCTCCTTCTTCGATATTTATTGTAATGATGATATCTTTATTGTCATTAGATAAGTTCACCTGGTTAGATAAAATGCGGAATCTTACAAAACCTCTATTCAAATAGTAATTCTCTATTTTGGTTATATCAGATTTTAAGATAGAACTAGAATAAGTATCTTTTGATGACCAAAACTCAAAAAAATACTTTGTGCCAGATTTCATTATTCCAAGTATTTTCTCTTTGGAGAAAGCCTTGTTTCCAACAATATTTATTTCTCTTATACTAGATGGATCGCCTTCGTTTACAGTGAGCTCAATTGAAACTCTGTTTCTCTCTAGATTAGTTATAGTTGTTGATATATCAGCATTATATCTCCCTCTATCAAAATACAATCTTACAAGCTCTTGTTGTATTTTATCAAAGATATTTCTATCATAGGGTCGTGTAGTTGATATACCAACATCTTCTAATGCTTTTAATATATCCTCATCTTCAATAATAGCATTATCAGTAATAGTGATTGCAGATATTATAGGCTTCTCATTTACATTTATGATCAAATCATTAAATTTTAATGAAACTGAAATATCGTCAAAATAACCAGTTTTATATAAATCCTTAATTATTTTTTTAACAAGGTCAGGGCTGAACAAATCACCTTCGCTGACATTTGAATAGCTAAGAATAGTGTCATTAGTAACTCTTTTATTTCCATTAATGATGATATTAGATATGAGCATACTTTCCGCAGAATCTTCTTCTGCAGCATATGCATTCATGAAGCTAGAAGGTACTAGGTAGATGAGAGATATGAGTAATACTCTAATCATCATTGCAGTAATCTCGCAAAATCATTATAAAAAGCTATAATCATAATTCCAAAAAGTATCAACATTCCAAATTGTTGAGCAATCAATTGTACTTTTTCAGAGACAGGCTTCCCTGTTAACATTTCTAGAATATAGTACACTAGATGGCCTCCATCTAATACTGGTATAGGGAGTAAATTTAAAACACCCAAGCTAATACTTAGTATTGCTAGTAAATAAGCAAAATACACAAAACCCATTGATAATGATTTTCCAGAAAATTCTGCAATACTTAATGGCCCACTTATATTCTTCATATTTGCCTGTCCAGTAAATAGTTCATATATCATCCTAATTGTTAGTAATGAATAATCATAGGTAAGGAGTATAGATTTATAAATAGACTCAAAAAAAGGATACTTTACGAGTATCCTAAACTTATTTAGTGCAGTTTGATCTGGTGATATTCCTGCGTAACCATAATTATTATCCATAGATGTATTAACAGCTGGCACAAGAATTATGTCTAACTCTTTATCATCACGAATAAGTTTCAACTGTAATATTTTATCTGGATTAATTTTAATTTGTTCTACCAGAGCGTTCCAATTAGTTATGGATACTTTATTAACACTAATAATCTGATCTCCTACTTGAAGACCAGCGAGTGACGCAGGTGAATTATTCTCTATAGAACCAACTATGGATGGGAACTCAGGAGTTTTAGGTTTTAAACCTATATTAGTAATAATATCTCCATCTTTTTTTAAAATATTATCCTCATAATTAATTTTTATACTTGTGGTATCATTTTTACTATCTCTGATGAGTACATCAAGTTTATCTTTATTTACAACTGTATTTAGTATCTCAACCCTAACATCTTGCCATCTTTTAGTGACTATACCATTTACTTCAATAATTTCATGAAACGAATTTGTTTCAATTGTAGGTAAATTATGACCATCAATGGATGTTATGAATGGTTTCATACCTGTAATTCCTGAAAAATGAATAATCGTAAAAAAGATAATTGCTAAAATTAAATTAAAAGCTGGTCCGGCAGCAACTATTAAAAATTTTTTATATACAGATTGTTTGTCAAAACAATATAAATAATCACTCTTATCAGTATCGTCATTGATTTCTGATGATTCTAGCATTTTCACATATCCACCTAGAGGAATTAAACCAATAGAATACTCAGTACCATCACTACTAAATTTTTTTTTATATAAAGTTTTTCCAAAACCAATGCTAAAATTAAGCACTCGCACATTAAACAACCTTGCTATGTAAAAATGACCAAACTCATGGAATGTTACCAATATCCCAATTGCAATAAAAAATCCCAAGATGCTTTGTATTATTTCCATTTTTTATTTATGTAATTAGTTGTATAGTCTCTTGTATATTGATCACATCCTATTATAGACTTAATTGTACTACATTTCTTTATTGGGATGCTTTTCAAAGCTTTGTCAATTATAACTGGTATATCAGTAAATTTAATCTTATTTTCAAGAAATTTTTCTACGGCTATCTCGTTAGCAGCATTTAATATAGCTGGAGCATTATCCCCGATATTCAAAGCTTTAAGACATAAATCTAAGCATTTAAACTGCTTGGGCTTTATGCTTTGAAATGTCAATTGTTCTAAATGAATCTTTTTAGAGCAATTTACATCAATATCATATCTATCTGGCCA
>Ga0233439_10001784_pt1 | contig 26278 bp, 25 predicted proteins | sample SI_123_September_6_FD_182713 | JGI IMG/M metagenome (GOLD analysis project Ga0233439, IMG submission 182713) | Seawater microbial communities from Saanich Inlet, British Columbia, Canada - SI_123_September2016_100_MG | ecosystem: Environmental > Aquatic > Marine > Inlet | place: Canada: British... | reverse complement strand
CAATAAAAAAATTCAATGATCAGTGGGAAAAATTTCTTACGTCATCAGGTGATGAATCAATTACAGCATATCAAGAAGCCATCAAAAAATTCAATCAAACATGGCAACATGGACAAATGTAATTTTAATAAATAAAATTACAAAATTTATTATTTTTATAATTTAAAAAATTTAATTTTAATTTAAAATATAAAGGAGTTTAATTATAACTAATTTCTCATAATAATATGACCAAAGCAATAATTTTAGGAGGTTCACGTGGAATCGGTAAAGCAATTACAAATTCATTGAAATCAATAGAAATTGATGTTTTTGCAACATCCAAAAAAGATATTGATACATCAGATTTGAATAGTGTAAAAAAATTTTTAGAAATACATAATCAAACAGATATTTTAGTTCTAAATACAGGAGGTCCAGAATCAAAACCTTTTTCAACAATTACTGAAGAGAGTTGGAACAAGTATCATAATCAATTATTTGTAGGATTTTGTATTATTTTACAAAAAATTAAAGTCAATAATGGAGGGTATATCTTTTTGATAAGCTCAAATGTAATTAAAGAACCAAATGAAAAATTAATAATATCATCAGCATATCGTGCTGCATTCTCAGAAGTTTTCAAGGCATTAAGCAAAGAATATGCTCAAAGAAACATTAGTTGCATTAACATTGCACCAGGTCCCATCAATACAGATAGAGTACAGGAATTAATAGAAAATGTAAAAGAATTTGAAAAAACATTACCAATGAAAAGATTAGGAGAACCAGAAGAGATTGGAAATTTTGTTAAAGGTATAATTGAAAATAATGTGAAATATCTTACAGGTGTCACAATTAACTTTGATGGTGCAAATTCTAACCATATTTTTTAAAAATTATTTTTTAAATTCAACATTTGGCGTATCTGGTTGACCTGCAATTGCAATTAATCCACCATCACGTAATTGCTGTAATAACTGCATAACTTCTTTTTCAACTTGATTTCTTTGTAATCCTGTTTGTTGTGCAAATACTTCTACCAAGTCTGTAACTTTACGTTGACCATTACAAGACTTCCAAAAATCAACAATTGCTTGATTTACCATAAATCCTTGATCATGTTCATTAGCTAATACCATAGAACCATCTTCTTGTTGTACCAATTTACCAACTCCTTGAGGTAATGCTGTTTCATAGTTTATTGGTGCAGGAGTATTTAATCCAGCAGCACCCATTTCTTTAATTTTGAGTTTTCCTTCTTCAGTCATCTTATCCATTGACCATGCAGGCTCCCATACGATTTCAATGTTCACATTATTTACTCCTGGAACTTTTTTAGCAAATCTTGTTGCATCTGCAACCAAAGTTTCATGTAAAGGACATCCTTGTGTAGTCATAGTCATTTTAATATCAACATCATTATTTTCTTTAACATCAATTCCATAAATTAATCCCATTTCTACAATGTTCAGAGGAACTTCAGGATCCATGCATTGTTTAAGTGAATCCTCAATTGCTTGTGTAGAAACAGTATTCATATTTTATACAACAGTTTGAAAAACAATAAAAACTTTCTAATTATTAGCTTCAAATAATTTTGGAATGGATTCCTCATATGGAGCCATAACCACACCTTTTTCAGTTATTATTCCTGCAATTAATTCAGGAGGGGTCATATCAAATGCGGGATTAATGACATTAATATCATCAGGTGCAGTCTTTTTATCACCAATTCCAGTAACTTCACTTCCTTTTCTCATCTCAATAATGACATCATCAGCTTTTGTCTCCATATCAATTGTAGATAAAGGGGCTGCAACATAAAATGGAATTCCATGTTGTTTTGCCATTGTTGCAACTTGATAGGTTCCAATTTTGTTAAAGACATGTCCAGTTTTTACAATTCTATCTGCACCTACTACAACTTTGTTTACCAATCCATTTGCCATAGAATATCCTACAGCAGTATCAGGAACCAAACTAACATCAAATCCATCATGTTTTAGCTCAAATGCAGTTAACCGAGAACCTTGTTGAATTGGTCTTGTTTCAGTAGCAATTACTTTGATATTTTTCCCACTCTCTCTAGTTGCTCTAATTACACCTAATGCTGTTCCATATGCAACAGTTGCAAGTGCACCTGCATTACAATGAGTCATAATAGTATCATCATCCTCAAAAAGAACTGAACCATTCTTTCCCATAGCTTTATTAATTTCAATATCTTCATCTGCCATTTTTTTAGCAGTAGAAATTACTAATTCTCTAATTTGTTCTACTGTTTCTCCAGTTTTTGCTACATTCATTATTTTTTCTAATCCCCAACCCAAGTTTACGGCAGTTGGTCTTGTTGCAAATAGAATTTTTTGGGCATCTTCTAAATCAGATAATAATTCATTTTTTGTTATTGCTTTACTTTGTAAAACAGCTAACCCCAATCCAAATGCACCAGATACTCCAATTGCAGGAGCACCCCGCACTATCAAAGTTTTGATGGCATTAGCAACTTGGTTAAAATCATCATATTCTACAAAAATTAATTCATTTGGAAGTTTTGTTTGTTCAATCATTATTACTTTATTATTTTTCCACTCTACAGTTCGTAAACCACTTACATTTTCCATATAATACAAAAAAATAAGGCTTTTTAAAAATCAATTGAAAAATATTATTTTCTACATACTTTTTCTCAATTTAAAAAAATTCATAAAAATGGAGATAGTCACATTATTTTAAAACAAAATTACTATATTTTCGATTATAAGATATACTATACAAAACGACAGACATCAATAATAAAATCAAACCAATTATCAAAGAACTCATTGCAGTTAGAATAGAGGGTAGAGAAAAATTTCCTGTTTCATTAAAATTAGATATTGAATATGCTGTAAATCCCAAACCAATTATCAACAAAATCATTCCAGGAATTCCAAGATATTTCAAGGGATGATGTATTGCAATGGATTCAAGCAAAGAAGCAATTACACTCATAGTATGAGATACAGGATCTTTTGTAGATGTTTTTAGTCCTGTATTATAAAGTACAGTAACTTTTGATTCAGTAATTTTCAATCCTTTATCTGCCGCATTTATTAAAATTTCAGAATCAACTCCAAATCCACTTGTTGAAAAATTAATAGATCGAATAGCTTTTTTTGAATAAGAACGATACCCACTTTGGGTATCTGAAAAAGGAAGATCAGCTGCTAATTTAGTAATTTTGTCTAACATTTTATTTCCAATTTTCCGATATGAAGGCATTTCTTCATCATCAGAAAATCTATTTCCAATTACAATATCATAAGAATTTTCTAAAATGGGTTTTAGTAATCCTGGAATTTGTTCGGGTAAAAATTGACCATCGCCATCTATAGTAACTATGACATCAGCATCAACATTCTTTGCATAATCAAAAAGACTTTTCATAGCATGACCCTTACCCATATTTTTTTCATGTTTTATTACAACAGCACCAGCAATTTTGGCTTTTTCAGCAGTTAAATCGGAAGAACCATCATCACACACAATAACCTGATCAACATAATTCAAAGATTTTTTTATAACATCTGTAATTGGTTTTTCTTCATTAAATGCAGGTATGCATACTAATTTTAACATATTAAAAATAAAACATTCATCAGTATATCTATATTTTTTTAATACAATAATTAGTTATTATACAGAAAAAATACTCTAAAGACATGTCAGTTACAAACATTATGTCGGTAGACTTAGAAGACTACTATTGTGATTTACCATTTTCAGAATGGTCAAAATACAATAGCAGAGTAGTTGAAAATACAGAAAAGATTTTAAAATTATTTGAAAAATATAATGTAAATGCCACGTTTTTTGTATTAGGGTATATTGCTGAAAAATTTCCAGCACTAATAAAAAAAATATCGGATTTAGGACACGAGATATCTAGTCACACTTATTCACATATTGATTTAAGAAAAGTCAGTAAGGAGGAATTTAAAGAAGATTTTTTTAAATCAAAAAATATTTTAGAAAAAATTACTGGGAAAAAAATAGAAGGTTTTAGAGCTCCATTTTTCTCAATTAATAAAAATAATTATTGGGTTTTTGAAATTTTAAGTAAAAATTTAACTTATGATTCAAGTGTATTTCCTGTAAAAACTCAACTATATGGAATTCCTAAGGCTCCAAGAACAATTTACAAGCCATCATTAGAAAATATCATTGAGGAAAATAAACAAGGTAAATTAATTGAAATTCCAATGGCAACACATAAAATTCCATTAATTGGAAATATTCCCATTGCAGGTGGATTTTATCTTAGACTTTTTCCATATTGGTATATGAAATGGGGAATTAAAAAAATGAATAAAGAAGGCAATCCAGCTATGTTGTATATTCACCCAAAAGACTTAGATCCAGAAATGCCAAGAATTAAAGAGTATAACTGGTATTATTATTATAATTTAAAATCAGCCTCTAAAAAATTCGAAAATTTATTGAGAGATTTCAAATTTGGTTCAGTAAAAAAGGTATTATCTATTTAGAGTACATTTTATTACTATTATTTTCTTAATTTTATACATTGAGTTATCTTTCCATTTTAAAAAAATTAGATTCACAGAAGATGTTTGAAGTTTATGATAAATGGCCGGAAATTGCACGTAAATCCTTTGAAACCAGCCAAGAGAAGGTTAGTTATGAGAACATTAATCATATAGTATTTGCAGGAATGGGCGGTTCTGGTGCAATTGGAGATATATTTTCATCCATTCTATCAAAATCAAAAATTCATGTGAATGTGGTAAAAGGATATGTTTTACCAAAAACTTCTAATTCAAACACATTAGTTGTGGGAATTAGTGTTTCTGGAAATACGGCTGAAACATTATCAGTTTTGGAATCAGCTCAAAAAATGAATTGTAAAATTATTTGCTTTACTTCAGGTGGTAAAATGTTAAATTTTTGTAAAAAAAATAAAATTCAACATAGAATTATTTCTAAAATTCATTCACCTCGTGCTTCATTTATTAATTATTTATATTCTATATTGAAAGTTTTACATGTTACCCTTAAAATAAATCAAAAAGGTATTTTGGAATCAATAATGGAATTAGAAAAAATACATACAAAAATTAATTCATCAAATCTAACCAATAGTAATGTAGCACTTAATTTGGCAAAATGGATAACTAATACTCCCATAATTTACTATCCTTTGGGATTACAATCAGTTGGAATCAGATTTAAAAATTCTCTTAATGAAAATTCAAAGATTCATGCAAGTGCAGAAAATATGCTAGAAGCATGTCATAATGGAGTTGTGGCTTGGGAAAAAAAATCAACAATTCAACCTATTTTGATTGAAGGTGCAGACGATCATATTAAAACCAAAGAGAGATGGCAAGTGCTTAAAAAACTGTTATCACAAAATAATGTAGAGTATAAAGAAATTAAATCAACAAAAGAAGGAATTTTATCAAAATTAGTGACTCTCATTTATTTATTAGACTACACAACAATATATCTTGCAATAAAATTTAATGTTGATCCAACTCCTGTAAAATCAATTGAGTTCATTAAAAAAAATACAAGTTGAAAAAAGATAGAAAATATTTATTTTTTTGAATTAAAGTAATCAATAGTTAATTTTAATCCAATTTCAATATCAATTTTAGGCTCAAATTTTAAAAATTTTTTAGATTTTTTATTATTAGCCCAAATACATTTTTCATCAGGTATTTCTGAACTGTAATTTACAGTGAGTTTTGATTTAGAGATTTTTTCAATTTTTGAAATTAATTCATTTATTGAATACCGTTTTCCTGATGAAACATTAAATGAATTAAACCCATAATTCGAATTATTTATTACATTTAAAATACAATCAATGGCATCATCAATGTATAACATATCACGTTGTTGTTTTCCATTATTATAACAAACTGGAACCATAGTTTTATCATTAAGTGAGTTAATAATTTGAGTTAAGAATCCATTTTTTTTATTTGGTCCATAAATATCGGCAAGACGTAAAATTACTATATCAATTCCATGCATTTTTGAAAAATATTCATACATTTGTTCAGTAATCATTTTTACAACACCATATGTTGTTTTTGGTTTTAAAGGATCATTTTCTTTTGAGGGTTGTTCTAAATTTTCACCATAGACATTGATAGTAGATATTAAAACTATTTTCTTAATTTTTTTTTCAAGACAAGAATTTAATAAATTAATTCCACCAATTATATTCAAATCAATAAAATCAGATTCATTTGTGCTAATTTGTCCCAAAAAATTTATTATTATTTCATTCTTACGTATTTCATTAAAAAAAGATTTCTTCTTCAAAATATTTCCTTTAAATTTTTCAGCATTAATTTGAAAATCTGAATCGTGAATCATTAATTTTAAAGAATTTTTTTTATCCAATCGTTTTAATAGAGATTTTCCAAGGAATCCAGTCCCGCCTAAAAGTAAAATATTTGTCATCTAAATAAATTCCAAGTTACATTATTATAAAAATAGATAATAAATTATGTTTTTATATAGTATTTCAAGAAATATTTAGGAATAATTTTGAATTACCCACATGTTTTCTTTTTCTTTAGAAATCTTTTTCTCTTCTTCTGTTATCAAAATTTCTTGTAGTTTTTCACCTTGTCTAGGACCAATTATTTTATGATTTTTAGAAATTTTTGATGCCAAATCAGTAATAGAATATAATTTCATTTTTGGTACAAATATCTCACCTCTGTTTACCTGTAACATACATTGAAAAATAAAATTTATTGCTTCATCCATATGAAAAAAATATCGTTTCATTTTAGTATCTGTAATTGTTAATGGTTGTTTTTTTTCAAGTTGTTCATTCCAAACTTCAAAAACATTTCCTCTTGTTTCAATAATATTTCCCAGTCTTACAGTAGCAAATTTAGTTGTAAGAATATGAGGACCTGCCCAATTTGTTAATCTTTCACCCAATTGTTTAGTCGCGCCATAAAGAGTAGAGGATTCAGCAACTTTATCAGTACTAATATTGATAAAAATTTTTGGTTTATTTTGTATAATTGATTTTATTAAATTTATTGTACCATTAACATTTACATTAATAGTTTCAATTGGATTGTATTCAGTAATTTCAATATTTTTTAATGCTGCAGTATGAATAATGATATCAGCTCCTAATATGGCTAATTCAATTCGATCTTTATCAAGTATATCTCCAAAAAGAGGTTCTAATCTAGAGTCATCTAAAGAATGATTGAGTTTGAATAAAGCATGTTCATTTATATCAAAAACTCGAATCGATTTAACTGGATAATCCAGTAAATTTTTTGTTAACGAGGAACCTATACTTCCTGCACCACCAGTAATTAGAATTACTTTATTTTTTAGTAATTTTTTGAGTTGAGAATTATTAATATTTTCTTTTTTCATACTTACATCTATTAATCTATACGATTTTAATACTTACTCATAAGTACAATAAATTAATCAAAAATTTGACATATTTTTATTTATATTATTTGTGAATCATTTATTAGATCAAGATCAATTTTATGTAAATAAATGGAATATAATTTTGAAAATAAAATTGTCATAAATAATGTAGAAATAGGAAGTGGAAAACCATGTTACATTATTGCTGAAATAGGGATTAATCACAATGGAAAAATTTCAGTGGCAAAAAAATTGATTGATGAGGCAATAAAATGTGGCGTGAATGCAGTAAAATTTCAAAAGAGAGATCTGAAAAGCATCTATAAAAAAGATATTTTAGAAAATCCAAATTTAGATAGTCAAGGGCTAGAAATTTTAATTGGAGTTTTAAAAGAAGTGGAATTAAAAGAAGAAGATTATAAAGAAATTATTAATTACTGTAAAGAAAGAAAAATTACATTTTTATGTACACCATGGGATAAAGTCAGTCTAGATTTTCTTGAAAAATTTAATGTTCCAGCTTATAAAATTGCTTCAGCAGATATGACAAATTTTCCTTTGATTAAAGATGTAATAAATACAAAAAAACCAATTATAATTTCTACAGGAATGTCAACTTTGGAAGAGATTGAAAAAACGGTAGATTTTGTAAAAAATCTTAATTCCAAATTTGTGTTACTTCATTGTAATAGCACTTATCCATCACATGTGGACATGTTAAATCTCAAAATGATTCCATTTCTTAGAGAAAAATTTGATATTCCAATAGGATATAGTGGTCATGAAATTACAATATTGCCATCTTTGACTGCTGTTAATTTTGGTGCAGTGATTATTGAAAGACACATCACATTAGATAAAAAGATGGAAGGGTTAGATCATGCTGCATCATTGGAACCAGATGAATTTAAACAACTTGTACAAAATATTAGAGAATCAGAAACTGCAAGTGGAAAACCAATTAAGAAAATGACCAGAGGGGAAATTCTCCAAAGAGAAGTATTAGGAAAAAGTATAGTATGTTCAAATACAATTGAACTCGGTAAAGAATTTTCAGAAAATAATATTGAAGTTAAAGGTCCTTCAAAGGGTTTATCACCACAGTATTATTATGAAATTTTGAATAAAAAATCTAAAAGAAGAATAGAAAAAGGTGACTATATTTTGGATTCTGATTTAAATTGATTTTAGGAATGAAAGTAAGGAAACATGATCTTAATGACATGCTAAAATTTAATCCAAAAGTGCTTGAATTCCATTTTTCTGATAGTGATCTTCAATTAGAATTAGAAGGAAAATTTTCTCAAAAATTAATTGTTCATTGTTATGAATATTTTGAAAGAAAATTATTAGATATAGTTAGTTTTGGAGAAACTAATCAAATTCATTCACAAGAAAAAACTATTGAATTAATTCAAAAAGCAATTGATAAAACAAAAGAAGTTAATGAACAGTTTAGTGGAACACCATCATTGATTGTTCATCCAGGTGGATATTCATTAAATGAATTACCTTCATCAGATATTCAAAGAATGAAAGATAGTGTTGTGGATGCAATAGAACAACTTGATTTTAATGGTGTGAATTTTCTTTTAGAGAATATGCCCCCATATGCATGGTTTTTTGGAGGTAGATGGTACAGTAATTGTTTTTTATCTTCATCAGAGATGGTAGATTATTGTAAGAAAACAAATTTGAAAGTTTGTTATGATTTATGTCATTCATATCTATATTGTAACAAAAATAATCTTTCAATAAAAGATGAATTAAAAAATATAGAGACATATGTTGATCATTTTCACTTATCTGATGCAGAAGATGTAGATGGGGAAGGATTACAATTTGGAGAAGGGGACTTACCTTTTGAACAAGTAATTCCAATTTTGAATAAATATCCTGACAAAAGTTTTGCTATTGAAGTATGGAAAGGCCATGAGCAAGGAGGCAAAGGATTCGGAGAATTTTTAGATAAGATAAAAGAAATAGGTTTAGACGTAAAATGACAAACGCATTAATTTTTGGTCTTACAGGTCAAGATGGATCTTATTTGAGTCAGTTTCTACTCAAAAAAGGATACAATGTGTATGGTACTTTTAGACGTACTAGTCACAAATGTTTTGAAAGATTAGATGAAATGGGAATATTTGATGATGTGAATAGAATAAAAGCAGATTTAGCAGATCCCTCTTCTATTCAATCGGCAATCAAACAATCTCAACCAGATGAAGTGTATAATTTAGCAGCTCAATCATTTGTCGGAGCTTCATTTGAACAACCAATTTTGACGGCAGATATTACAGGGATTGGAACATTAAGAGTTCTAGATGCAGTAAAGGAAAATGCCCCAGGAGCAAAATTTTATCAAGCATCTTCAAGTGAAATGTTTGGGAATTATCCAGGAGCACATGACGAAAATACACCATTCAAACCTAGAAGTCCATATGGTGTTGCAAAAGTATTTGCACATCACATGACAAATCACTATAAAGAAGCATACAATCTATTTGCTTGTTGTGGTATTCTTTTCAATCATGAATCACCATTTAGAGGAATAGAATTTGTAACAAGAAGAATAACATACAATTTGGCAAGAATCAAATCTGGAAAAATTTCGAAATTCACTTTAGGAAACATTAATGCTAAAAGAGATTGGGGATTTGCAGGAGATTATGTTGAGGCAATGTGGCAAATGTTACAACAGAAAGAACCAATAAATTATGTAATTGCTACTGGTGAATCTCATTCAGTTGAAGAGTTCTTAACGTTAGCAACAGAATATGTGGGTTTGGGTGATTGGCATGACGTAGTTGAAATAAATGAAGCAAATATGAGACCTACGGATATTGATGATCTGATAGGAAATGCTACAAAAGCTAAAGAAAAATTAAATTGGAAACCAAAGACTAATTTTAAAGAACTTGTTAAATTAATGGTGGATCATGATATGAATTACTATAAATTAAAATAAATCCATTTAATCAAAATTCTCGAAATATTTTTAATTTACAGATTTTTTATTTTCTTGTTTGCTTCAACTAAATCCAATTTATTATCAATATCTATAGACAATTCTTTTGGCATTTCATATAACCCAATTTTTCCTGAAATTCTACAATGTGATTTTTTAAATGCTGTATATCTTGTAATATAAATAGCCCCATTTTCAATAAATTGATTATTCATTTGTTGTCTATTAGACCTATTTTTTGGATTATGATTTTTTGGAATTAATATATTTTTTTGAAGAGTCCAAAGAAAATAATGAGAACTATAACAACTCATCATTGAATCAAATTTTGAGTCTAAAAAAGTAGATAATGCATCATCAATGTGTTTTTTAGTTCTTAACGGAGAAGTATTTTGAAGTAGAATAACTATATCGGGAATATAATTTTCTTTTAATTTAAAATGATTCAAACAATGTTCCATAACAGGTTCTAATTGAGATGAATCAGTTGCTAAATTCTTTGGTCTTTTAAGAATTTCTGCACCTAATTTTTGTGCTCTGTTTAAGATTTTAGGATGATCAGATGAAACGATGGTTCTTGTGATAAATTTTGATTTTAGGGATACGTTTATTGAATAATCAATCAGCGGTTTTCCATTAAGTAATTTTAGATTTTTTAATGGAATACTTTTAGATCCTCCTCTAGCAGGAATAATTGCCATTATTTCCATATCTAAAATGAGTGTATAACATAGATATCAACTTGACTAAAAATAATTTTTTTAAAAAAAGTGGTTTTTTATCATTTTATTTTTTTCTCAAATTCAGATGCTAATTTATCCAAAGTTATTTTATTTTTTTCTAAAAATTCTTTCATTTTAGATTCAGGTATATCTACATCCAAATAATGACCATCATGGTAGAAAAATTCATTATATTTATTTTCAAAGTCCATAGGATTAAAATCGAATGAGTTTTCATGTAAGATTTTTAGATATTTATCAAGATCATCACTGGAAACTGTCTTTTCTAGTGATTCTTGAATTAGATTTGGTAAATTTTCAATATTATTTAATCGAGATACAGATGGCAGAATGGAATAACCCAAATCTGAAAAAATAATTGAGGGTTTTTGATAGAATGCAGCATCGAATCCAGAAGTGCCACCAATTGTAATTACTAATGAACAATTTTCATAGATATTTTCTGCAGAAAAATTTGGATGTATTAAACATACATTTGGAATTTTCATAATATCATGGTATTCAGATATACTTCTCCAATATCTAATGACCTGAGCAGGATTTTCTTTTACATATAATTTGTATCCAATAGGTAAAGATTTTGCGATATGTCTTATCACCTCAAGTTGATTTGTATAATATGGAGCAGCAAGTAAGAGATTTCTTTCTTCATCTACACCTAAAGGGAAATAGACAAATTTTTCACTAAAGTCAATTGTTGTTTGTAAATTATTATTTATGAATGAATAACGAATTTTTCTTTTTAATTTTTTCCTAATTTCATCTTTAAGCACTTTAAATTTTGTTCTACCTCGATGTGTATAATGAGTATTTACATGTACATTTTTAGAAGAAAAAAAACTGAATGCAGATTTTATAAGTTCTAAATTAGATACTTTGAATTGAGATTTGTAACTTTTGATTGAATCAAAAGTACTGAATGATTTTTTAAATAATTTTAATTCATCAAAATTTTTATGAGAAGATTCAACTTTTTTTAAATTAATTTCAACATCAATTTTTCTAGGATTTTCCGAAATTATAGATCTTGAAATATTAGGTTGGTTTAAAAGAAGAATTTTAATTCCTCTTTTTTTACACATTCTATAAAGTAATTCTTCTTGATGTAATGTAGGTTCAAACATAATAAGAAAATCAGGATTTGATTCAGCGATAATTTCATCAAATAATTTAGATTCATGTTCAATTATTGATAAAATTTCATCACTAGAAAAATTATAAACAGAATTAAAACGATAAAAAATTCTTTCGTTAATTGCCAATTCCCATAAGTTAAGATTATATTTTTTTTCAAAATTAGATAAATATTTTAAATCAGGTTTGGCCATATTTTGAAAATAATCATGATAAAACCAAGTTTTCTGAAATTTAACTAAATTTTGATTTTGAAAAAAAACTTTAGGTTTATCATAAGAATCTACAACTGCATAAAAATCAGAGTTAATTTTTTTTTGTAATGAATGTGCAATACAAAAAGAAGTTAAAGAGCCATTTATCCAAAATAAAATTTTTGAAGACATTCTAATAAGAATATAAAAGTAATCAGGATAATTTAACGATTGTTTGTCTATCAGACCAATCTAATTTAGTCTATAAATTGAACAATAAATCAGTAATACCCATAATTAGATAAATTTGGTAAAATTTTACAAATAGAAGAGTAAGTAATTGAAGCTTAAAGGTTATTAACAAAGGAGTTATGGATCCTAGAAACTGGAATATAAGACATATTTTGGTTTTTTTGGTAATTAGTTGTTCTCTTAATAAATATAAAAGTAAAAAAAGAATAGAATATGTCTAACCAATATTCAAAAAATGAAGAAGGTAACAAAAAAAGAAATTATATTATTAAATTAATAAAAAAACCAATTTTTTTCTTATCGATAATTGGGATAATTGGATTAATTATTAGATTGTATTATTTTCCATTTGATTTACCAATAACACATGACAGTGTTGATTATTTTTCATATGCAGTAGTTACAAGTCAACAAGGTCATCTACCAGTAGATTGGGGTTTAACAAATAATGGTTGGCCAATATTTCTTTCATTTTTCTTTTCAATCTTTAATTCACAAAATTTTTTAGAATTAATTTATTTACAACGATTTTTATCAATTATAATTTCTGTTTTAACAATTATTCCAGTTTATTTTTTATGCAAAAGATTTGTAGATAAAAAAATTGCAGTTATAGGTGCTGCATTGTTTATATTAGATCCAAGAATAATCATAAATTCATTACTTGGAATTACAGAACCAACTTATATTTTACTTGGTACAATTTCATTATTTTTATTTTTAAGTAAACGTTTTCCAATAATTTTAATATCATTTTTTACATTAGCATTATGCAGTATTATTCGCTATGAAGGATTTCTTCTTTTTATTCCATTTGTAATAATATTTTTTATAAGATTTAGAAAAGATAAAAAAATTATTAAAAAAATATTTTTAATAATTGGAATATTTTTTCTAACAATTACTCCAATGATGTTTGCTATGTATGAAGCAACAGGAGACGAGGGAATAATTTCTCCAATTTTTGGAGGAATGAATTATGTTGTAGCTGTAGGAATACAAGGGGAATTGGATATGGATGATTCCAATTATGATAATGATGAGGGTGAAGGTAAATTATTAATTTTTATGATTGTGGGATTGATGAATTTACTAAAATATATTGGATGGGTATTAATTCCAACATTTCTGATTTTTGTTCCCATAGGATTTTTTATAATTATTAAAAAAAGAGATTTTAAAACAATTACGATATTTTTATTTGGAATTATAATGTTAATTCCAGCATTTTATGCATATGGAAGAGGTATAGAAGAAACAAGATATCTATACATGATATTTCCAATTTTATGTATACTAGCATCATTAATGATTGAAAAAATTTCTAAAAAATTTAAAAAAGAAAAAATAATTTTTATCATAATAATTTCTGCAATAATATTTTCATCAGTAATGTTTCTAGATAATAAAAAAATGGATTATGAACATGAAAGCGAATCATATTTGATTGCAAAAGATATTACAAATATAGCTGGAGGAATAAATAACTATAGTCCAGATAGTAAGTATATCCATATTGCAGAAATATCAAATAAATGGCCAATTATTCCATTACCGCCTAAAGAAGAAAATTATAATCAAGCATTTGATATTAAAAAAATTGCTCCTGAAAAATATTCTTCATTGAATGATTATATCAAAAATTCTAAAGAAAAAGGCTTAACACATTTAGTTATTAGGGGTGAAAAAAATAATGCTAAATTTCTTGACGATATATTTTATCATGAAGAAAAATATCCATACTTAATAAAAGAATATGATTCATTAGATCATGGGTTTAATTTTGAAATTAAAATGTATAAAATTGATTACATGAAATTTGAAAATTTTTATAAAAAATAAGTTCTAATTCAACTTAAAATAATTTAAATTTATATAAAAAATACAAAAAGAAATAACATTAAGGTTTACTTTCATAGTAGATACTCTAAAAAATAAATTTGAAAATACTTGATTCAATAGATTTAACTCGAATAATAATAATACTACATAATCAAGGATTTTTATGTTAGGATATAGGTAATTTTAAAAATCTTTTAGTAATCAAAGATAAATTACACTCAATAGATTTAATTTTATGTCAAGTATCAAAGCCACACATACTGGATTTATCAATTTGTTTACGGGGTTGATTCGCCTAGTATTTGGATTTATTTTTATTATTTTAGTTACTCGTAGTTTATCTGTTGAACAATTTGGAGAGTATAGTTTTATTTTAAGTATAATTGTATATACAGTAACATCTCATTGGATTATTTCTTATTGGGTTACTAGAGAAACTGCACGAGGACACTCTTCAGGTAAAACAGCTATAGTATCAACTGGATTGTTTTCTTCTATTGGTACTGTAATATTCATCATAATTGGGATATCAGTTTTAGATGAAACCAATTTAAATTTAGTAACAATTCTATTAGCTGCAATTATAATCCCTTTACAATTTATTCATAGTGTTTCATCACATATTGCTGTTGGTTGGAAACCTCAAATTTCAAGTTATGGTCATTTTATTTTAGATCTAGTAAAAGTTCCTTTTGTTTTTATTTTTTTATTTGTATTTGATATCGGTATAAATGGAATTTTCTTATCCATAATTTTTGCATTTATTATTAGCAATGTAACGATGTTATATTTGAATCGGACCAAACTACGTGAAAAATTTTCTCTGTTTACTTTAAAAACTTGGATTTATCGTTTTTGGATCCCAGGTTATCCAACAGTAATTAGCATAATACACACACTAGATTTTCTCATAGTTGTAATTTTAGCTTCTCCAGAAGTTGTTGGTTTTTATGCTGCAGCGTTAGCAATTGGAAGTTTTGTTAGTCATACAAAATTAATTTCTATTGCAGTATATCCTAAACTTCTCAGAAATGATCGTGGCAAATATTTAAATGAAAATTTTCGATTATTTGTATATTCTATGTTATTATTTTCAGTGATTGTAATTACTTTAGCTAAAGCTGGACTTTATGTTTTAAATCCACTGTATGAAAGTATAAGCATAGTTGTTATTATTATAACAATTCGTTATGTTTTATTTTCAATTTATGATAATTTTAATTTAATGCTTAGAGCAACTGAAAAAATTGATGAAAAACAAAATGCTACAATTAAAGATTTTATTAAAAGTAAATTATTTAAAATTCCGACCATTCAATTAATTCAATATTCAGCATATATTGTTGGACTTACAGTCTCACTTGTTTTTATTGAATTTTCTACCACTACAGATTTGTTAATTTTCTGGGCACTAATTTCACTTATAGCACAAATCCCATCAACGTTAATAATTTCAATTTGGATTAAAAAAGAAAATTTAATTCAAATTAATTATTTAACTATTTTAAAATATTTCATAGCCTTAATTCCAACTTATTTAGTTATTGATTTTTTAAATAATAATATCTTAGACTACAGTACAAATCTTTTTGAATTTATACCTGTAGTGTTATTAATTTTATTTATAGGAATTTCTACATATGTTGGAACTACTCTATTACTTGATTTTAATACCAGAAATATTGTAAAAACTATTTTATCTGAATTTAAAAGGTAATTATAATTTTAAAGTTCTAGGTTCACTCTTGGGTTTATCTGTTATGAATATTCTTCTTGAACGGTTCAGTAATACCGGTTAACAGGATAAGTTTTTGTGTGTCATTATAAAAGTAATCTTCCATTTTTTTCCTTAAATCATCAGACAACATAGGTTTTTTAATGTTCTTTAGCATTGCATCACGAATTTTTTCACGAATACCATATGGAATAAATTTTCCCAAATAAGCATATTTTAGAATTAATGATGTGATTATGTTTTTTGACAGTCTATAATTATTATATTCTTTATTACATATTGCTGGTAATTCTGAATGTATTCCTAGAAAATTAAAAATTTCAAACATTATATCTTCACGTTTATTTTTTAAATCTTCTGTAAACCATATACCTACGTTTTCTTTCCCAAAGTTATCATAGTATCTTTTTACTTGTTCATAATACAATCCACGTTTTAAAATTGGATGTTCTTGTTTTATTATATCTTCCAATGAATCGCTAATGTGATTTTGTGATAAGTGAAATAGATAATCGGAATGTGTCCTGTCTACTGGATTTCGCAATAGAATTATGATTTTGGCGTTTGGTATCTTTTCTTTGATCAATCCGGGTGATTCTGGATCATCTAAATATGTCGGATTTGCTTCACCGATTAACTTTTCATTATTTACTGTGGAATAATAACTGAGATATTGTTTTTCTGTTAATCGACTGGGATCATCTGTTTTAAAAAATGTTATATACTTTTGATCGGGCATAAAAATTCCATCTGTTGCTTTTAGATATTTATATAATGATGATGTTCCCGAGCGTCTACCACCTACTATAAGAAAATTTGGATATGTCATTGTTCAATATTCCGCTTGAACTGTGATTCAATATGATATATTTCTTTAACTGTCATTTAGTTTCACTCCACAGTTAGGACAAAAGTCTTGTGTGCTAACTCCCATTTCATACCAATTTTTTACAACCATCTACATACATTTTACATGAATTATATCCACAATTTCACTAGTCAAAGTTACACTCCTTTACGGGGGTTGAATTATTCAAGATTTAATTACAGAATTACCATGATCACATACGGGTAGTTTTTCAGAAATTGAGATTCATCTTCAATTTTATCCATAATTATCAATATAAAATAGCAATTAATAAAATACCTAGTGTACTAAAATTTAATTGTAGAAATTTAAAATGACTTACAATAATTCAAAAGCATATTTAGAATATCAAAATTTGAAAAAGAATCTAAAAAAGGATCTTTTGTTATTTATTGAAAAAGAATTCTCATCATCCATATCAGATATTGATAAAATAAATTTTTTATCAAAAAAAGATAAATTTTTTGAAAAAATTTTATTAAATTTAGATAATTGGATGCAAAGTCCAATTCCTGAAAAATATAAAGAAATTGTAATTAAATCAATTTCTCAAAATAAGTGGTCAAATATTATTGAAGCATTTAAAGAAGAACTAGTTTTTGGCACAAATGGAATTAGAGGAAAACTAGTTGTTGCATTAGATGAACAAGAATGTATTAGTGATCTTAAATCATTAAATGAATTTGGATTTGAATCAGAAATTCTTAGAGGAACAAATTCCATTAATGAAATAACTATAATAAAAAATATTTTTGGATTGATCAATTACATGGAAAAAAAGAAATTGACTACCATTGTTATAGGATATGATTCACGAATTTGTAGTAAAATATTTTCTCGTTTAATAAGTAACATATTTTTAGAAAAAAAAATTTATGTAATTTTATTTGATCGGATAAATTCCCTACCGGAATTATCTTTTGCAGTTACTCATTTTAAAGCAGATATGGGTATTGAAATTACAGCAAGTCATAATGATAAACGTTACAATGGATACAAGTTAATTACAAAATATGGTTCAGCATTAACTAATAAAATTAGAGAAGAAATATCTTATGAAATTTTTAATAATAATTCAGATGTTTCTTATGATTTACTTTCTTATGATTATAATGATGAAAAATTTATTTTTGTTTCTAACAATATTTTAATTCTAAATGATTTTTCAGCATCAAATTCTAAAAATAATGTAATAAAAGAATATTTAAATCAGATTTCTAATGTTACTTTTGATAAAAATATTATTAATAAATTTGCATCAAAAATTTCAATTAGTTATTCTGCATTACATGGAACAGGTTATTTACCAGTTTCAAAATTATTTGAAAAAAATAATATTACCAATATAAAATACATTACAAAAATGATTTTACCTGATCCATTTTTTTCTGCGTTTAATTCAAAACAAATTCTTGATCCTAGTGATTTTGTAACTTCTAATGTTATAGCTAATAGATTTATTGAGCAGTACGGTAATGAGGAATTCAAAAAATTAGATTTGCTATGTTATACAGATCCAGATGCAGATAGATTAGGAGTAATAATTCAAGTGCCAAAAGATGAACAAATAATTTATGGTCAATGGAAATTACTCAAAGCAAATGATGTATGGGCATTATTTTTGTGGTATATTTTAGAAAATATTTTAAAAAATACCAAATCACCTTTTAATAATTTGAAACAATTATTTATTGTAAAAAGTTTTGTTACTTCTGATTTACTATTGTATATTTCTAAAAAATATAAAATTGAATCTATTGATGGTAAAGTTGGTTTTAGTGATCTAAGTGAAATTGTCCGTAAAAAATGGAAAGAAAATAAACACAATATTGGCATGTTTGAAGAAAGTTGTGGATTTGGAATCCCAGGAAATCATGAAAATAACTCAACAAAATTACATATTCTTGAAAAAGATGGAATTTTGGCATTATCATTAATTATTGAAATTCTTTGTTATGCAAAATCTCAAAACTTATCACTACAAGATCTTTTGAATAAAATTTATTGTGATAATGAAATTGGTTTTTTTGCTACTTCAAGAAAAGAATTACCAGAACAAGATATTTTTGAAGGGATTTCTGAAGAACTGAATCAAGAAAATATTTTAAGAAATGTAGAAAATCTATATTTTAAAGCAAATCAGAAAATTAAAAATAATAAATCTTTAATCATATGTGGATTACCAATATCCAAGGTAGAAAAATTCTCTACGGGTAGATATGATTCTAAATTTTGGAAAAATTTTCCAGATGAAGGAATTAGATTCACCCTTAATGCAGTAACAAATCACATAACAATTCGCTCATCTGGAACTGAACCAAAAATTAGAATTTTTGTACAATATAGAATAACGGATATTAATAAAAATAACATAGTTGAAAAGAAATTGTTTGCAGAACAATTTGTCAAAAAATTATCTAAGGAGATAGAAAATTTGATAAAAATTTCTAATTAATTTTTGAATCATAATCAAATTCATTTAAAAATAAATTAACTTCATCAGCACTTCCCAATGCCCACATTTTTTTTACAGGAAATGTAATAATTTTTTTATTGTATTTTGAAAATACATTATATACTGGAGTCACATAAAATTCATTATTATGTTCCATGCCCCTTTCAATCATTTCGCTTCCAAATTTTACTAAATCTGAACCTTTCTTAAAATAATGTAATCCTACAGTTGCAATTTTACTAATAGGTATTTTTTCTGCAGATTCAGTTACAAATCCTCGATTATCTAGTTTAACGTAACTAGCTTTTATTGAATTCCATTCTTCTGGAAACACCATTACACAACCATCAATATCTTTATTTCTAATTGTTTTATTGAAATATTCATTATCCCAATTTAAATAATGATCAGTATCTGAAATAATTAATTCTTCATCACTATTAATTAAATCAGATGCTGCTAGTACTGATTCCATTGTCCCTTTAGTTTGATAATCTATTGAAATAATTTTACAATTGGGAACAATTTTCTTTAGAACTTTATCAATATTATATTTTTTAATATGTTCTTCTTTACAACAAAATATATAATTTCCATCTAACCCTAATGTTTCAATTGACCATTCAACAATAGTTTTTCCTAAAATTTTTACTAATGGTTTAGGATATGAGTCATAGCTTTGTAATCTTGTTCCCTTACCGGCCATTGGCATTACTATATTAATTTAAATCACCTTTTACAAATTTCAGTAGTTTTTCGGGATATTTAGTACATATTCCATTTACTCCTAAATTAATCAGTCTTTCCCATTCCAAACACATTTCTTTTTCATTACATTTTTCTACTACTTCCAAGGACATCACATAAACAAGTTTATTTTTCTGCTGTAAATCCTTTATGATTCCTTTTGTATACCATTGTTCTTGACTTTCATCAGACCAAAGAATTTTTCTTTTAATATTTTTCTCTTTTTTACTAACATATTGAGCAATTTTTACATTATCTATTGATTCATCATACTCAAAATTTTCAGTATCAAATAAAAAATAATTTTTTAATGAATATTTTTTTAAAAATTTAATTGCTAGATTTATAGATTCATTATCTTTTATGTGAAGTGCCATTTTAAGATCTATTTTTTCACATGTTTTACATATTTCTTCAAATGAATCTCCTTCGTTTGTTAGATCATGTGAAACATATATCTCATTATTCTTAAATCTTAAATCTAATTCAATTCCAATTCCTAATTTTTTATAATATGGAATTGATTCTATACTATTCTCAATCCCATTAAACATAGCACGATGGCCAAAAATTTCTAACATTATTCTACAATATATTTATCATTAGCATCTGAAATTGTTTTTATTACAACAAATCGTGTATCTTCAAGAAATAATGGGTCTACTATTTCATTTGGTTTAAGAATAAAAATATCTCCCTTTGAAAAAATTTGATCGTTGACTTTGACTTTACCTTCAGTAATAAGATTAATTTCTGTTGCAATTTTGTGATAATGCTTTTGCCACGTATCACCTTTTTTATGATAACCATATGCCACTTCAAAGTTTTTTGTTTTGTATGCACTTGGTTCAAAATCACCTACGAACCACCCCCTCCACATATCTTCAAGTCTAAATGTTTCCATTATTTTCAAAAAATTTGGAATATATGTAAACTTTTGTAACATGCCTAAACTTTTATTAAAAATACTAAAAATATGGGTTAAAAATTATAAACAGAATTTTGTTTTAATATAAATACTATTTAATAATATGAGTTTTAGGAAAGAGGCAGATATGAAACCCGTAAAAATCTATTTTGCAGATCTAACTTATGATACTGTTGCAATTTCTACAGAGTCAATGCCACTAAATGTTGGCTATGTAGCAAGTTATTGTATTTCTCAATTTGGTTCCAATGTTGATATTAAAATTTTCAAATATGTTGATAAATTAGATAAGGCAATTAGAGAATCGCCTCCAGATATTCTTGCATTAAGTAATTATGTTTGGAATCAAAATCTTGGAACTGAATTTTTCCGTATGATGAAAAAAATTAATCCTAATACAATTACAGTTTGGGGAGGACCAAATTTTCCATTAGATCCTCCATCACAAGAAAAATTTATGAAAGAACATTCTGAACTAGATTTTTATGTTCCAATAGAGGGTGAGTTAGGATTTTCTAAAATTGTAGAACGGTTTTTAGAATCTAAATCACTCGATCAAATATTTGAAAATCCAATTGAAAATTGTGTTTCATTAAAAGAAGGAAAAGTACAATATACATTTTCAAATTCTCGAATCAAAAAATTAGATGATATTGCTTCCCCTTATACCACAGGTTTATTGGATGAATTCTTTGATGGAAAACTTTCACCAATGTTACAAACAAATCGTGGATGTCCATTTACTTGTACTTTTTGTACCGATGGAAAAGATGATGTTATGCAAGTAACTAGGTTTAGTCATGATAGAGTAAAAAGTGAGGTTGAGTATATTGGAGAACATGTTCCAACAAATACTCATACTCTTTACATTAGTGATTTAAATTTTGGAATGTTACCAGGCGATCTTGAAACTTGTGATGCTATTGTAGATATACAAAATAAATATGATTTTCCACATAAAGTTCTCTCGACAACTGGGAAAAATAATAAAGAAAAAATTATAGAGTCCATTAATCGTCTTAATGGAACTATGGCTCTTTCAATGTCAGTTCAATCAATGGATCAAAAAGTTTTAGAAAATATTAGACGTGCCAATATTAGTACTACAAAAATGATAGAATTAGCACCTGCAATTAAAAAATATGATATACGAACCACCTCTGAAATTATAATGGGTCTTCCAGGCGAAACATATCAAAGTCATATTGATGGAATTAAAGAATTGATTGATGCAGAAATGGATTATATTGTAATACATTCTTGTATGCTTCTACCTGGATCAGAAATGGCTACTCCAAAAGATAGGGAAAAATGGAACTTTAAAACAAAATTTAGAATTATCCCGAGAGATTTTGTAAAATTAAGTTCTGGTAAAAATATTTGTGAAATTGAAGAAATTGTTGTGGGTTCAGATGTAATGAGTTTTGAAGAAAATCTAGAATTGAGACGATTAGGATTTGTGCTATGGGTAACAAGTCAAGGTGTAGTTTATGATGCAATAATCAAATTTTTAAGAGAAAAAAAGATTGATGTTTTTAAATTATTTTATCGAATGAGTAAAAATCCAGAATTAGCACCAAAAAATATTCAAGATGTTTTTAAAAGATTTGGAAATGCCGCAGTAGACGAATTATATGACTCTCCTGATGAAATTATTAAAAAAATTCAGAGTGATGAAGAATATGAAAGGTTGTTACAAGGTGCAGGTGCAATAAATGTAATTCAATTTCATCATGCTCTAGTATTAACTGAATTCATTGATGATTGGACTAATTATCTACTAAAAATTGCCATTGATCTTTTAAATGAAGCAAAAATTGATAGTGTTTCTTTAACACAATTTTTTGAAATTGGAAATTACTGTTGTGGTGTATCTCATAATCCCCTTAAGAAAAATCGCATGTCTACAAATCCACAATATAATTTTACATATGATATTTCATCATGGTTAGAAAATCATGAAGGTATTTCTTTAAGTGATTTTAAATTAAGTGATACTCAAATAATTACTTTTACATACAGTGAGACACAAAATAAAATTATTCAAGATAATCTGGATTTTTATGGAGATAATTTAATCGGAAAAACTAAAGCTTTGAAAGCAATTCCATTTCAACAGCTTTGGAGACAGCCATCTGGAATTGAATCTAAAAAAATAGATACGAATATCCGTTCTAATGAAGCAAAAAGATGGAATACAATATAATTATTACATTTATAAAATGAAATAACCATATTTGATAATTAAAATTTAATATATCCAGTCACACGTAGTTAACTTATTTTTCAAAATAATTTCAAATTAATTATTTTTTACATACAGCAATGTAAAACAATGGCATGGCATCATTATCTAATAAAATTGGCATATATTTTGATTTCTCAATTTTTTCTTCTATTGTCGTGTCAATTTTTGAAATTGTTTTTTGAAAATATTTTACATAAATTGTATTTGTTTTATCAAAATATTGAAAAATAGTTGCACAGATATTTCTAATTTTTTTCATTAATGGTATATTTTTAGTGTGTGTTACGGATAATTCTTCTGAAAATAAGGTTAATGAAGAATCAATTTCTTTAATTTCTTTTTTTGTCAAAAATTTTTGTGAGTAAATAGTAACACTTTCAAATTTTTGTTTTAAAATATATTCTAACTCTTTTTTTGTTAATCCTTTTTTTTCATCAGAATTAGTTTTAATGCATTCACTATTAAAAACAGATAGGATAAACATTCCATTCTTAGATAATATAGAATAAAATTCATTGATGATGTTATCAAAAAAATATTTAGATTCAAATGATTCAAATAATAATATGGTATCAATATTTTTATTTTTTAGATTGATTTTATTATTTAATAATTTAAAATCTATGGATTGATTTTTAGAAATTTTTCTTAAACTGTATTGCCTTATAGAATTAATTTCATTACAACTAATTATTTGTGATGCTCCATTTTCTAAAAGTAATTTTGCACCAGAGTAATCAAATAGGGTATTTTTTCTAAAATTAAAAATTATTTTTGGTTTAAACTGTGAAACAAACAAATATCTATATTCATTTTCTAAAAATATATTTCTTAGCATTAAGAAATTGTTGTAAATTTTTTATAAAAATGTATATTTATGAACTAATAAGAAGCCATTATTGTGGTAACTAAAAAAAACAAATATGGAATTGTAATGCAGGGACTTATTTATGAAGATACTAAAAATATTATTAATGAATATTTAGAAATATTTCCAAATGTAGAAATCGTTCTTTCAACTTGGACATCAGAAAAAACGGATGACATTCCATGTAAAATAGTAAAAAACACACCGCCAGAAATTAGACCACCACATAACCGTTCCCACAATCATCAAATTGTTGGTACATTGGCGGGTCTAAATTGCATAAATGCAGAAATTGTGTTAAAATGTAGAACAGAGCAGATCATCCATAATCCAAAAATTTTTGAATTATATGAAAATGAATGTCCTGTAAATAAGATTATGATTCCAGATTTTGGTACATATGAAATTCCAGAATATAGAACATCAGACTTTTGTCAAATTGCTACAAAAGAATTACTTTTGGAATTTTGGAATTCAATTCCATTGTATGATGGAAGTTTTGCGATTGATGGAGGAAAATATTTTACTATGAATTTTATTTTAAATTCAAAAAAAGATAGAAATGCTTGGAAAGATATTTTATACAAATACTTTTTTGTAAAAAAATTTCATGCTGATTTTCAAATCGAATGGATCAAACTTAATAATTTAACCTTATATCAAAAATTATATTATAAAAGTTTTCCAAATTGTGTAAAAAATAATTTATCGAATAAATGATATTGATAGAAAAATTTAATAAAATTTGTAAAGTAATTATAATATAATATAATATTAAAAATTATAATGATATTTTAATAAAATAATTAAATTTTTCTTCTTATTAATTAAATATCATAGTTATATCTAATAGTTTCTTTTTTGAAAATAAATTTTTAATTTTTAATTTTTTCAGAAATAACCATACCTATAGCATATTCATTTTCATGACTAATAGAACCTAAAATGTTATATTTTGTATTCCAATTTTTATGTAATTTAATTTTTAGTTTAGATTTAGAATGAAAAGTTTCAATATCAAGAAATGGTATGGATTCACTAATTGATTTCTTGACAGATTCTTTAATAGCAAACTTTCCTGCAAAATGTTCAGCAGGTTTTTTAAATTTTAAACAATATTTAATTTCAGAAGGAAGAAATGTCTTCTTGTAAAAACTAGGTTTTTTTGAATAGGTTATTTTTTCAAATTTTTTTATATGAACTAAATCAATCCCAATACCAAAATTTTTAATCATATAATTTCATAATATTTAAGATTATTAACGTACAATAACTTTTGCAACTCCATCAATTAAACATGTTCCAGTTTGATTATGAATAGTTGTTTTAATAGTAATTAATTTCATATTTGATTTTTTTTCAATAATTTCACCTTCTATAGTTATAGTATCATCAATAAAACATGGATTTCTAAAATTCAATGTTTGTGAAAAATACAATGAATTTTTTCCTGGTAGATGCATACCTACAAGTTGTGAAAAAAATGAAGCTAAAAGCATTCCATGACATACTCTTTTTCCAAAATTTGTAGTAGACGCATATTCTTTATTCATATGTAGAGGATTAAAATCACCACTAATTTTTGCAAAATCATTCACTAATGTTTCATCTATTTTTTTTAAAAAATTAGCTTTTTGACATATAAAAAGATCTTCAAAATTATATTCTAAAGGAGAATTATTCATTCAAATCAATCCCGTGAGCCTTTAGATGTTTTTTGATATCAGATACATTTTTTGTTTCAGTAACTTCATCAATAGTAAATTCAGTTTTAAATTCAGATTCTAATTCATCTAACAAAATATATGAATTAAAAGAATCCCAACTTGGAATTGTTTCAGGACTAGAATTATCAGTTATTTCATCAATTGGAATATCCATTACTT
>Ga0233439_10001783_pt1 | contig 26280 bp, 29 predicted proteins | sample SI_123_September_6_FD_182713 | JGI IMG/M metagenome (GOLD analysis project Ga0233439, IMG submission 182713) | Seawater microbial communities from Saanich Inlet, British Columbia, Canada - SI_123_September2016_100_MG | ecosystem: Environmental > Aquatic > Marine > Inlet | place: Canada: British... | reverse complement strand
GGGCTTTCTTATTATTTCTTTTTTCGTGGTTGTTCAAAAACCATTTTCGACCGATTGCTGAATAAAAACACGGACCTTCTTTACCATTTTTCTCTGGAAATAGGGTTTTTCAGGGACGACTACTTATCTAAAATACCATTATGATTCGATATTTCATCTGTCATAGCCCCAAGATATTCATTAAGTAATTTGATCAAATCTTCAGGCGCCATTGTTTCACTGAAACTGGTGAAATTAGCTACATCACAAAACAGAACAGTTTGATAATTCCTTTTCCCTCCAGGTTGGATTTTATCTGGATTGGATAAAATATCTGCAACTATTGAGGGATGGACGTACTTACCAAAAGTTTCCTGTATATATTTTTTTTCTCTAAGGCCCTTCAACATATGGTTGAATGCCTTTGACAACTCACCAACCTCATCACTCGAGGTATGCTTGATTTCAAAATCATAATTGTCGTCAATCACACCTTCTGTACCTTTAAGAAGTAATCGTAAAGGCCTGGCAATTCTTTTTGAAAAAAGAATCGAAAACAATAGTCCGATAATAAGTATTGCTATTCCCGCAACCAAAATTTTATCTTGTATTACTTTGAATGGTTTTAAGGCTGAGTCAAGATTAGTTGCGTAAAAATAGCCAGTTCCTTCACCCGTGTTCTCATAGGAACCTCTTTGTGTGACAAAGCGTTCCTCTTTAAAAACGAACATCCCTGAACCGTTGGGAATTTTTGGCAAATTAGAAATTATTTCTACCCCAAACCTATCATCAACATTGTCTGCGACAATATTTGAATCGCTGAAGAAAATAACCTGTAAAAAATCTTTCTCCAACGAGTCCCCAATGAGCTTATCTAACCATTTGCCATTAATATTCTTTATAACTATCATGGCCCCCATTGCGTAATCATCACGTAGCGATTCTTTAAGGGGCAAAGCGACGGAGCTCATTAATTTTCCACCGGCAGAAACCATTCCCCGTATTTCAACGCCTGTATCCAGAACCTTTTTAATGGGAAATTTTTCAAGATTAGCATCCACCCATAAACTGAGTTTTTCACTTGTAGGATACATTCCCCGCACGGCCAAAGTATCGTCAACCATAAATACTAAATCTGCATCCGTATCGCGTGCAATTTCCTCTGCAAACGAGTAAAAGTTGTCTTTGATTTGGGATAGAAACGAGCGAAATTTCTGGTCGGTAGTTAGTGTCTTGGCAATTTTTAAAACGTGGAGTTGCTCTTGACTGATTTGTTGATCAAATCTTTTGTGAGTAGCACGAAGCTTGGAGGATAAGTTTTTTATTTCAAATTCTTCGGTTTGACTGCTGGAGATATATAAAGTCAAACCCAACAGCAGTGTGAAAAAGAAAAAAAAGGCCAGGAATATTTTCGCGCTAAGGGTCATTCTTGCTTGCCATAATTTTATCAACTGATAAAACTTGATTTAACTCAATATTCACCCCGGCTTTAATTACAATATTTTTTTCTATAAAACCAAGTCGCCAATACCAAAAAAGAATTTTATATTTTCCAGGATCAAGATTTTCAAAAGAATAACTACCCCCCGAGGAATGTTTCTGCCCCATCAACCCTGACCGCGAAAATAAAGTCGTCATCAAAATTTCATTTTCATCGCTTCCCAGTTCCAGGGTTCCTTCCTGGGCAACGGTAATTACAGAACGTTCCCCAGGTTTAACCGGTGAATAGACCTGAATATCATCTTCTTGCCCTGCCAAAAAAAATGTTAAAACCTGGTTGGAGTTGTTCTGAACCCACAACCGATCCCCTTTAGCGATAGCCAAAGATCGATGCGACATTTTGTCTTTTTCCGCTATCAGCAAATGATCTTTTCCTCCAGCAAAGGACGAATCTAGAATGCATACATACAACTCTTTTAATTGATGATAATTTACCATTTGCTTGGTAAAAACAACCTCGCCTTTTTTTGAATATATCCCCCCGCCCTTTTTTGATGCCTTGGCAATAATGTCTTTGTGGCTTTGGGCAGAAATCTTCCCGTAAACAGCTCCTTTTCCTGGAACAATTGCAGGTCCAGATGCGCAGTTAACAAGAAAAAAAAGAACTAATGAATTTATTAGAAAATTTTTCATTTTTTAACTACCTTTAGCTCAACATTTTCGTGAGATGAGTTTTCCAATGTAATATTTATGGGAATAGATTTATAACGTTTATGAAATACGAAAACTTTCACAACCCAATTTCCTGGAGGAACGTTTGGGAGAATAAAGTTTCCCGGTTTTTCAAGTATTGCATAATGTCTGGTATCTAATGAAATCATACGGCCTTCCATTAGCTTATGGACAGAACAATAAAAATTTCCATATCCCTTTTTATCCAGCGTGACCTCCAGGATGGACCCTCTTTCACCTAAACCCAAATCAAAATTCTTAAGCCTGCTCAAGGAATATATATTGTGATCTATTTCTCTATCTTCATCATTTAAAAACTGGATTTTGTCCCCTGGGCTCACCACAATTATATTGGGATTAAACTGCCGTCCCTTTTGCATAATTTTATGCAGCTTAGGTTCAAGTTTCAACTTTGATGAATCGGCAGGTTCCAGGTAAACAATGAGGTTTTTCAGATTCTTCCCACCGTCAACTAAAACCTTCCCGCTTAAATGGTGAGCATTTGCAAGGACTGGGAAAGCAAATAAATAAAGTAAAAGAATACTTTTAAAGGCAGGTAAATTCATAACAGTAAAAATAGATTTCATTTATAACTGACTATAATTTTAATCCATAGGTAGAACTTTTACCTAATTGTTTCATTAGTCTCTTATGCGCAACAATTCTTACAAAATGAGAGCCAACGTTGTGAAATTAGTCTCTTATGCGAAGCAATTATTACAAAAGCTGAACTAACGTTACCAAAAAGGACTAATAAATCGAAAGTTAGTGGGATTGAATATCCCGCATTATGCGATCGGCACCCATATCAATGAGTTCACCACCTACTTTTCTACCCAGAGCGATCGCATTTGTCTTTAGATCGGACAATTCTTTTTTGTACATTGTTTTACCATCCAGGCTGGCGACTAACCCCGTCAATGTAATTTGATCCCCATTTATTGTGGCATATGAACCAATAGGAACATTACACCCGCCCTCCAATTCACTGACCAACGCTCGCTCAGCATCAAGTGCATAGTGGGTTTCTTCGTCATCCATATCTGCGAGAAGTATTTGGTTGTCGACATCATTTTTGCGAGTTTCTATTCCCACCGCCCCCTGTCCCATTGCGGGCAATAAAACTTCAGGCGAAATAATTTCAGTGATGCGGTCGTCCCAACCCAAACGGATCAGACCTGCTGCTGCAAGGATGATTGCGTCTAATCCTTCTGTTTCCAATTTTTTTAAGCGTGTTTCCAAATTTCCACGAAGAGGAACCAAATTCAGATCAGGTCTGTAATGTAATAGCTGAGACATTCTTCGCAAACTTCCTGTGCCAATTTTCGCACCCTTTGGAAGGTCGTTGAGCTTAATATCATTTCTGGAAATCAAAGCATCAAAAGGATTCTCACGCTTTGTGACGCAAGCGATACAGAGATTGATTGGAAACTCGATTGGCATATCTTTCATACTATGAACAGCAAAATCGACTTCCTTTTTCAATAGCCCTTCTTCAATCTCTTTTACGAAAAGACCCTTACCTCCAATTTTTGCTAAAGGAATATCTTGAATCTTATCCCCAGAGGTTTTAATTATTTGAATGTCTACTTCGAGATCAGAATGGTGCGAGCGCAACAAATCTTTCACCCAGTTAGCCTGCCATAAAGCCAGTGGGCTGCCCCGGCTTCCAATTGTTACTTTACGAATTTCCATTTAATCATCCAGGTGAAATAAGTGCCGAATGGCCTTGAGGTAAATATGACCGTCTTGTGATTGGGTTTTCTTTTTTAAATTTATGGTAGGTTTATGAAGAATTTTATTAACAAGAGATTGCGTTAATTGCTGAATGGCATCTTTATCGCTTGAAGAAAGATGATCCATATTCTTCAAAGTTTTATCCACTTCACTTATTCTCATCTCTTCCGCGCGATTACGCATTTCTACAATCGTTGGGACAGCATCTAAGGTAGAGAACCAATTGTTAAATTTGGTGACCTCCTGTTTGATGATATCCATTGCGTTTTCGGCTTCCTTCTGTCTTTCCTCCATATTGGCATTGACTACATTTTGCAAATCGTCAATGTCATATAAATAAACGTTTTCCAGTTCATTAACTTCAGGCGCAATATCTCTAGGAACAGCAATGTCGATGAGGAAGATAGGTTTGTTCTTACGTTTTTGAATCGCGGCTTCCATCATTTCCTTTTTGATTATAAATGTTGGTGCCGCAGTCGAAGTGATGATGATATCCGCTCTATGCATTTCTTCTTTAAAAGACTCGAAATCCAAAGCGCAGCCATTTAGAGTCTGTGCCAGAGCAGCAGCTCTTTCGTAGGTACGGCTCGCAACGTATACCGTTTTGACTCCGTAAGAAATGAGATGCTTTGCGGCAAGTTCAGCCATTTCACCAGTACCCACAAGCATTACCGAGTGATTTTCCAGATCCTCAAAAATCTTTTTAGCCAATTCCACCGCTGCGGAACTAATAGAAACCCCTCTTTCGGATATTCCCGTTTCTTCACGAACTTTTTTAGCAACATTGAAGGCTTTTTCAAATAATTGGTTCAGCACCATTCCTGTAGAGCTGAAAGACCGGGCTGTGCTATAGGCATCTTTGACCTGTCCTAAAATCTGTGCCTCTCCAAGAACCATCGAATCGAGACTCGATGAAACACGGAACAAATGTTCCACCGCTTGATTATCACAGTAACTATAGAAATATTGATCGAGATTGCCTCGGGAAATCCCGTGGTAATCGCAAATGAAGTCCTGCAATAATTGAATACCCCGATCCGTATTTTCTACCCGCGCATAAATCTCAACTCTATTGCAGGTCGATAGAATGATGTTCTCTGCGATTTCTGGGCTTGAAACCAATTGTTCCAGAGAAGCCTCGAGCTTAACCTGACTGAAAGCCAGCTTTTCCCGAATTTCGACAGGGGTCGTCTTATGATTCACCCCAACTAAAATTAAATTTGGTCCTGAAGTCATTTATTAAATATGTAGAAAAAAAGATCCGATTATTGCAACAAATCCTAAGATCGCACCTTGTGCGGCCTTCTTACCCCTAAGTCCTGTTGCCATTCTGCCAAAAAACACTAACCCATAAATCAACCAAACCATAACCATGGGCATTGTCTTTGCCAAATCCCATGAGAAAAAAGCCTGATCCATTTTCGTGTTCCAGATCGACCCCGTCATAAAACCCAACGTGAATAACGGGAAGCCAATGGTAATGACTTTAAAGTTCAAATCATCCAGAACTTCCAATGACGGCATGCGAAAATACATGATGCCGAGCTTTTTAGTTTTAACCTGATGTTCCTGAATTAAATACATGATTCCAGCCGCAAATGCTATCGAGAACGCCGCATAACCAATTAGAGATAACGTTCTATGCATCGTCAACCAGAACCGCACTTCTGATTCGGGAACGAGTCCGGCATCTTTTGACAGAAATACCGAAACCAACATTACTAAAAAGACCAAAGGGATAACAAATGCTCCCAGGTCTTTAATTTTATATTTCCATTCGGTCAAAAGATAAATCACAACCATAAACCAGGCCAGAAACATTGCCACTTCATAAGAGGTGGTGTAAGGCCCATGCCCGGTCATACTCGATCTTATTCCAATAGAAACCGTTTGGGCAACCAAGCCCAAAACTACTAGTCCCCCTGCCAAAGTTGAAACCAAAGGACGGCGGTATACAAGATAGACAAAATATCCCATTGATGCCAATAGATAACTGAATAACGCGATATTGAACGAAATTTTATCCATTGGGCCTTTAAACAGGGAAAACAGGTCTACATTCTATTCCGATAGGCTATCGTAACATTTTGTTTTATAGGATTCAACTGCTCGCCGCCAGCGTGACGCTGGACTCTAAAGATCGATGCCCATAGACCTAACGGTCACCGTCAAGCCTTTACAGAGGGGTACGTTTTTCCGGCTGGATTGGGGATTATTGCCACTGATCGGGGGGTTTGGGGGTTTCTTTACTCTTGAGGACTTCTTTCAGTTCTACCATGAACTCGTTAACATCTTTGAACGACCGGTAAACCGAGGCAAAACGGACGTAGGCTACATCATCCAGGTTATAGATTTCCTGAATGACTTTTTCGCCTACTTTAACAGCGTGGATTTCCTTCTCTCCTGATTCTTGAAGGTACTGCTCAACTCGGTCGACAAGATCTTCAATATCTTTGGTGCTCACCGGGCGTTTCTGGCAGGCTTTTCTCACTCCCGAGATGATCTTTTCACGATCAAACTCTTCCCGACGTCCGTCTTTTTTAATCAGTAACGGAAGAGAACGCTCCAGTTTCTCATAAGTGGTGAAACGGTCGGCACAACTCAAACATTCCCGTCTTCTACGGATCACGTTTCCCTCTTTATTCAAGCGGGAATCGATGACCTTATTTTCCATTCCAGAACAGCCGGGACATTTCATATTTATTTAATAGTTAATTCTGAATGAAGTGGAAACTGATCACAAAGATCGCGGACTTTCTTTCGCGTTTCTAAGTGAAAAGCATCGTCCCCGATTTTTTCCAAAGTCTGGATAATCATGCCGCCTATCTGTTCCATTTCTTTTTCTTTCATACCTCGGGTGGTCAACGCCGGGGTTCCGATACGAACTCCTGAAGTTACAAATGGACTTCGTGTTTCAAAGGGAATGGTATTTTTATTGACCGTAATTCCTGCTCTTTCCAAAGCCTCTTCAAAATCTTTTCCGGTTACATCCTGAGGCCTAAGATCGAGAAGCATCAGGTGAGTATCTGTGCCGCCGCTGACAATTTTTATTCCATTGTTGTTCAGGAAAGCCGCCAGGTGTTTGGCATTAGCGATCACCTGCTTTTGATATTCAACGAAATCACTGCTCAGGGCTTCTTTAAATGCCACTGCCTTGGCAGCGATCACATGCATTAACGGCCCCCCTTGAATGCCAGGAAAAATCTTTTTATTTACTGCTTTGGCATATTCTTCTTTGCAGAGAATCATTCCTCCACGAGGTCCACGCAGGGTTTTATGAGTGGTCGTTGTTACGAACTCCGAATAGGGTACAGGAGATGGATATAATCCCGCAGCTACAAGCCCGGCGGGATGAGCGATATCCGTCATTATTTTTGCCCCTACTTCATCTGCAATTTCGCGGAACTTTACCGGATCAATGATTCGTGGATAAGCGCTGGCACCGGCAACAATCAGCTTGGGCTTGTTTTCTTTTGCCAGTTTTCTGATTTCTTCATAGTCGATGAGTTCAGTTTCCTGATTAACACCATAGGCCACAACATTGTAGGTATATCCGGAAAAGTTTACCGGGCAGCCGTGGGTGAGATGTCCTCCATGCGAAAGATTCATTCCCAATATGGTATCGCCAGGTTCCAACACAGAATGATAGACAGCCATGTTGGCCTGAGAACCGGAATGTGGCTGAACATTTACGTGGTCGGCTGAAAATAATTTTTTTGCTCTTTCAATAGCCAGACTTTCAGCAACATCTACAAATTCACACCCGCCATAGTACCGTTTACCGGGATACCCTTCGGCATATTTGTTGGTCATAACGGAACCTTGAGCTTCTTGTACCTCGCGGCTGACAAAATTTTCAGACGCAATCATCTCAAGAGTATTATTTTCACGCTCGGTTTCATCTTTAATAGATTGAGCGATTTCCGGATCAAATTCTGCAAGTGACAATGTTAATTCCTCCAGCTTAGTTTCCTACCGGGTCTGGCCCGGTGGTTTGGATTTTAAGTGAGCATCAATTTCATTTATTTTATCAAGGCGTCTTTGGTGGCGTCCGCCTTCAAATTCTGTATTCAGCCAGGTGTCCACAATTTCTGAGGCCAGGCCTTCGCCAATAACCCTGCCCCCCATAATAAGAATGTTTGAGTCATTGTGTTCACGACACATTTTAGCAGTATATACGTCTGAACAAAGGGTTCCGCGAATTCCTGGGAAGCGGTTAACCACAATCGACATCCCCACTCCCGTCCCGCAAATAACGATTCCTCTTTCAACCTTCTTTTCCAAGATAGACTCTGCGAGTTTGATTCCATAATCTGGATAGTCGACAGAATCTGTATTGGCAGGGCCCAAATCATCTACTTCCCAACCTTTATTTAGAAGGGAGGCAATCACGGTTACTTTGAGCTCAAATCCTCCATGATCCGAAGCAATGGCTATTTTTTTCATTATTTTTTTTCTGAAATTTATTGTAAATACTTAATCAGACCGCATTATTTTCAGGGGCGGGCAGTTGGTCGTCTTGTCCCGGTGGGATCATATTCTGAAGCTACTTTAACCTAAAAGCGATACTAAATAAACAATCGAATTTTGTCAACCTAAGTAAGGGAAATGGCCCTTGAGACCTTAATTATTTGAAATAAAAGAAAAAAAAACCTACAATAATAAATGATGAAACCTTAGGAAAACCAACCTCTTATGTGGAAGAACATATTTCTTGAATCCTGCCTTCTCTCAGCTTTGATTTTTGGTGGTCTCTATGTAAACGCCAATTATATTAAGGGCGAATTATATGACAAGAAAGAAGAGACTGCGAATCATATCAGCGGCGGTGCCACAATAGCTCCTCATATAAGCGGTGGAATTGCAGCTAATCCGAATAATATCTCCGGCGCATCCTCAGCCACATCTACAACGGTCGATTAACCCCAAGCCTTATATTGCCCTCTTCTGCCGATAATGCATCTGATCGAGCGGAATTCCGACTGCTTATCCTAATTCTTTTTATTTATTTTTTAGTCTGCTTTCCCCTGACGCAAATTTTTCTAACGGCCAACAACACTCTTTATGGTTCCTGGAGCTTTTTATTCTTTTTGTTTTCCCTTACCTTTCTATTCTTATCTGGAAAATTAAACCTCTCGAAAGTTGGGCTTTCAAATTTCAAGCCTAAGAATATTTTTCTTGGCGTTGGCCTCGGGATCGTCCCTGTAGTGACGGTTATAGCTATTGATGCGTTTATTGTAAAAACCGGATTGGCAGACAACAAGCTTTTTTCAGGTGCCGAGCTAAGAACGCCTGAGGGATATACTTTTATAGATTTACTAACAGGAGGGATTTTACATCCCGCAATAAGTCAGATATTTATAACGGGCTATGTGTTAAATACTCTGATTAAAAATAAGAATCTGGCTGTTGCAGGAAATGGAATTTTGTACAGCTTTTTGAGTTTTAGTTGGGGGATAGGTTCTTTAGGACTGGGTATGATATCGGCAGCTTTATTAAGAATCTCAGGGTCGCTGATCCCAGCAATATTCTTCAGCGTGGGCTGTTCCTCCGCCAAATATTTAATATTAACGAATTACCCACGAGTGACCACGATACTCGTTTTTCTTATCTAAATTTAGCGAGGTACTTTTCGAGATTTTTTAGCTTGTTTTGCATCTGCTTTTCTCTTTTCAGCTGCGGCGACGGTTGCTTCTTTAGCAGCCTTTCTAGCTTCTGCTTCTGCCTGCATTTGCCTGATTGCCATTTCTCTATTTTTCGGATTTTCAAAAAATCGGGAAACGACTATTCCAAACTCATATAATCCATAAAGTGGAAAAGCCAACAGAACCTGAGTAATGATATCAGGAGGTGTTAAAACGGCAGCCAAGGCAAATGTACCCAAAAAAGCCCATTTGCGATACAGCTTCATTTTGACAGTATTGATCACTCCAAACTTGGTTAAAAGCACCATGATTAATGGAGTTTGAAATGCAAACGCAAATGCCATGATGAGTTTCACAACGAAGGAAAAGTAAAACCCGATAGTTACCTGCATCTTCCAAAAAGTAGATCCATAATTAAGTAAAAACTTAAGCCCTAACGGAAGCACGAGGAAATAACAAAAGATACCCCCAAAAAGAAAAAAAGCGGTCCCAGAAAATACAAACATGGCCGTAACTTTCTTTTCTTTTACTTTTAATCCAGGAGCAATGAATCCCCACAAATGGTAAAGGATCCAAGGCATGGAAATGAACACCGACCCCATAAAAGAGACCTTCATATTTGTAAAAAATGGTTCGGTGGGTGTAATAAATGTCAGTTCTGCAAACTGTTTTGGAAGGGGATCTTCAAGCCATAAAAGTAAAATTTCTATGAAATAAAAACATAATCCAAAGAATAACGCGACAACTATACCAACCTGAATCACCCTATCTTTTATTTCAATAAGGTGAAGGCTTATCGGGACTTTTTCAGTAAAATTAACTTCTTTAACCACGTTTTATTCTCGCAAGAACCCCAAGAACCCTATGAGATTCAAAAAAAAAGCGCGGAATCCTTAAATAAGCTGGTTCCCGCAACAATTTGTGTTTATATAATCTGTATAATTAGTGCCAATATACTCAATTAGTTGGGCGATTTCAATAGGCTTTCTAATTCCATATTCTTAATTTAAAAAAATAACAGGGGTCAGCCTGGTTTAGTTCTTCAAAAATCAATAAATATTGATTCAACTAATTAAATAAGCGATAATGCCCTTATTTAGACGTTAGGGAAACTAATTCCCCCTTTTTTATCAATTAGAAAGCTTCTAACCCCGCTAACGGTGTTTAATTTACGGTTTTATGCAAAATTCTGAGCAAAAAATCACCGGTATCCGGGTATTGGATATTTCGGAAGAAGGCGCAAAAGCAATTGAGGAAATGTTTAATAAAGTAGTGCAGGAGATTAATCAGCAAAATACTCCTATAGTGGATGTCCGAGTAACAGACAACCATTGTTTTTTATTATTGGGCGAAAAAAAGATGGGTGTTTAACCAAATAAATTATGCGAATTACTAAAGAGTTTATAGATACGTTATCTAAAAAAATAGTCCGCTCTATGATCGAAAAAGACCTGATCATATGGGAAGAAACTACCGACAAACTAGAAACTATAATTGCCGGTATTATCACTGAAGATTTGATGATTGAAGATCTTTTAAACGAAGAAGTAAAAACCCTTCTGGAATCTAAAACAGAAGAATATGAAAGAAGTATGATGGACTATGGTCGGGTTTTTCAAATGGTTAAATCCAAACTGGTTCGAGAACGAGGATTAATTTTATAAAAATACTATGAAAATAAGCCGAGATAAAATCAATCATATCAGCAGCCTCATTGTTAAAGATTTTGCGAAACGAGATGAGTTGGATTACAAAGTCGACCTAAATGACTTGAGATTAGATATCACACGAACGATGACCGATATCTTGCAGCTTGATGACAAAGCCGATACCGAAGCAAGAAGAGTTATGAACACCTATAAGAATGCCCCCCGAGAAGGTTCCCCTGAATGGGACATCATGTATCAAAAGCACTTTGATGAATATATGAACAAGCAAGGCTTGTAGAAAGCTAATCCAGCCACGCCCAAGAAATTAATCCATTGAAATAACCCGCTTAGTTGCAAAGATAAAATCCTCTGCCCCAGCCCTTCTAGCCTCTCCAATAATTTCCCCAAAAAGCTCGAATTCTATATTTTTATCTCCATGAATCTCTACTACTTTAGCCTTAGCCTGATTTAAAACGACTCGCAGAAGATCATGTAAATCACTCTGCTGGACAATTTTCCCGTTTAATTCAATCAACCCTGCAATAGAAATTTTAAGTACAATATTTTTTTTCTTTATGGTGGAAGAAGATTGAGCATTCGGAAGATCGGCTTTAAGAGAGCTACTCATAGAATTTGAAGTCAGCATAAAGAATATAAGCAAAAGAAAAACAATATTTATCAGTGGGATCAAATCCAACTCGATAGTTCTTTTTCTAGAATTATTAAATTTCATCATATTTTTTTTTGAAAATACGTATTCACATCACCAGGGAAAAACTTTTAGCACCTGCTTCCCGCGCCAAATCAAAAACCTGAACGAAAATATCGTATTTAACAGCCTTATTCGTCTCCACCACCACGGCCTTATTTTTCCTTCGCTCAATTTCTAATTTAAGCACGCCACTTAATTCTTCAATGGTAGTCAATTTTTCCCCCACCCTTATATCTCGAACTCCATTTATTTGTATAGAAAGTGCAAACTCTTCCGAGCTAATTGACGATGATTCTTCAGGAAGTTTTACATTTAATCCCTGGCCAGAAATAGCGAAGGTGAGCATATAAAAAATCAGCAATAAAAACACCACATCAATCAATGGAGCCAGGTCGGGCTTAAAAGGCTTTTTCTTTCCCTTTGAAATCTTAAGCATATAAAAAACTAATTACGATAGGTTTTAAGAACATGATTCTGGATAAAATTTTCTATCCATAGAGTAAATAAACTTATTTCCATATTTATTTAATTGAAAAGATATTTTTTCTTTTTTCCGTTCAAAATAGTGCAGCATAATTATTGCGGGAATGGCAACAGTCAATCCTGCCGCCGTAGTCAAAAGAGCCTCCCAAATACCTCCAGCCAATAAACTAGGGTCTACCTGCCCCTTGTACTGGGAAACCTTATTAAATGCCTGAACCATGCCTATCACCGTTCCCAATAACCCCATCAAAGGTGAAATCGTTGCTATGACCTCTAATGCGCGCATATGTTTTTCTAAAGAATTGATCTCCTCCTGTCCGGCAAAAGATAACTTCTCCTCTAATTTCCACCTGGGAATTTCTTTTTCATCAAGGCCCGCTTCAATTATTCTCCCTAAAGGGTTTGGATTGCTTCGGCAGTGTTGAATAATTTTTGATGTATTCCCATCACCTACTAATTTTAGAATTGGCTTGAAAAAAAATTCAACATCGACAAAATATTTTCTATAAAACACATAGCGTTCAATAACAATTGCCATAGCTACAATCGAGCAAATAAAAATTGGAGCCATAATGATGCCTCCTTTACTAATTAAATCCGCGATCCCGGTCATGGCGAGCTCCTCATACTATTGAAAAACATTATTGACCTCTTTTCATATTTAAGTATTTTAAGGTTATTGATCTTCAACTAAGTCGGGTTTGCCGTCAAAGTTTCTGTCAGCTTCCCGTTTTATCAACTTCCCTGAGGAATCAAAATATTCCCAGTAGTCAGTTTTGCCATCAAAATTGGTGTCGTTTTCAACTTTCGCAACAATGTTTGATCCCTGAAAATACTGCCATTGATCAGGCTTTAAGTCTTCATTGGTATCAAAACCAACCTTCACAAGTTTTTCGTTTGCAAAATAGTCCCAACGATCTAACTTGCCGTTTTTGTCTGAATCATATTTAGTTAAAATTAGTTTTTGATTTTCATCAAATTGTTGCCAAATATCTATCTGGCCGTCACCATTTTTATCTACCTCAATACGGACAATTTTTTCATTGGTATTAAAAAACTCCACCCAATCAAAAATGCCATTACTATTGGAATCTTTTTCCACACGTTCCAGTTTCCCACTTTGCGAATAGTGTTGAATCTGATCCATTCGCCCATCATCATTGGAATCAAATTCAGCCCGGACCATAATTTTCTCCCCATGAAAATGTTCAATCTGGTCAATAATTTGGTTAAAATTTGTATCGTATTCAATTTTAGTTAATTTCCCATCGTTGGTATGTTTCCATTGGTCCATTTTTCCATCAAAATTTGTATCTACCTTCGCGATTTCTGCGTTTACTTGTTTAGACAAAAAAATTAAGAAAATAATTATTAATAAAGTTAATAAGTTTTTATTTTTTTTCATGATTCATCTCAAGATAAAGGATATTGGAATTTTTAAAGACGCATAATTCTTATTTAAACTTTTAGGTATATTGGGAAAAGGCGCTGCCTCTTCGATAGCCTTAATAGCTGCTTTGTCTAAAATCTCATATCCGGAAGAATTTTCGATGAACAACTCAAGAATTTTTCCTTCTCGGTCTAATTTAAAAGACAAAAAAGCTTTTCCCTGTTGTTTTCGTTCTCTTGCCAAGGCGGGATAGTTTTTTGCATTTGCAATTTTCAACTGGATTGAATGGGTGTATTGACCCCAGATTTCTTGAAATTCATCCCCTTCAAGTCCGCCCTCTTCTACTGAGGGCATACCCAGATTTTTTACTACCCGAACCGCAGGTACAAATAATGCTGTATGCAGAGTTTGGGTTTTGATGAGTAATGCCTTTCCTGAATTCAAATTTCTATAAATACTATTAGTATTCTTTCTCCTTGCGACTATTGATTGATGACTTTGATTTGGATAAACACTTGCAGTAATCACTCGTTTTGCATAAGACGTTCTTGATGTGACTCTATTATTTTGAGAACTTCTAATTACTTTGGGGGTGACCTTTGATCGATTAAGAGCAAAATTACTTTTCATAGAAACTTTAATTTTGCTAGCTGGCTTCCTTGAGTTTGACGGGGTAAAAGGAACTGCAACAGGCTTGGCAAGGGTCGGAATGATTGATGTTCTTTTACTACCCTTCAAAAAAACAGGTTTACTAGCAGACACAGGTTTAGTGGCCGATATTTTCTTTATCTCAATTTTCTTCTTTACGGGTTTATTTAGAATAGTTTTTTTTATAATTTTTTCAGGTTTTGGTTTATCAATTATTTCGAGACGGATTTTTTTGATTTTTCTTTCTAATTCATCTGGTAGAGTTAGAGATAAGCTTGGCAGAAAGCTCAAAAATACTAAATGTGTTGCAATAGATAAACCTATCGCTTGAAAAATATTTATTGAACTGAGAGTATTTTTTATAATATTCATCTCACAAGATTTAATTAATTAATTAACCTTCCTCTACAAAGCACAGCTTTGGTAGACTGTTCACCTATTTCTGTCCATGTCGCATAAATTCTTCCCCCGCTCCCCTTAAATAAATAAGGATAGGCAACACTTCCCCCTAGAAATGGTACTTCCTGAGGAGGATAAAGGCCTCCATCACCTGCAATTTTGACCAGCCAAGGCCGAATTAATCCCCAGCCATTCGTATCCTCAGGATCTCGGCCCTGAAAAATAACCCATGCCTCGCCATTGATCATCTGTATATCAGGATGATTGGGATCAAGTATCTTCCCCTGTATTTCTCCCAAGTATTGAAAGCTTTTTCCTTTGTCATTAGAAATAGCGGCACGTAAAGCGGCACGATTTCCTATTCCGCTATACCAGGATATAAACAGTTTTCCATTTTGAAATTCCATGGAAGCTCCAGAATGAGGACATCCATTTAATTTCCACCCTTCGTGAGTGACAAAAACTTTTTCAGTCCAATTATTTCCTTTATCCGCTGAAGTGGAAACCACCACAGTTCGATTATGATCTTTATCAACGTGTCGCCAGGAAACATACATATTTCCAGAGTTATCGAATGTTAAAGCAGGTCGACAACAGGGACAAACATCCCCCGCTACTCTTATATTTTTTTCAAAAGAAGCACCTTGATTTGAGGAACGGGCAATATACAAGGAAGATGTTCCCGGTAAATTGCGTTCCTTTCCTCTACCATCTAACCACGCAACATAGATAGTTCCATCAGGTCCTACTTCCATAGATTGAAATGAATGATAAGTTTTTTCGTTATCATCATTGACCTTAATAGAGGGCAAAAAGCTTCTTCCAAAATTCATGGAGCGAGCAAACTTCAAATCATTGCCTCCCGACCAAACAGCATATTTACCTATTCCAGGACCTTGTCTTAAAATGGGGCCGTTTTCTCCATGAGAGCTAACTTCTCCTTCTGTGTCGTTTATGCGATATGACTTTGAAAAAGTGTCTCCAGTATTGTGAGAATTAGTGAAAAAAAGATCCTGCCCCTTGCCATTTTTACGGGACGCATAAATAAAATTCATTCCTTCTGATGCTTGCAAAAGCAATTGCAATCCATTGCCTTTATCGACAATCTTGGGTTTTGTCTCCCAATCAACTAATTTTTTTACTTCCAATAAATCTATGCTGTTTTCCTCTTTTTTATCACCAGCAAATACGAAGTGTTGATTACATACAAAAAAGAAAACTGTAAATAAAAGCAAGAAGCACCCAAAAACATTTGATGTTTTTTTTATATTCAACATTTCTCCTTACCTTTCTTTACTTATAAAATAGATGGTCGATACTTGGCCTTATATTCATAGACCAAGTATCGACATGCGTACTTGTTAGGAGGAGTCAAGTACACATTCTTTAATTAAAATTAATACGTACCCCACCAAAAAAACGTCTCAAATCACCTGAAAAAAAATTGGAACTTGCATCAGTGGTTGTGGCGGCTGCAGTAAAATTGGAAATATATTTTTTGTTCAATAAATTTCTCCCTTCAAAAAACAAACTTACTTTTTTATTCACATCATATCCTGCACCTGTACCGATAATGGCATAGCCAGGTACTTTGCTTGTATTATTGAAGTCAGTATCCGCTTTGCTTGCTGCCAGCATATTTAAGGCTATAAACCAATTATCCTTATGTTCATAACGGAGTTCGGCGTTATAAAAATGGTTTGGCTGTCCGGGGATTTCGTTGTCATCAAAATTGACATCGTCCTCAAAATAAAAATTGCTGTAGGTATAGGCGTTCCACATTTTTAACCTATCCCCCTCCATCAACAAGTTTTCACCAAGTTGAAGCCCCACACCAAGTTCCACTCCTTGATGAACCGTACTATCCGCATTAAAAGTGGAATCTGTAAAAGCACCTGCAGCCCTAAACCTCAATAACTCATCATCAATCTCCGCATGATATAAGCTTAAATCCCATGCAATCGGACCGTGTTCCCCACGTGTTCCAATTTCATAGGTCCATGCTCGTTGATCCGCAACGGGACTGAAGCCCACCGTATTTCCCTGAGTAATATTTGAAAAATCAGGAGCTTCAAAACTTTTACTGATGTTCCCAAAAATTTGAATTTTTTCTACGGGCTTGTAGAGAAAACCGATTTTTGGGTTTAGGGATTCAAAATCAGCACTGGCGGTATCCGTTGGGGTTCTTTTGTCAAACACATCGCGACGGGTCCAGGCATATTGCAGGGTTGTTACGAGTGAGAAATTAGGTTTAATAAAAAACGAATTTTCTCCATAGAGCACAATATTTTGCGCGGCCTGGTCAGCATTGGAGGTATTTCGACCTGCTACTCCAGCATTATTGCTCCACCTCTTGGCATTAATATCTCCAAAGTGGGTAGTAATACCAACTTGATACCGGTTTAAATAATCGCCTAAAGCATAAGACCCAGAGTTTTGGGTATAAAGACCGTAGTTAACACTTTCCTGATCAATCACGCCAACAACAGATAGGATTGGATGAAATAAATCCTTGTAAAAAATGAAAGCACCAACGTCCATTTTATGACCTTCACCCAAGTCGATTGTTGTCCTATTTGAAAGGCGGTAGGAATTTATATTTCGTTGTTGATCATCAGAAATAGCGATGTTTCGTGCGGCTTCAGGGTTAGTAAATACCTGATTTTGTGTTAGGGAATCTGGCAACTCAAGTTTTATATGGTTAGCAGAAAAATAGAATCTAGTTTCAATCTGGTCTGAAAGTCTTAGACCAACGTTTGTGTTGAATTTGATATTTTTCTGGTCCGAATGTTCTCGGAACCCGTCACTTGTGGTACCTGTCAAACTTACAAACAAATCAGAGCCACTATCAAAGACTTTCCCAATTTGATAATTCCCACGAAATGTATCGTCAGAACCCGTTTCAAAACGCACCTGGTGGCCCGGACTACTATGACCTGTTTTAGAAATCATGTTGATGGAGCCTCCCAGGGTGGTTGAACCAAATTGCATGGCATTACCGCCTTTATAAATTTCAATCCGCTGCAAAGCTAGAGTATCTACTTCCTGAAAATCCCCAGCGCCATCTGCGGAGCCAAATGGCACTCCGTCCTGATGACCTGTCAGTCCCTTTTGGTGGAAACTCCGTTCCAAACCGGAGCCTCGAATGGAAATACGGACTTCTTCAGCGAAACGCTTGGTAGCATATACACCTGGAACGTGACTGACTGTATCCTGAAAATTAAGGCTATATTTTTCTTTAAAAACTTCAGAACCAACTACATAAACCCCACCTGGAGTCCTCTGAATCTTTTTTTTTGCTTCAAAATTGCTAGGAATCGTCAATGTTCCAGGAAGCATGCCAGCAGGTACTCCAAAATCTGGAATGGGAGCTGCAATAACCACCTCTGGCAGAATCGATCCCTGATCTCTTTCATCGGCATAGACAACAAACGATGAAAAAAGAATTAAGGTGAGGCTTAACACAGTAAACTGAATTTTACTTCGTACAAAATAAAGCACAGATATTTCTCCAATCAGATAAACATTGTTCTTTAATCCGCGCAAAACTCATTACCAACTAATTTTTTCGGAAAGAAAAAACCAACGCAACAAACTCCCGTAAAATTAGAAACAGGGACAGAAAATTTGCGTGTATGAAATTCGCGCTATTTTTTTTGGATTTTTTTCTTGGGATTAAAGAACTTCTGGAGGAGGGTCCTGCGAATTCAGTTCCAGCTGAGTGGCTGAAAAAATTACTGCAAACAATTTAAAAGAGATATGGTTTGAATCTACAAGAGAAGAGAAATTATCAATATTATCTTTATGAAAAGACAATGACGGTACCGTTCCGGTTGTTTTACCGCCACAGTCAACAGAAAGTCGATGTGTTTTATCTTTATCTAATGGCAGGCCTGTGTTCGGACAAAACTCACCCTTATGCTGGTGGTTATTCAATAGACAGTGCGCCGGTTTCCCTTCTTGTTTATTATCAAAAGGAGATGCAACGGAAGAATCGTGCCCCTCATGGTGATGTTGATGCGTACCGGCAAAAGCACCGGAAGCACCCATAAAGGTGACCAGGAAAATGAATAAAAATATAATTTTTAGACGGGACATGAATATTTATTATTTATAAGTTGCTCGCAATATAAGCACTTCTTAATAAAAATGTCAAATCCGATAATATTTAATTGGCTGAATTATTTTCTTTTTTGGCTTTCAATCGATAATTGATTTTGAAATTCTTCCATTTCCTCCTTAGTGTATTGAAAATGGAAACTGAAATAATTTGATGACTTATTTTTCATAAACCGAAGGATTTCCACATATTTTCCAAATTTAAGGGCCAGTTTTTCCAAAACATCTGAAAGTCCTGAACTCCCCCCGCGAGCTCTTTTCAAGCTTGATGCAGCAGAATTATAATAGGCCCCACCTTTGTCAAAATAAGTTTCACCTAAAATATTACTGTTTTGGCTAAATAGTCCTAAATGAAAGAGTAGGAAATCTGCATTGATACGGAATACACGATATACATCAGATGCATTTTCAAAGCGGGTCGCTAACTGCCCCGCATCCGATGATGTGTTGACTAAATAAGAACTATTTGAAACGGATTTAGGATTAACCATTTCCGCTAAAGATAACGTTATGTATTGATTGATATCTTCTTCGTAATTTAGCTCGTTGTTTTTTAATTCCTGCCAGTGAGTGTTTTTCCAATCCGAATCCCGTTGATCCTCTAAAATGGGATCATAATTGGAGTTGGAAGGCTGGTTACTATCAATTCGTGCAGTTAAGAAGTGGTTGGAAAAAAAAGATTCTGTGGTATCTGTTTCTAATGAATCGGAATAAATAAAGTTTATCGGCATAAAACCTCCAATTTGTATCTATTCATTGCTCTAATTCTCTAATCTATCTTCACACTAAACTCTAATTTTGCAATGGATTTTAATAAATCTTGATAAGTTTGGCAGCAAGCCGTGGAGAGTGCTAACGGAAGATTAAATCAAAATGTAAGGGAAGGAAGGAAATGACTCTTTAAACTAGCCATTTTTTTTGAGCAAGACCAAAAACCTCATCATAAATCTTTTTAACGGGTAGTTTTTTCTTTAGAGCTGCTTTTTTACAATCTTCAAATTCTGGTGTGGCTTGAACCGTTTTACCATCCAGTTTTCCAATTTTTATTTTTATTAAGCCATACGCAGTTTTTAGTTTTTGAATATCGCGGTCCAGGGTTAACCGATCAACTTCATGAAAGCGCACACCAAAAGAAGATGTCTCAGTAAGAAGAATTCTGGATAATATATCTTTGTTACTTGCCTTGGAAAGCACAGAAATTTTTGTCGCGGGTCGATTTTTTTTCATGACGATCGAAGAAAAATAGACGTCAACAGCGCCTGCTTTAAAAAGAGATTCCATAACAGGGTCAAAAATTTCAGGGTTCATATCATCGATGTTCGTTTCTATTAGGAAAAGACTATCGGAATCCTTTTGAACCAAATCTCCAAGAACAATTCTTAACAAGTTGGGCAGAGAAGAAATTATGTGGCCCCCTGCCCCATAGCCATCGTCAATAATAGTCATAGGCGGCAGGGATAAAAACTTGTCTGAATAAAAACCTATCATTGCGGCACCCGTGGGTGTTGTGAGTTCTTTCTTCACCCCGCTTGAAAACACGGGAATTCCTTTTATGAGTTTAAGAGTTGCGGGAGCAGGAACAGGCAGCCGACCATGAGCGCAATCTACAAAACCCTCTCCAACATTCAGGGCCGAAGAATATATCCTATCCAACTTTAATGATTCAATAGCCCAGACGCCACCAACGATGTCGACAATGGAGTCAACACCCCCTACTTCGTGAAAGTGGATTTTTTCAAGGGTTGTATTATGAATTTGAGCTTCAACCTTGGCGATTCTTTTAAAAATCTCTATTGAATTATTTTTTACTGCGGAAGGTAGGTCAGACTGTCCAATTAATTTCCTGATGTCTGAAAATTTGCGATGCGGGTGAGATTGTTTGGGGTTATCGACTTCTACAATGATTTGGGTGCATGCCAATCCATTTCTTTGTACTTGTTTGGATTTTAGTTTATATCCCTTTAGATCAATTTTTTTTAAAACTTTTCGAATCCCTCTTATATCGACTCCGAGGTCTACCAGAGCCCCTAAAATCATGTCACCGCTAATACCGGAATAACAATCGAAATAAGCGACTCGAAGAGTTTTCACAGAGCCTATTTCTTGAAAGAATGCTCAAACAAATCCTTAATTGCTTTTTTGCCTTTCGGATTCAAGAATCTAGTACCGGTCCCCGCAAAACTTTTATGTTTTATTTTTGGTTGATCTTCATGGCTCCAATTTTCTTTGGACCATTTAAACCATGCATGTTGTTCTTGGTCATACACATGCAAAGATTTATTGCACAATTTAGAAAATTCCGCGCCCCAACCCGTTCCGCCCTTAACTGTATTGTCATCGAGGATCGTGCCTACAACAAAAACTTCCTCTGCGCTATTGATCTGATGCCAAATACTTTGAAGGACTTTTTTAAACATGGGGCCCGTATTATATTTCCTATGCATAAGCTTTGCCAAGTAAGCCAAGCTGACATCCCCTTTTAAAAGTTCCTCGGAAGTGAGGACACGAACACCGCGAGACCTGAAAATTTTATGTCCATCGAAAGTATAATTTACTTCCTGCACACCAAATTTTTCCGCTATCTTGCCGAATTCGGTTTCAGAACCTTGGGCACCACCACTGTATAAAACACAATTATTGGGGTTCATAATATTGGGGAATTTATAGTTAAAAATTTGTTATTAGAAAACAAACTAACAGAATCATTATATTCTAAAAGGAGAAATAACAGAAAAACTAAAGTGTTAATATTTCTAAAGATGTCAGGAGGCAGGCGACTTAATTTTTTCGAAAAAACGACTCAATATTCCACGCTTTTTAACTTTTTTTGCATGGTCGTGAACCAGATTCTCCATAGATGTGATTTTTTCCTGATGCTCATCGATAAAAAGTTGCAATAAAATATGGCAGGAATGACACCCTCCGCCGGCTTCACAACTTTCCGTAACCTGATCAATATCTGTTAAATTACCTTTTGCTATAGCAGCGCGGATAGTGCTCTCATTTACTTGAAAACATTGGCAAATGGTCTCATCCGTTTCCACTTTAGGAGGAAGATTCATATAACAAAATATCGAAATTTTTAGTTAATGAGAATTATTATCAATATTTTATCGAAAATGTCCAAATTTGTCTATTGTAAATTTTAAAAACAATAACAAATAAAAGGAATTTAAAGGGGAAAAGAAGAAAAAGCTGGTAGCGGTGGAGGGAGTTGAACCCCCGACACTACGGATATGAGCCGTATGCTCTAACCACCTGAGCTACACCGCCAAGCTTTTTGTAACTTCTTGTATTTTAGAAGGGTTAGCAAGTTTACCCACTCGCCCTAAAACTGTCAATGGAAAGTTATTCAGAATGTTGCCTCTACTGGGTGTGAGGCCAAAAGGTCAAAACCTATTCTGTAAATGAACATTCCCTCTAAGGAGTAGCCTTGGCACTCGACTTCCAGCGTTTGACATCACGCATAAATTTGACTCGATCCATTTCAGGACCGGCCGGAAAAATTTCAGTCAAAGGTTGTGGAAATTTTTCTTTCCCCTTCCCTTTCCAGGTTTCAAATTCTCCTAATCGAATCCGGTAAATGTCCTTAAAGGTCCGATACTGTCCGTTGATGCCGACATAATCCCAACTGGTATCATTATGAATGAGTCGATATAACTCTGAGCACCCAATGCCTTCATAAAGATTTATTTTTCCCACACGCCCTTTAATTATGTTGGCGTCTTCACCGGCAAAATCCAAACACCATATTTCAGAACCGTCAATCCCAAACACTTCTAATTGATAAACAACATTCCACTCTACCCAGGATTGCACGGCTTTTTTTTCTACAACCTTTTCTACAAATTTATTTTCTATAAAATCAACAACCTCTTTCCATTGTTCATCATGTTCATTTAGATCCTTTGTTTGAGTGCGTATCGGGGGCACTTCAAGGACAGGCTTGAATTCTACTTTGTGACCATCGTCTTCTTTAATTTTCACAAAATCAGAATCACCACGGGCAATTTGAACACCCTCTTTGGTAATGGTAGCCACATCTCCCGGATAAAAAACACTGCTATTGATTTCCGGGCAAAAATCTTTTAAGTCGCGCAAAAACTGTTCTTGCGTTGTCGGAAATGAATACTGATTCAAAAAACCAAACTCATCACGATAACGAAATCCTGCAGAACCTGGCACCGCAAATTTTGGGCGACAAGCCGCAGCCACTTTCAGAAAAGAACTGTACTCTTCCATAGGCAATTCAATCGCATTATGAAAAGAGAAGTTACCCTCCAGCAAAGGGAGGTAGCGCATATGCGCCATATCGGGTTGTCCATACAACCGGTGTATGTATTTAATGATGTCAGGGGAAACAATGGTGTCGACCTGATTCCATACAGTTACCGACCCATCGTTTACCAGTAATCCGTGTTCAGGGAAATAGTCTTGCTGATTTAATGAAGGTGTAGGGGTTAAAGTAAAATCTTTAAAGTCTATCGCCTTGAAATCTTCGACCACAGTCACATTTTCAAACTGCAATTCTTTTAACACTTCAAGTAAAATTTCGTCTTTTGGAGCAAGAACCAAAGCATCGGGAGCTAAAATTGAATCACTACTGGCAATATAAGCCAAGGTTCGGATATCAAAATGGTCCTGATGCCGATGGGAAATATTTAATACATCGATAGGGGGAAGCTTATTTAAATCCAAGTCGATACTGGGACAAGCCACATTGCACTCTTCCCACAAATAGTCGAAAAAAACGGGATCGGTCAGCAATGTTGTATTGCCAGATTGAACGAGCAAGCTGGCATGAGATATAAGAGTTGTTTTCATTTTTCTAAAATGGTTGTATAAACGATTAAGAGTAACCGAAGGTGCCCATAAACTCAACCTGTTAAAATATGAGATTTTATGAACCGGATTTATTCCCTTAGCATCAAAGGAAAGCAGATGGCAGTAGACAATTCAGCCTGGTTTCCTAAAAATAATCAAATATTCGGTGTGAATTCAATATGAATGAAATGGATCAATCAGTTAGTTTCGTAGAAGGACAACCCTGCCCTTTGCCTATCGCTGGGCATGGTGGTGGCCTTTCTTTTTCGCCCAATGGCGATATGCTGTTGCTCGCAGCCCTACCCAGCCCGTCTGAGGCTCAAATCAAGGCCTGGTGTGGTAAATGGCAGGCAAAGTTGATTATAGAATCCGAATTTCCTTCCATTCCCATTTTCGCGATTGGTAGTGAAGACTGGCTATTGGAAACCCCATGCAACCCAATTCAACAGGAAATTGAATCCCCGGGATTTTGTGAAGCCCTATATAACAAGGAAGATTATAATATGGTGGCCATTCTCACCGATCTGGACACCAATATTATAAAAAAGATCACGCATGTTTCACTCGATGAAATGTTCATCGAACGCATGGTTCTATCGTGGAATCCCTATAAGACCAAGGGAGATGAGTACACCAAAACTTACAGCGATGAACATTTCGTAACCAAAATCAACGAAATCTTCAAAATGAAAAGCTCCCAGGAACTCTGGCGCACCTCCTGGTAGAGGCGAACCGCCGTTGGCTACTAGCTTGGAATCTATTAGAAAGAAAAATGTTGGTTACCAATATTAGTAAGGCTCAGTTGCTCCCGAGGGGGGGAGCAATTACTGGCCGTACGCCTAGTGCTTATTGAGATTCGTATTCGGTTTCACCGAGGTCTTCTTCCTCTTCGATTTCTTCGATGTCTTCGACATCATCAAACTCTTCTTCTTCCTCTTCTTCTTCTTCTATCTCTTCTTCACGGTCGAACTCAGGATACTCTAACTTCATCAAATGTTCCGCTTCGCCTAGCAGTTCAAAACCTTCTTCCGTGTAATTATTTTCCTCGATATAAAGCCGTAATAGATTAGACAGATTTTCCGATTCACAGATCGCCTCGATGCCTTCATCAGTGATACCGTTATTTTCGACCATCAATACTTGTAAATTGTTAAGAGTTTCTGAATTCACAATGTGAATAAAGCCCGCATCGCCTATATTGTTGCGATCCAAAGATAACAGCGTCACATTCTTCAAATTTTCTGAATTAGCAAGAAGTTCCATTCCTTTATCTGTAATATTGTTCAATTCCAGATAAAGGTGGGTTAAATCCTTCAAGTCTTCGCAATTAGCAATTGACCTACATTCTACATCCCCCAATCTGAGATTACTGAGGTCAAGCTTGTCACCCTCTTCGCTAAGTTTCGCACGAATCAAATTGAATATTTTTAACTCGGCAAGAGCGTTAAACCCTTTTTCCGTTAAGTCATTACCCGTCAGATCGATTGCTTGAAGTTTGGGGAAGTTTTTACTTTTTGATAGTACTTGTGCACCTTCGTCTGTGATTTGGTTTTTTCTGAGGTCTAGGCTTTCAAGACTGGTTAAGGATTTAGCTTCTGCGAGATATTTAATTCCTTCATCGCCAAGCTGGTTTTCAGACAGCACCAGTGTTGTCAGGCTTTTCATATGCAGTGAATCGGCAATATACTTGGCACCTTTAGGGCCAATGCCATTCCAGGAAAGCCTTAGCGATTTTAGTCGGGGAAGTTTATCTGATTCTGCAAAATATTTTAGCCCTTCATCCCCTATTTTATTTTTGTATAACTTTAAGAACTCCAGGTTGCCTAATGTCTCGGAAGCCCCAAATGCTTTTGCGGCCACAGCCGTTAACTTTTTTCCGCTTATGGTTAAACGCCTAAGCTGCTTGATCGAGCGCGCTTTGGCAAAAGATTCCGCAGCAGCATCCGAAAAATTGGCAAAACTGAAGTCAAGGGTTTCATAATCACGACTTAACTTGAATCCATTTCGGATCATTCCTTCAATATTGTAAAACTTTCTCACTAGTGTCTCCAGTTACTCGAAAAACATTTATTATTTCTATAAGATAATTATAAGGAATCAAAAAATTCTCTTAGAACTGTAAAATAAGATTGGTTGGGAGCCATCATCATATCGTTATGACCTACTCCCTCAAGAATTTCCAGTCTTTTTACCTTGGAACCCGCATTGTCGTAATTAAGTTTAGCTTCTTTTGGAGAGATCAGGAAATCATCTTCACCGTGCATGATCAAAGTAGGACATTTGACCGCGTTAATTTTCTGACTATTATTAAACAGGGCATTTTCTTCTGGGGTCGTTTTATCTATTTTTAATCCTCGTCTCTCAACTAATGGAACAGGGTCGGCATAACCACTTTCCAGAACACAAGCCTGGATATCGGAACGCTTACTACAAAGCTCGATGGTGGGAGCACTTCCTAAAGATCTGCCCATTACGCCCACTTTATTTTTTAAAATCTTTTTGTCCTTTAAATAATCAAAGATA
>Ga0233439_10001782_pt1 | contig 26282 bp, 27 predicted proteins | sample SI_123_September_6_FD_182713 | JGI IMG/M metagenome (GOLD analysis project Ga0233439, IMG submission 182713) | Seawater microbial communities from Saanich Inlet, British Columbia, Canada - SI_123_September2016_100_MG | ecosystem: Environmental > Aquatic > Marine > Inlet | place: Canada: British... | reverse complement strand
TTGGTGCGGATGAGCAGTACCTCTCACGCCGGCTTGTCCGAGAATATAAACCCCTATAACAAATCACTTTGGCTTTTCGGTGGTATCTGGCGGCCCGCGCCCGACAACCCCGCGCTCTCCTTCGCCGAAGCGGAAATTGCCCGGCAGGCGGCGATGATTGGCTACCTCGATGTCTTCTATCTCTCCGCCATTACCTCCGTTATTGTGGTGCCTCTCGTTTTTTTGATCAAAAAGGCACCGTCAGCACCGAGACGCTAATCATCAGAAATCTAATATTAACCTATTCGCGTCACCTTAAACCCAGGACTTCGAATGCACCTCGTATGTGCGATCGATCGGGACGGGATGCAGCGGATGGACATGTCTGGCCAGACCACAGAAGCAAAAAACCTTTCGACGCCGGATGAAACGGAGCGTCTAAAAGGCTTGTTGGCGGATACCAACGTCAATACAGATACTTTTCTGGCGACGGATTATCTCAATCATTTCAATGAGATCGTGATGCTTCTTGAGATGATACCTGATATGCCGGATATCCTGGAAGAAGCACAGGAATGGTGCCCGAAAAGTTACCAGCAGCATTTTCGCGATAGTGGCCTTTCCGATAGTGACCTTACCATTGAAGCTTATGAGAATGCCCCTGCGGCATTTCGCGAACCGTTCGATGAAACCGTCGAACGTATGAACCAGGTCGTCATTAGGGGGATTGAGACTATCGCTGCCGCTGTTGATAGCCCGCGCCCGGAAGAACTTGCCGCCGCCGCCGCCACAGCTTCACGCCTGCTGCAACGCCTTGTGGATGTAGCTTCTGCCATCATTCATGGGAACACGCCACAGCTGGAACAGGGCGAGATTGACGAACTTTTGAGTTAGGCAAAACCGTCGCCGTCAACGCACTGTCGGTATAGCCCGGAAACGCCCGCTTCACCCTATCAATGATGCCATCATCGTCCGGCCCAATCCCACGGACGGTCTGATATTTCATGTCTCGTTGACTGGCTTTTTCCATAGAAGCAGCGTTATAAGAGGACAGTAAATTATTGAATGACGATTATTTTATGCATGTAGATATTTTTAGGAATTCCCATGAGTGTCTTGCAAACAGCGGATGACGGTTTCAGATCCTGGCGGCGCGCCTTAGGACGTGGCGTTCGACATCAGTGTCCGGCCTGTGGCAAGGGTTCGATCTACGGTCGTTATCTGAAAGTGCGCCAGGAATGTGATGTCTGCGGGTTGGAGTTGCATCATCACAGAGCCGACGATGCGCCGCCCTATTTCACCATGATGATCCTTGGCCATATTCTTGTTCCCTCGGCCCTGATCCTGGAGCGGGCCGCCATGCCGCCTTTATGGCTGCATTTTTCCCTATGGCTGCCCCTGACGATCATTTTGTCCCTGACGGTCCTGCCCCGTGTAAAAGGTGCCTTAATCGGCTTTCAATGGGCCCATCGGATGCATGGCTTTGGCGAGGCGCATGATTGAACTGCGCGAGGCACGAAGCGATGAAGCCGCCGCGTTAAGCGAATTATGCTTTCGCTCAAAGCAATCAAATGGTTATGACGATGCGTTTATGGAAGCCTGCCGCGAAGAGCTGACGGTGGGCGAAGAGCGCCTGCAACGCGGCGATTTTTGGGTCGCGGTCGAGGGCACGATCTGCGGCTGTGCCTGCCTGGATATTGATCCCGACGGTACTTCCGGCGAAGTGCATGCATTCTTCATTGATCCTGATTGGCAGCGCAAAGGGGTCGGGCGCCTGCTGTGGCAAAAGCTGGTGGACCGGGCGACGTCCGAGGGGCTGGTAAGTCTCTATCTCGATGCCGATCCATTTGCCGTGCCGTTTTACAAGGCGCTGGGTTTCAAGACGGCGGGTGAAGCATCCTCGGGCTCGATCCCGGGACGGCACATCCCGCATATGACATTTGCCCTTGGCTTAGATTAGCCGCGATATGATCTAGTTGGAAATTTCGATCTGTATTTCCAACTTTTCATGCGCTTCCCGCAAGGCAGCCTCGACCATGTCCGGGGTCTCCGCCGTGGCGAAGATGAAGCCCAGATATCGATTACCCTCGGGCACCGGCACCAACACATCGCCCAGGGGAATGGATATTGTGATGTCATCTATGGCCGGCAGCCCACGGGCCTCCTCCAACCCAGCGATATGGCTCAGGACTCCCGCATGCGGTATCGGTATCATCATAACACCGGTGGCCGGCTGAAGACCGCCCTCGTCGGGCTGTTCCAACCCCATGGCATGGTGAATGATCAGATCTTCCAAGCCGATGCCTTCGCCAAAACGTAACGTCCGGCCACATAATCCGCCAATAGAGCGGGCCGCCACCTCAATCAGCCAGGCACCGCCGTCATTTATGCGCAATTCCGCGTGGATAGGACCTTCGGACAGACCGATGGTCCCTACTGCTTCTGCCACCGTGGCCGTGATCTCCCCTTGCACCTGCGCAGACAGCCGGGATGGGGTGATATAGATGGTTTCCTCAAAATACGGCCCTTCCAACGGGTCCGGCTTGTCAAACAGCGCCAGAACACGCAGCCGGCCGTTTTCGAGCAATCCTTCCAAGGCGACCTCACAACCCGGAATATAGCTTTCCACCAAGACGTGATTGGCCGTTTCGTCGCTTTGACCGGATTGGTCAGTTTCATCCGTCGCGGCCAAAATCGCCTTTATCCGCGCTTGGGCTGCCATGAATTGCCCTGGATCATTGGCGCGAATGACACCACGGCTGGCAGAAAGCGCCAGGGGCTTCAAGACCACGGGGTAGGGCATTTGCATCGATTGTTTGCTTAGGTCATCGGTATCGAATGACAGCAGCGTGAACCACGGCGCGGGCAGACCGGAATTCGCCATCCGGCTGCGAAAGCGATACTTGTTCTCCGTCGTTTCGATAGCTGCCGGTGCGTTATGGGGCAGGCCCAATGTCTGCGATGCCAGGGCAGCCAAAAGAGTGGTTCCCTGGTCCACGCCGATGATCGCTGCCAGGGGATATTTATCATGATAGGCACTGATCTGGGCGATGCCACGATCGGGAACCGCAAAATCCACCGTCAGGGTACGCCCCTGGGAAAAAGCTTCCAAGACGCTTTGCTGATCGGAACCGACGGCAACATCGACATTCAGACGCTCTGCCGCCGCAAGGAAATCGCCAATCCGGTACGACGTCGTCGGCACCAGTAGCAGAAGGCGACCGCCGTTATCCCGGTTGGGCACGATTGTAGGTGGCTAGAGCGCTTCCGAGGTATTGTGACCCATTTGACCGCCCCCCAAGGCCCCGTGGGTAGGCGCGGTTCGCTGGGCGATGCGACACATCTTCCGAGAACCGCCCCAGGTTCCGGGCCGCCACGGGACCTTGGGGGGCGGCCTTCGGTGGTGACCCTAAGCCATTCGGATGTGTTGCGCCGCTTGCCCGATGAACCACATCGCGCTGCGCGACGCGCCTACCCGAATGACGTATGGACGCCATCAAATTGGTCACAATACCTCGGAAACGCTCTAGCCCTTACCCTGCTGGTAGTAAGGATTGCTGCCACCCGCATGGTCCGTCACATCCAAAACGTGAACGATAGATGGTACCAGAGCGCGAATTTCCGTCGCCACGCCTTGTTTCAAGGTCACATCCGCCATGCCGCAACCCTGGCACCCGCCTTCCAGGCGTAAATAGACCGTATCATCGGCAACATCCACCAAGGCAATGTGTCCACCATGGCCCGCGACCTGGGGATTGATATGTTCATCGAGCAGCTTTTTGACCGCCCGGCCCTCTTCCGTATCCAAGCCTGGCTTTGGCGTCATGTCATCAAAATCGACAACGCCTTCAATCTCGTGCAGGTAATGGCGCATCATGTGTTCGATATTCATGCGAAAGTCCCGCGCCGCGCCACGCAATTCCATGATCACCATGCCATTCTTAAAACCGCGATAGATCGCCTCTCCATCAGTGTCGGCCAGCGCGGGTCTGACATGGCTTTCCATCAAATCCTTAATATTGGCAATCACTTCAGGGTCTACGTCCGGGTCCGTCAGATCGGCTTCGGTTTGCACCTTTTCCTCTTCCAGCAGGACCACGGCTTCACCGGTCGTGAAGTGGTTCATGATCGCCGCCAGGGCGAAGGTCTTGAGAACCTGCCAGTCCCAGTCATCTGCCTTCGAAAGGGTAATAGAATCCCCATCCAGGGAGACACCGGTTACGCCTTCAACCGCGAACAAACGCTTTGCCAGGGGCGACCGGTCAGAGGTCGTCACATTAGGGAAATGCGCTGTGCCTGACGGCATCACCTGCTGTCCCGGCAGAAATTTCATCTGATCAGGGTTTGGTGTCGGCTCTGTCTGGATAAACATCAAATCAATCCCTTATTTGGCTACCTGCCTCACTACAGTGAAGTTAATAACCCTTCGCAACGATTGGAACAAGGTCAATGCGTTAATCCAGGATAAAACTATCCGCACTGGACACGGAGGCAGCTGCCATGCGATTTTAGGGCTTCCTGTAATCCTGCCTATAGAGTGATATGTCCGAAAAATCCAAACCTCCCCGGCCTGATGTACCTCGGCGCGCTGTACGCCCGCGCGACGCCGCCACGCTGGTGCTATTGCGCCAAGTAAGGGGCAAGACAAACGTGCTTATGGGTCTGCGCCACGGCAAGCACAAATTCATGCCGGATCAATGGGTTTTCCCGGGCGGTCGCGTGGATCGTGCGGATGGTTATGCCCATGCGGCAACGGAACTGCGCCCGCATGTCTCCAATTTCCTGGCCAAGACCTCCTCTCCCCATCGCGGGCGGGCCCTGGCCATGGCGGCGGTACGGGAGTTGTACGAGGAAACCGGCATGATCCTGGGCAAACGCCTGGATAAGACCTCACGCCAGGCACCTCAAAATGCCGCACCATCCTGGGCCCCGTTTTATGAGGCCGGCTTTGCCCCCACTTTGGACGGTCTGGAATATGTTTATCGTGCGGTCACACCGCCTTTTAGGCCCATTCGTTTCAATGCCCGGTTTTTCCTGGCGGATGGTTCCAACCTGCATGGCAAATTACAGGGTGATGGGGAATTGCTGGATCTAAGTTGGATCCCGATCCCGAAAGCCATTGAACTACAAACGCCGCCGATCCAACAGATCGTGCTGGAGGCCATACCCGGCTTTGTGGATGAGACCGGCAAAATTCGCCGGCAACGTAAGGTTCCGGTACGGATTATGCGACATGGTACACGACGGATTGAATACGAATGAGTGCTCTTGATGAAGCCCTGAATGGGCCGGCGCGGGACTATGTCCGGCCCGAAAACCCTGTACGCCCCCGCGATGCCGCATCGTTGGTTATTCTGCGCCAACGCAAGGGCGGAACGGAAGTGCTGTTAGGCCGACGGGCCTCTCGCCATCGCTTTATGCCGAATGTTTTCGTCTTTCCCGGCGGACGGGTGGATAACGCAGATCGCAACGCCGATATTAATGGCACGTTGTCGAAACCCGTGGCGCAAAAGCTTGAAACTAAGTGGTCGCCGGTCATGGCCCAGGCACTGGCAGTCGCCGCTGTGCGCGAAACGTTCGAAGAAACCGGCCTTATCATCGGTGAAAAGCAGAAAAAGGGCGGTGTCCTGCCGAATTTAACCGGTCTGGACTATGTCGCGCGGGCCATAACGCCGCCTGACAATCCAATGCGCTTTCATGCTCGGTTTTTCTGTATTGACGCCGAACATACCTCCGGTCAGGTGCGTGACAGCGAAGAATTGCAGGCCTTGAAGTGGTTTACCCTGGCCGAAGCGTTGGCCATGCCTCTGGTTGATGTGACCGAGTTCGTATTGCGTGAAGTTGAACGCCGCCAGGGCGGCTGGAAACCGCCGGGGGTACCATTATTCAGCTATCGCGGCGGCCGGGCCGTCATTCGCTACGAAGGTTGATCGCAAACAAAATTGCGGCCATTTTAGGACGATCTAGACTTGACAGATCAGCCGGGAAGATTATGTTCCCAGCCTTGAATTGGCCCTGAGATGGCCCTGACATGACCTGGAAACGGGTGCTGGATATTGTGGCACTCTGAATATTGGAGTTTTGGTGATGGCGAAACCGTCAACCGTTAAAATCAGGCTGGTGAGCAGCGCTGACACTGGTTACTACTATGTGACCAAGAAAAATCCGCGCACCCAAACGGAAAAAATGGTGGTCAAGAAATACGACCCCATCGTCCGCAAGCATGTTGAATTCAAGGAAGGCAAGATCAAATAAAATCTTGCCACGGCAGAACCGATACATGATGTCGGACTGCTTACGCTCTCTGACTTTTTGACGAATTTATCTACCCTAACGCGACTGGCGGTAACGCCGGTCGTTTTCGTTTGTCAGCAATCGGATACGCCGGAGAGGTGCCTTATCACGGCACGTCGGCGTTACATCGCCGTGGCGATAGGTGCTTCTACTTCTTCGCTGACGACTTTATTACGGCCAGTGTTCTTGGCGGCATAAAGTGCTTCGTCCCCACGTTTCATCAGGCTTGCCATGGAATCGTCGGCACCACGCGAAATGGAGACACCAATACTGACCGTGACGGAAATTTCCAGGTCCTGGTCCGGCATTTTAACAGCGGCTTCTTCAATGGCCTCACGCAACCGTTCGGCGACGCCCAAGCAGGTATCGAGAGACGAATCGGGCATTATAACGACAAATTCCTCACCGCCCGTGCGTGCTGCCAGATCGATGAAACGGACACAGCGTTTGATCCGGGTGGAAAATTCTTTCAAGACCTCATCGCCTGCCGCATGACCGTGGGTATCATTTACCGCCTTGAAATGATCAATATCCATCGCCAACAGACCAACAGTTTTGTTTTCCACGGCGGACCGCTGCAACAGGTTTTCCAGATGGGATTCCAGATATCGGCGATTGTATAGCCCGGTCAGAGGATCGGTCACCGCAAGGCTCATGCTCAAATGATAATTGGCTCGCAGCCGATCTTCATAACTTTTCCGCCGCAATTGGGTCCGGGTGCGGGCCAGCAACTCGTTCAGATCAACGGGACGGATCAAATAATCATTAACCCCAAGATCAAGGCCGCGAACCAGCCGCTCCATCTGGTCGGGGGTATCATCAACCAGTATCAATATGGGAATTTGACGGCTTTCGTCCATGGATCGCAGATGCGAACACAAGCGCAGTCCGTCTGCATCCTGCAGCGATAGTGATACAATGATCAAATCCACGTTGCCCGAGCGGGCCGCCACAATTGCATCGTCCGAGGTCGTCGCCATGTTTACTTCGTGGCGATCCTGCAGGGCCTGATTGATATTGCGAGCATAAATTTCCCGGTCCTCTACGACAAGGATACGCCCGCCTACGATCTCTTCCGCGGCTTCTTCGTTCTCCGAAACGCCGAAACTGTTTGATGTTGCCTCACGCAGGCGCAATTCGTCCATCATGATTTTAAGGCGGATCAATGATCGCACCCGTGCGAACAGGGCAATGTCGTTGACTGGTTTTGTCAGGAAATCATCGGCCCCCGCCTCCAAACCGCGAACCCGATCAGAGGTATCGGACAGGGCCGTCACCATAACAACAGGGATATGCATCAAATTCGGATTGGCTTTTATTCGTTCACAAACTTCAAAGCCGTCCATGCCGGGCATCATCACATCCAACAGGACAATGTCGGGTACTTCACGTTCAACAATTTCGAGCGCATCCTGCCCGTTCATTGCGGTGAGGACGTCATAATATTCTCTGGAGAGTTTCGCCTCCAAAAGTTTGACGTTCGGTAGAACATCGTCAACGACCAGAATACGTGCTGTCATTGTCTAACCTATACTTCCAACACTGCGCCCCAAGACGACCAAGCCATTCAGGGCAATAGAGGTGCATGGCACCTATTCAAGAAACCGCTTTACCGTATCCAGAAATAACTGCACCGAAATTGGCTTGGCGATATACGCCTCGCAACCGCCAACGCGGATCTTCTCTTCATCGCCCTTCATTGCGAATGCTGTAACCGCGATCACGGGAATGGACCGTAGTTCGTCATCTTCCTTAATCCATTTTGTAACCTCCAGTCCGGAGACTTCCGGCAACTGGATGTCCATCAAAATCAAATCGGGGCGCTTTTCTCGCGCAATCGCCAGCGCCTCCATGCCGTCCTTGGTTTGCAGGGTATCGTAACCATGCGCATCCAACAGGTCATGAAAGAGCTTCATATTCAGCTCGTTGTCTTCGACAATCAGTACAGTTTTCGACATTTCAGCCAAGTCCCCCAGGCGCCAGGTAAAGGCATGTTATAAGACAATATCTAGAGCGACCGTTAACATCTGGTTTAGGTAATGCAAATCTTGCACAAAACATGGTTAACAAAGCATGAAAACTTGCACTCGGTCGATGATTAATAAGTGGGGATATTAACATGAATGAGGAGCAGGCGAAAATTGTTGCTTTGCAGGCGCTTGCATATCTGGTCGGGGATGAAGACACATTGCAGCGCTTCATGGACTTGAGCGGCATGGATGGCGCAGATTTGCGGGCGCGGGCCGATGACCCTGCTATGCTGGCCGGAGTGTTGGATTTCTTCCTTGGCAACGAGGCCCAACTGCTGGAAATGTGTGCGGCTACACAGATGGCGGGGGAAGATCCCGGTCTGGCCCGGCACGCCCTGTTGGGAAATAAATATGATGAATGGAGCTAATCTTGGAAGACGATAGTTTACACGATGATGTTCTGAGCCAACTTGAACGACTGGAATTGACGCCGGACCGGCCCTTGATCGTAAGCGACGCGGACGAAGTGATCTTTGCATTTGTCCGAAGTTTAGAAGGTTTCTTGCTCGACAATGGCCATTTCATGGACCTGCAGTCCTTTGCCTTGAGTGGCAATATTCGGGATTCAGAAACGCGTGAGCCTGTCTCGGCTAATATGGTGAAAAAGCTGATCGGCGAATTTTTTGCCGAACGGACGGAAGATATTGAACCCGTGGAAGACGCCATCGATACCTTGGCCGCCCTGTCGGAACAAGCCCAGATCCTGGTGCTATCGAACGTACCCCTGGATCAACAGGATGCCCGGCGTCGGGCCCTGGTCAAGAACCGCATGGATTATCCACTTGTGGCGAATATTGGCCGCAAAGGCGGTGCCATGGCCTATTTGGCGGAACGGCACGAGGCGCCGATTTTCTTCCTCGACGACATCCCCCACAACATATCCTCCGTCGCGCGGGCAGCTGGCTCCGTAACCCGCATTCATTTCATTGCCGATCATCGCCTGCGCAATTTACTGGGCCAGGCGGATGATGCCCACGCGCGCATCGATGATTGGCCCGGCGTACAACAATTCATCGAAACACGCTTACGAGAAGACGGATTTTAGATCATGCGTTTGGGCGTGGATCTGGGCGGTACGAAGATCGAGGCGTTGATCCTCGGCGATGACGGTACAGAGGTTGCCCGCCAACGGATGCCCACACCCCAAGGCGATTACGACGGCATCGTCGCTGCCATCAGGGATTTGCTGGCGGCTGTTTTATCGGGTGTGGGGCAGGAACAGGCCGCAGATAGGATCCCCGTGGGGATTGCCATACCCGGTGCCGTATCCCCCCTGACCGGTCTGGTCAAAAACGCAAACTCCACCTGCCTGATCGGCAAACCCTTTGATAAAGACCTCGCAGAGGCCCTGGACCGACCTGTTCGTCTGGCCAACGATGCCAATTGCTTTGCCCTGTCGGAAGCCAGTGATGGCGCGGCGCGGGATGCCAACTCTGTTTTCGGCGTCATCATCGGCACCGGCACGGGCGCCGGCATTGTTCTGGGCGGACGCCTGCATGAGGGAGCGAACCTGATTGCCGGGGAATGGGGGCACGCCCCCCTGCCCTGGGCTGATGATGACGAACGCCCTGGGCCGGATTGTTATTGTGGCCGGCAGGGCTGTATCGAAACATTTTTATCGGGCCCTGGGTTAAGCCGCAGCTATAAAATGGCCGCTGGTGGGGACCTGAAAGCCCATGAAGTTGCCGAATTGGCCGCAACCGGCGATGCACAGGCCGAAGATTGCATGCGCCGCTATGAACGGCGCCTGGCGAAATCTCTGGGCATGGTCATCTCAATCCTGGATCCGGAGGTCATCGTGATGGGCGGCGGTGTTTCCAACATCGACCGGCTATATACCAACGTGCCAAAACTGTGGGGGGAGTTTGCCTTTTCCGATCAACTGACCACGAAATTGCTTCGGGCCGAACATGGGGATTCCTCCGGCGTGCGGGGTGCTGCCCGGCTGTGGCCGGTGCTAGAGACGGGCGGTGCCTAGGCGTGCCCGCGCCATGACCGGGCTCTGCCGCGATTGCCTTCAAACGGCATCTGACGCCGGTGCACGCTGCGGCAAATGCGGCTCTCCCCGCTTGCTGCGCCATTCCGAGTTACTACAGTTGAGCATTGCGCATCTGGACTGCGATGCCTTTTACGCCAGCGTTGAAAAACGTGATGATCCGTCCCTGGCTGACAAACCGGTGATCGTCGGCGGCGGCCATCGGGGTGTCGTCAGCGCGGCTTGTTATATCGCACGTACCTTTGGTGTGCGGTCCGCCATGCCCATGTTCAAGGCGCTTAAGGCCTGCCCCCATGCCACGGTAATCAAACCGGACATGGCGAAATATACCGTCGTGGGCCGCCAGATCAGGGCCATCATGAAAGACTACACCCCGTTGGTGGAGCCCTTATCCCTGGACGAGGCTTTCATGGATTTGACCGGAACGGAACGCCTGCACGGCCAGTCACCCGCCGCCACAGCCGCCGCCATCGTCAACCGCATCGCGCGGGAGGCGGGCGTCAATACCTCCATCGGGCTGTCTTATAACAAATCCCTGGCCAAGGTAGCGTCAGATCTGGACAAGCCCCGGGGCTTTGCCGTCATTGGCCGGGCCGAAGCAGTGGAATTTTTGGCCGGGCAACCTGTATCGATCATCTGGGGTGCGGGCAAGGCCTTGCAAACCAAACTGGCCAAGGCGGGCATTACAACGATTGCCCAGCTGCAGAGCATGGAAGAAAATGATCTGATGGCGCAATACGGTGCCATGGGCCGGCGCATGGCGCAGTTCGTGCGTGGCGAAGATCCACGCAGTATTTCCGCCAATCGGCCGACCAAAAGCATCTCGTCGGAAACAACGTTCCATCACGATATCTCGGATGGCGAAGAATTAAAGAAAATCCTCTGGCGACAGGCGGACCGCGTGGCCCGGCGCATGAAAGCAGCGGAGCTGGCAGGCAGCACCGTGAACTTGAAATTGCGCCGCGCCGATTTCCGCATTCTAAGCCGCAGCCGTCGACTGCCCGATCCAACGCAATTGGCCGATACCATCTATCATCATTGCGTGGAGCTGCTGGCAGGGGAAGTCAACGGCACCGCCTACCGCCTGCTTGGCGTCGGTCTTAGCGGCCTGGTTGATGGCGGGGAGGCCGATCCCCTAAGCCTGGCCGATCCCGAGGGCGGGCGCAGGGCGGATGCCGAGCGCGCCCTGGACAAAGTCCGTGAACGCTTCGGCACAGAAGCCATCGGCAAGGGCCGGGGTTTGCGCTGAGGCTGGCTTATGCCGCGTCAACGGAGGCGATCAACCTTCGCAGACTCATTCAGATCGGTGCCAAAACCTGGACGCCCTATTATGGGGACACAATACTTATATCCGGTTTACTGAGTTCAAGGGTTGGATATAAGTATTGTGTCCCCATAATAGGCTACTCACAGCTGGGCTGGTCCAGATATTCCAATTCCACCAAACGTCCCTTCAAACCGAACTCGGGATAATCCAATGTCAGGCCGTCGGTGACGCCGTCACCGTAAAGCGTGTAGCCGATTTCGAATTCCGGGACGCCGCCACGATTGGGTTGGTCCTGGCGGCTGTAATAGGCCATGCGGATGGGCCAGCGGGGTAAGGTTTTGGCCAGGAGTTTGTGGTGACCGGCGGCATCCGGGGCGAGCTTGTCGCCGATGAAGATGGAGACAAGGTAATAGCCCGCTTCGTGGCTGCCATCGAACAGGGGGGTTTCGAAACCGCGGCTGCCCTTGATCGCGTGGGCCAGGACTTTGCGGGAGAAGACGGCCGGAAAAGCGGTGCCTTTGGGCAGTTCCAGATGCAATGCCTTTGGCTTGTCCCAGGTGGCGTTTCCGGCACCGCCCGGTCCCAGTTCGGCGCGGCCCTGTTCCTGCTCCACCGACTTACCGTCGATGGTGGAGGTGAGGTTAAAGCGGATGATATCGCCATCCCGGCTTTCCCAGTGGGAGGCTTGCAGATCGTTAACGAAATCCAGGCCGCTGCTGCCTGAAAACCGAAGGATGAAGCCTTGGTTGAGGATGAAGCCGCTGCAATCCTCAATATATTCAGCCACCATGCGGCCTTTGACACCCAAAATGCCGGCGCTTTCCCGGTCCTTGTTCAGGTGCAGATCGTAAATGGCCCGCGCCGGGCGCAAGCTGGATGTCTGGGCAAAGACAACGCTGCTACTGAACAGAAAGACAGATAGCAAAAGAAAAGAAGCCGCGAACCGGCCGACCGATCTGATCATATTGGTTACATTCCCCACACCGCCCAACGCCTGATGTGGCCACAATATAACATACATCCAAAATGTTGACCCCTGTTGATCAGTTGCTACATTGATCACCCTCACAATTCAGGAGACGCAACCATGAGCCTGCTGCCCAAATCCGTGATCATCACCGATGACACCATGCGCGAAGGTCTACAGATCGAAAGCGCCGAAATTCCTGTTGATGAGAAACTCCGCCTGCTGGATGCCTTGGGCGAGACGGGGGCAAAGGTGATCTCGATCGGATCGTTTGCGCATCCAAAATGGACGCCGTCCATGGCCTGTATCGATGAAATCGCCGAACGCTTCGTCCCCAAGCCAGGAGTGAAATATACCGCCGCCGTCTTTAACAAACGGGGTTTTGATCGGGCGGATGCCTATTATCCGAAAATCGATGTACGGGGCAAACTGCACCGTATCAGTGTTGAATTATGCGACACCTTTGCGCGGCGCAACTATAACCGCACCCAGGCCGAACAGATCGCGGGCGTGGATGCCGCCGTTGCCACCGCAAGGGAGGCAGGTGCCGAATTCGGTGCCGTGGGCCTGGGCAATCCCTTCGGCTCCAACTACGAAGGTCCGTTCAGCATGGCCCAACGGATGGAAATGCTGGATCTGTTAATCGGCAAATGGCACAACGCCGGGATCAAAGTGAGCAAAGTCTCGTTCCTGGATGCCATGGGCTGGAACATGCCCCACGAGGTGCGGGAGACATTGCTTGCGATCAAGGAACGTTATCCGGAGGTCACGGATTTCCACATGCACCTGCACGACAGCCGGGGCGTCACCCTGACCAGCTATTACGAAGCCCTGCAACTTGGTGTGCGGGAATTTGATACATCCATCGGCGGCATGGGCGGCTGCCCCTATTGCGGCAATGGCCGGGCCGCAGGCCACGTGCCCACGGAGGATTTCGTCAACCTGTGTCATGAACTGGGGATCGAGACCGGCTATGACCTGGACAAGTTGATCGAGGCTGCGGCAATAGCCGAGGAAGTCGTCGGCCATTCCCTGTGGGGCCATGTTTCGAAATCCGGGGCTCGGCCACGGGGCGCGCAACTATATCCCGCCAACATGCCCTTCGTGGAAACCTTGGAAGAGGCGGCCCATTTCCGTAAGGGACCCCAGGTTTACGCGGGACAGCTATCTCCCTGGAAAGATGGCGATGCCCTAAGTAGGTAAGAAAACCAGTCGGTGAGAAAACGCCGTTGAGTAATTTCGGCGTACGTCCTAAACAACGGCCATGATGAATGAATTGAAAATAGCCCTGGCGCAGATCAATCCCACGGTCGGCGATATTGCGGGGAATGCTGAACTGATCCGCACGGCCCGGCGCGAGGCGGCAGCGCAGGGCGCGGACCTTGTAACCTTCGGCGAACTGGTCCTGTGCGGCTATCCCCCCGAAGACCTGGTCCTGAAAAGCGCGTTCCAGGATGCAGTGGCGGACACCGTGCATGAATTGGCGGCGGAAACCGCAGATGGCGGCCCCGGCCTGTTGGTCACGGCACCGTGGCGGGAAGATGGCCTGTTATATAACGCCGTGCTGTTGCTGGACGGCGGCGAGGTGGTGGCAGCGCGCTACAAACATGACCTGCCAAATTATGGCGTCTTTGATGAAAAGCGCGTGTTCGCGGCCGGACCTTTGCCCGGCCCGGTTAATTTTCGCGGCATCCGCCTGGGCGTTCCCATTTGCGAAGATATCTGGACCCCGGATGTCTGCGAATGTCTGGAGGAAACCGGCGCGGAAATTCTGATCGTGCCCAACGGATCCCCGTTCGAAGATGGCAAATTCGATGTTCGATTGAACCACGCTGTGGCGCGGGTGACGGAAACCCACCTCCCCCTGGTCTATGTCAATCAGGTCGGCGGGCAGGACGAACTGGTGTTCGATGGGGGCAGTTTTGTCATCAACGGAAACTATGCCCTGGCCGTGCAGATGCCGACCTTCGACAGCGGCATCCTGGTCACGACCTGGCGCCGGGTGGACGACACACAAGGTGATGGTTGGGTCTGCGATGAAGGCCCGCGCAGTGCGCCGCATGAGGGCCTGGGTGCCCTGTACCGGACCATGACCCTGGGCCTGCGGGACTATGTGAACAAGAACCGTTTCCCCGGCGTGGTGCTGGGCCTTTCAGGCGGCATTGATTCGGCACTAAGTGCCGCAGTCGCCGTGGATGCCCTGGGCCCCGACCGGGTCTGGTGCATCATGCTGCCGTCGAAATATTCTTCCGACCACAGCCTCGCTGACGCCATCGCCTGCGCCGATCTGTTGCAGTGCAAGTTGGACAAGGTGACCATAGAACCGGCAGTTGACGCCTATGAGACGATGTTGGCGGAATTGTTCGAGGGGCGGGCGCCTGACATCACGGAAGAGAACGTCCAATCCCGGGCACGCGGCATGACGCTGATGGCGATCTCCAACAAATTCGGCCATATGGTTCTGACCACGGGCAATAAGTCAGAGATGTCGGTGGGCTATGCCACCATCTATGGCGATATGTGCGGCGGCTTTTCCGTCCTCAAGGATGTCTATAAAATCACCGCCTTCAATCTATCCCGCTGGCGCAATCAACAGCGGCCCGAAGGGGCCTTGGGTCCGGAGGGCCGGGTTATTCCGGAAAACACCATCACCAAGCCACCATCGGCGGAGTTGCGCCCGGATCAAAAGGATGAAGATAGCCTGCCCCCTTACGAAGCCCTGGATGATATCCTGCGCTGTCTGGTGGAGGAGGAAATGTCGTTCGCGGATATCGTCGCCCGCGGGCACGAGATGGATGTGGTTAAGCGCATTGAGCATCTGTTGTATCTGGCGGAATATAAGCGTCGTCAGGCCCCACCAGGGGTAAAATTGACGGCCCGGAACTTTGGCCGTGACCGCCGCTATCCGATCACCAACGGCTTTCGCAATGCACGTTAAGGGGCGAAATTGAAACAGATGATTGTGTCGAATGGTCTTTTGTGGATATGCTGCGGGCAAGTGGCTTGGCCAGGGTATTTTCTGCCAAGCTTCGCGTAAAGAAACGACACGATTAAGACCGGAAAAACCTAAATAACCCAAATAAAATTGTCTATCAGGGAGATAATGACAATGCGATGGAAATCGACTGTTATCGCCGGTGCGTTGGCTGCGGCCACGGCACTGGCAGCACCCAGCGTCGGTGCGAAAGAATTTAAATGGGCCTTTCAGGGCAACCTGAACTCGTTGGACCCACACGGCCTGTTTGAAACATTCACCATTGGTTTTCACGGCAATATGTACGAGCCGTTGATTGCCTATGATGACAAAATGAATGTTGTGCCGGCCCTGGCGGAAAGCTTCACACAGACCGGGCCAAATACCTGGCGGGTGAAGATGCGCCCCGGTGTGAAATTCCACAACGGCAATGATTTGACGGCTGATGATTTCATCTTTAGCTGGAAGCGTGCCTTGACCGAAGGCTCGGACATGAAAGTGCCGGCTGGTAAGATCAAGGAAATCAAAAAGATCGACGAGATGACTTTTGATATCATCACGCCGAACCCGAACCCGATACTGCCGCGCGACCTGTTGATCCTGTACGTCATGGACAAGGAGTGGTCCATAGAACACAAGACAACCGCCGCAACCAACCTCAAAGGCGGGGAAGAAGGCAACTACGCCAACCTGAATGCCAATGGCACAGGGCCTTTCATGGTGACTTCGCATGCCGCTGGCGTCAAAACCACCCTGAAGCGTTTCGATGGCTATTGGAAGAATATTCCCTCCAACGTCTCGAAAGCGACCTTCACACCGGTTTCTCAGGACGCGACCCGCGTGGCGGCTCTATTGTCGGGTGAGATGGACCTATCCTATCCGGTTCCGGTTCAGGATTGGCAACGTCTGAAAGATGCCCCTGGTGTCCAGCCTTTGGCCGGGCCAGAGGCCCGCACGATTTTCCTGGGCTTTGATCAAGTGCGTGATGAATTGCTGTACTCCAACATCAAGGGTAAAAACCCCTTCAAGGATGTTCGTGTGCGCAAGGCATTTGCCCATGCGATCAATGTAGAAGCCATCAAGAAAAAGGTGATGCGCGGTTCTTCGGTTCCCGCCGGCCTGATGGTGGCACCGCAGATCGGCGGTTTCGCGTCCGAGCTGAATGCACATTGGAAATATGACACGGCCATGTCGAAAAAGCTTTTGGCCGATGCGGGTTATCCCGACGGCTTTGAAGTAACCATGGATTGCCCCAATGACCGCTATGTCAATGACGAGAAAATTTGTCAGGCAGCGGCTTCCATGCTGGCTCGTGTTGGCGTCAAGGTGAAGGTATTGGCGCAGACCAAGTCGAAGTATTTCGGTAAGGTTCTTTCGCAAAACAACTATGACACCTCGTTCTACCTGTTGGGCTGGACGCCGGGTACCATGGACAGCCACCAGGCAATTGAGCCTTTGATCGCTTGCCGGACCAAGGAAAAAGGCCGTGGCCTGTTCAATCTGGGAGGCTATTGCAACGAGCGCATTCACGCGCTGGCCCCGATGATTGAATCGGAATCTGACCAGACCAAGCGTGCGAACATGATCAAGGAAGTGTTCAAGATCCATCAGGATGAAGTGGGTCACATCCCCTTGCATCAACAACCCCTGTCTTGGGGCGTGTCTGATCGGGTCACCGTTAACCAACGGCCCGACAACGTGCTTGATTTACGCTACGTCGTCGTCAAATAGAGCGATGATGTAAAAATTTGGGGCGGCTCAATCAACAGGTTGGGCCGCTCCATTCTTTTTCCAAATTGAAATAAAACTTATATGTTTGCCTTTATAATCCGGCGATTGCTGCAATCAGTTCTGGTCATGTTGACTGTGGCGTTGATCGCGTTCGGGCTGTTCCGATTTGTGGGTGATCCCATCAATAATTTGGTGGGCCAGGATACAACCTTGCAAGACCGGGAAAAGCTGCGCGAGACACTTGGTCTAAATGATTCCTTCATCGTTCAATTCGGACGTTATGTGATCAATACCGCCAAGGGTGATTTCGGCTATTCATACATGCATCGTCGGCCTGTTAAGGACATGCTGGTGGAACGCATGCCCGCAACGTTGGAGCTATCGATCATCTCGGTACTCATGGCCCTGTTCATCGGCGTCCCCATGGGGGTCTATACGGGCCTCCACCGCAACGGCCTGCTCGCCAAGATATTCATGAGTATGTCTTTGATAGGTATCTCCTTGCCGACTTTCCTGATCGGTATCATGTTGATATTGTTATTCGGCGTCATGTTGCGCTGGCTGCCCACGTTCGGGCGTGGTGAGGTGGTAGCTCTTGGCACTTGGACGACAGGGTTGCTCACGGTTTCGGGCCTGAAGGCGCTGATTATGCCCTCGATTACCCTGGCATTGTTCCAAATGACCTTGATCATGCGCCTGGTCAGATCCGAAATGCTGGAAGTTCTGCGCACGGATTACATAAAATTTGCCAGGGCCCGGGGCTTGAGCAACCGGGCCGTCAATTTTGGCCATGCCCTCAAAAACACCCTGGTTCCCGTGATCACCATTACCGGACTGCAGCTCGGCTCCGTTATCGCTTTTGCCATTATTACCGAAAGCGTCTTTCAATGGCCGGGCATGGGCAAGATGTTCATCGAGGCGGTGGCAGATGTGGATATCCCCGTCATGGCGGCCTATCTATGCCTAATCGCCTTATTCTTTGTGGTCATCAATCTGGTCGTGGATCTGCTCTATTATGCGGTCGATCCCCGCCTGCGCATAGATCAGGGCGCCGGGGGCGGTCATGGTTGATCGTCAGGGCAGCACTGTCCACGACTTGAGCCTGAAGGACAAATTCGTGGATCTGATCCTTCGCGCCCGGGACAGCGATATTTGGTATAGCTTCACCCGTTCCCCCACCACCATGATTGCCGCCCTGGTCACGGCGATTATCATGCTGTCGGCCCTGTTCGCACCCTGGGTCGCGCCTCATAACCCCTTTGATCTGGCCACCATCGATTTAATGGATGCCTCTATGCCGCCTGCCTGGATGGCGGAAGGTGACAGCCGTTTCCTCCTCGGCACCGATGATCAGGGGCGGGGCATTCTGTCCACCATCATATTTGGTGCCCGCATATCCCTGGGCGTCGGCCTGGCCTCTGTGGTATTCGCATTGATCCTGGGCGTCGGGTTGGGACTGTTATCGGGCTATGTGGGTGGCACCACCGATGCGGTGATTATGCGGATCGCCGATATTCAATTGAGTTTTCCCGCCATTCTGTTGGCGCTATTGGTGGATGGCGTGGCACGCGGATTGCTGCCGCGTGATACCCATGACGAACTGGCGATCTATGTCCTGGTATTTTCCATCGGCATATCCGGTTGGGTGCAATATGCCCGCACCGTGCGCGGCTCTACCCTGGTGGAAAAGAACAAGGAATACGTCCAGGCAGCGCGCGTCATAGGCCGGCCTGCAGTTCTTATCATGCTGCGCCATGTGCTGCCCAATGTCATGGGCCCGGTACTGGTTATTGCCACCATTCATCTGGCCCTGGCCATCATTACCGAGGCAACGTTGAGCTTCCTGGGCGTTGGCGTCTCGCCGACCGAGCCATCCTTGGGAACCTTAATCAACGTGGGGCAGGATTATTTGTTCTCCGGCGAATGGTGGATCACCGTATTCCCCGGCGCCGTGCTGGCTATTTTGGTTTTGGCCGTCAACCTGTTGGGCGATTGGTTACGTGACGCCTTGAACCCAAGGCTTCGTTGAGGCCGCCATGCTGAAAAAAGTAGAAACCTCACCCCTGTTGTCGGTCCGCAATTTGCGGATTGAGTTCCCCACCCGACGGGGCACCTTGGTGGCTGTCGATGACATTTCGTTTGATATCGCGCCGGGTGAAATCCTTGGCGTTGTCGGTGAATCCGGTGCCGGCAAATCCCTGACCGGTGCAGCGATCATCGGCCTGTTGGAACCACCTGGACGTATCGCCCAAGGTGAGATTACCTTGGAAGGGCAGCGGATTGATAATCTGCCCTACGAGGAGATCCGCCGTATTCGCGGACGCCGCATTGGCGCGATCTTCCAAGATCCGCTGACATCCCTTAACCCACTCTATTCCGTCTCCCGGCAATTGGTGGAAACGATCCAGACCCATCTGCCCCTGAACGACAAAGAGGCCCGGGCAAGAGCCTTGGAGCTGTTGGACGAGGTCGGTATTCCAGGTGCTGGCGAACGTATAGACCATTACCCCCATCAATTTTCAGGCGGCATGCGCCAACGGGTTGTCATCGCCCTGGCTCTGTGCGCCGAGCCGCGCCTGATCATCGCGGATGAACCGACGACGGCGCTGGATGTCTCCATCCAGGCACAGATTATCACCTTACTAAAACGCCTGTGTCACGACCACGGAACGGCGGTGATGCTGGTAACCCATGATATGGGCGTAATTGCCGAGGCAGCAGACCGCGTCGCGGTGATGTATTCAGGCCGCATCGCAGAGATCGGCCCGGTACAGGAAGTGGTGCGTGCCGCCAAACACCCCTACACCCACGGCCTGATGGGCTCTATCCCGCATATCGGTCATCACGTAGACCAATTAACCCAGATCGAAGGTTCCATGCCACGGCTACAGGAAATACCCCCAGGCTGTCCTTTCAATCCCAGATGTGAGGAAGCGACGGATCGCTGCCGGGTGGAGCGGCCAAATCTACAAAGCGTGAACGCGACGGAAGTCGCCTGCCATCTGTTTGATAAGGCGGGGGCTTGATATGAACAACGGCACGAATACTGAAGCACCTTTGTTGTCGGTCGATGGCCTGGTCCGGTATTTCGACGTCTCAGCACCGCTTTTAAACCGCTTGATTGAGCGTTTGGACCGCTCGTTCGTCAAGGCCGTGGACGGCATCAGCTTTGATATTGGCCGGGGAGAAACATTCAGTCTGGTGGGTGAATCGGGCTGTGGTAAATCCACCGTGGCCCGCCTGATCGTTGGTTTGTACCAACCCACGGCGGGATCTATCGAATACGAGGGGGTGGAGATCGGGCCCCGCAGTGCGGCCGCTGACCGCAAGCGTATGCAGCCCCATATGCAAATGATCTTCCAAGACCCCTATGCCTCCCTCAACCCCCGCTGGCGGGTGGTGGACATCATTGCCGAACCTATCCGGGTGCGGCGATTGTTGAGCAATAAACATGAGATCTTGGCCAGGGTCGGCGAATTGTTAAGCCAGGTGGGCCTCTCGCCGGCCGATGGCGAACGTTACCCCCACGAATTTTCCGGTGGCCAGCGACAGCGTATATCCATCGCCCGGGCCCTGGCGGGAGAGCCCGAGTTCCTGGTCTGTGATGAACCCACATCGGCCCTGGATGTCTCCGTACAGGCGCAAATCCTGAACCTGATGAAGGAGCTGCAGGACCGCCTTGGCCTAACCTATCTGTTTATCAGCCATGATCTGGCCGTGGTCTATCATGTCTCCACCAAAGTCGGGGTGATGTATCTGGGCCGCTTGGTGGAGTGGGCCGAGACCCAGACATTGTTCGAAAATCCCCGCCACCCCTATACCCGCATGCTGTTGGATGCGATCCCCGATCTGGAGATGTCGGGGCGGCAACGCATTCCCGTCGCCGGTGAGGTCCCCAGCCCTATCAATCCCCCCTCGGGCTGTGCCTTTCACCCCCGCTGCCCCCATGCCGAAGACCGCTGCCGGGCGGAAGCCCCCCTGGCGCAAAACTATGACGGTGTCTATGTCGCCTGCCATGGCGTCGCTGAGGGGCGCATCACGTAGCGAAATACGCCATGCCCCTGCTTTTCGTTGCCGTCATCGCCATGCTTGTGCAGCAGACCATGGCGACCGTATCGAAAACCGTAATCCCCGTTTTGTTCCCTGTCATTGCGCCTGAACTTGGTGTTCCGTCTGAAAGCGTTCTTGGCTTTACCTGGATCTTCGCCTGTGCCGGGATGTTTGTCATGGCCGGGTGCGGTACATTCATCATTCGCTACGGTGCCATTCGGATAAGCCAGGTGGGCGGTATCCTTATGGCAGCGGGCCTGGGCCTGGCCGCCCTGGCCGGGCTTGATCAGCCAATTGGCTTTGCGGCGTTGGCACTGGGTGCTGTTTTGGTCAGTGCGGGCTCCACCTCATCGACACCGGCAAGCTCCGACATTCTGGCCCGCTATTCGCCCGTCAAATTTGCCCCCTTGATATTCTCCATTAAGCAGACCGGCGTGCCGGCGGGGATTGCCATTGCCGGGGCTTTGGTGCTGCCGCTGTCGGTCTGGCTGGGCTGGCAGAACGCGATATTGGCCGTCGCCGGGCTTTGCCTGGCTATCGCGCTGGGACTGCAGCCCTGCCGCCGGGCCTTCGATGGCAATCGACAACCGGGGCAAAAACTTGCCTTTGGTGACCTGAAGGAAACCGTACGTAACGTTCTGGCTGATCCCACCCTGCGTACAATGGCATTGGCGGCCTTCATCTTTGTCGGATTGCAATCGATTTTTACGAATTTCACTGTCGTCTACCTATACGAAGAACTGCACTATTCCCTTGTTGAAGCTGGGGCCATACTGGGCCTGAGCACTTTGGTCGCGGTGCCCGCGCGGATATTTTGGGGCGTCGTCGCCGCCACCCTGGTACCGGCGCGGCCCTTATTGGGCATCCTGGCCGGGGTGATGGCTATCAGCGCAGGCACGATGGGTGCCTTTAGCCCAGGCTGGAGCACCTGGCAGACCACAACGGTCTGTGTTGTGGTTTCAATGACGGCGCTGTCATGGCACGGCGTTTTATTGTCGGAAGTGGCGCGGGCAGCGCCCAAAGACGGCGTGGGGCGCGCAACGGGCGGCGTATTGGCATTTGGAACAGCGGGACAACTCGCCTCACCCTTGCTTTTTGGTGCGGTGTATTTCGCCCTTGGTTATCAGGCAGCCTATGTGGCGGTTGCCTTGCCGGCATTGACGGTGGCGGTTTTGATGTTGCGCCGTCCCGGGCGTTAAGGATTTTTTCAGTGCCCAAATGCTAATCGGTCAGTTGATAGCAATCCAAACCAGGTAAAATTCAGAAATGGCGGATACATTGTTTGATGATCTTGGCGGCATGCCGGGCATCGCGAAGGTACATACAATTCTATACGACAAACTTCTCAGCCATCCATGGCTGAAAGGTTTCTTCAAAGGCGTTCCCAGGCCGCACCTGGAAGGGCAGCAGAACGAATTCATGGCCGGCCTTTTCGGCGGACCCAAGATCTATGGCGGCAGGCCACCGGCGACCGCCCACGTGCATATGTTCATCACCGAAGAGATTTTTCTGACCCGCCACATCCTGCTCGAACAATCCTTAAACGAAGCCAAGGTGCGACCGGATCTTATTGAGCGCTGGCTTAAGCATGACATGGGCATGCAAAACGCCCTGGTCAAAAAGTCGATCTCCGAATGCGAAGGCCGCTACAAGAACGAAGCCGTCATCGTGGTTGAAAAACCGAGATAAATCCTCCGCCCTAACCTGGATTGCGGCCAACGACCATGCAATCTGGAATTTCCGGCATCCAGGTCTGGGCACTGTCGGCCCAAATATTGACCTTGGGTTTGAACCAGGACGTATCGTCGAAACTACCTACCTTGATAGAGACGATATCGGGCTTGTTGCGCATATTCAGCAATACCGGTGAACCGCAATTGGGACAGAAATTGATCTCCAGCTTATTGCCGCTGTCGCCGGCGTATTCATAGCCCTTAAGCTCCCCCTCAACCTTCAAGGCATCACGGGCGACCAGGGCGATGGTTGATAGCGCGCTGCCACTACTGTGCTGGCAAATGGTACAACTGCAAATCATCGTTGTTATGGGTTCAGCCGTTAATTCATAGCGGACTGCGCCACACAAGCAGCCCCCGGTTTTGCTCTCCGACATCTTTCCTCACTCCATTTTTATCTTTTTCCGGCATTCAGCTTAGCGCCGCATGTGCCTGAAATACAAACCATTGTATTGCGCCATGATCCCTCCTAGCCTGTAGATCAGGAAATTGCAGGTAGAAAAAATGATCAAGATTTGCGAGTTGGCCTATCGAAATCCCGGCATGAGCGTTGAAGATTTTCAAGCTCATTGGCTGAACAAACACGGTCCCATCGTGGCCCGCATTCCCGGCATCCGCCGTTATGTGCAATGCCACCCAAAGCTGGCTGGTTACAAAAAAGGCGAATTAGCCTGCGACGGCGTGGCCGAAATCTGGGTCGATGACAAGGAGGCCCTACGCGCCATGAGTCAGACGGCGGAATTCGCTGCGGCCAAAAAGGATGAACCGAACTTCATTGACGGCAACCGGTTGGTGGAATTGCTGACCACGGAAACCGTGATCAAGGATGCCCCGATGCCCAGGGACGGCGTCAAAAGTATCTCCTTATTGAAATTCAAGGTCGGCATGGATCCAGCGGAGGCACAGGCCTATTGGCGTGACCCACATGGTCTGATCGCCAAGAAAACAGAAACCATGCGCCGGTATGTCCAATGTCACGTGCGATTGGGGGCCTATGGCAAGGCGGAACCACCAGTGGTGGATGGTTTGGCTATGGCCTGGTTCGATAGCATTGATGATATGCGTCTGTCAGCCGGAACCGAGACATACGCCCGTATTAAGGCGGATGAGATCAATTTCCTGGAACCGGGCCGGATCGGAACTATCCTGACCGAGGAGCATGTCATCGTCGGATAACGATGGCAATGACGCCCGGGACCTCCGCCTGATCATCGGCTGCCGGATCATGCAGCTTACCGCATCGGAGGGTAGCGAACTCGTCGTCGGACCTTAGCGTCGCGCTTATGTCCCCGTAAAATTCGGTTTGCGCTTTTCGTTGAAGGCGGCCAGGCCTTCCAGGCGATCATTGCAGGCTGCGTGCTGGGCGTTGAGGGATAATTCATAACGCAGGGCGGCGCCTAGGGATTGTTCCTGGCCATCGTCCACCATGCGCTTCATACGCCGCAGGCCAATGGGACTTTTGTTCGACAGCTTGGCGATCAACTCATCCAGACCACTCTCAAGTTCGCCGTCAGGCACCACCATGTTGACCAGACCCCAATCCATTAATTGGCGGGCAGGTAAAAATTCGCCGGTATAGATCAGTTGTTTGGCCCGGGTCGGGCCGATCTTACGCGGCAGACGGACGGAGTTACCGCCGCCCGGTACCAAACCGTAATTGGCATGGGCATCGCCCAACTTGGCGCTTTCCACTGCGATGACCAGATCACAGGCCATGACCAATTCCAGTCCACCAGCCAGTGCCAGGCCGTTGACGGCGGCAATTACAGGGCTGGGGAAATCTTCCAGGCGTAACAATACCCGGCGTAATCCATCTAGAAAATTGCTGTTAACAGTCGCTGCATCGGCACCCACCATACGCGATTGCGCGGCCTTTAAATCCGCACCGGCGCAAAAGGCCCGGCCATTGCCGGTGATAGACAGGGCACACAGGGTCCGCCGTCCTTCAATTTCGTCCAGGGCGGCGTTCAGATCGTCGATCATGTCTGGCGAGATGGAATTCAAGGCATCCGGCCGGTTGAGGGTAATGGCGACATGCTGGTCGTGGTCGACAACGCTGATGGTATCGTGTGACATTTCCGTACTCCCGTTTTCGGTGCTTGATTATTTCATGACCCGTGGCCTAATACCACGTAGCGGAGAGGAAATTATTTCATGAGGTCGACAATGCAGAATATGGCAATTGACGGTGATCGTTTATGGGCCTCGTTGGTGGAGATGGCGCAAATCGGTGCCACGGAAAAAGGCGGGGTCAATCGCCAGGCCTTAACGGAACTGGATGGCCAGGGCCGTGATTTATTCGTGCGCTGGTGCGAGGCTGCGGGCTGTACGATCCGGGTTGATGCGGTTGGCAACATCTACGCCCGCCGCGCTGGCAAGGATAATGCCCTGGCCCCCGTGATGACCGGCAGCCATCTTGATACCCAGCCCACGGGGGGCAAGTACGACGGCGTCTTTGGCGTGCTGTCGGGGTTAGAGGTTATTCGCACCCTGAACGATCTTGGTGTGGAGACCGAACGCCCGGTTGAGGTCACGGTCTGGACCAACGAAGAAGGCTGCCGCTTTGCCCCCGCCATGATGGGTTCCGGCGTGGCCATTGGTAAATTCGACCTGGACGAGGTTTATGCCATGACCGACAGCGCCGGGAAAAACTTTCGCGACGAATTGGAAGCCATTGGCTACCTGGGTGATCAGGCTGCAACGGTCGGCGATGTCGCGGCATTTTTCGAAGTCCATATCGAACAGGGCCCCATATTGGAGGACGAGGACAAGACAATCGGCATCGTCCAGGGCGCACAAGGTCAGCGCTGGTTCGATATATCGGTAACAGGGCAAGAGGCCCACGCCGGCCCAACGCCCATGAAGACCCGGCGCGATGCCCTGGTGGGCGCAGCCGAACTGGTCGCAGCCGTAAACCGTATCGGCCTGGATTTTCAACCCGGTGCCTGCGCCACCGTCGGGCAGTTCGATGTCAGCCCAAATTCCCGCAACACTATTCCGGGCCACGTAGCCTTCAGCGTTGATTTCCGCCATCCCGATGATAACCGCCTGAGCGAGATGAAGGCCGCCCTGGAACAGGCCTGCGAAACGGTTACCGGCCGCGGCCTGGATCTGGAGGTTGCGGAGATTTGGTACCAACCGCCCATTGTTTTTAACCCGGACTGTGTGGCCGCCGTGCAATCAGGGGCGGAGGCAGCGGGTTTGGACGCCATGAAAATCGTCTCGGGTGCCGGCCACGACGCCTGTCATATTTCCACCCTG
>Ga0233439_10001774_pt1 | contig 26361 bp, 20 predicted proteins | sample SI_123_September_6_FD_182713 | JGI IMG/M metagenome (GOLD analysis project Ga0233439, IMG submission 182713) | Seawater microbial communities from Saanich Inlet, British Columbia, Canada - SI_123_September2016_100_MG | ecosystem: Environmental > Aquatic > Marine > Inlet | place: Canada: British... | reverse complement strand
GATTCCCCGATGTTGGGGCTATACCGGCGGACTAGTCTGAACTAGAACGGCTAATTCCTCAGCGCTTTCTTACCTGTTAGAAAGTTACGACGGTCAGTTGGTTCAGGTTCGGTATTAGTTAATGATTCGCAATTTAGTTGAAGCGAAATTTCTTCCGCGGTTTGGGCTGACTTTTGGCGCCTACCTATTTTGGGCTGCCGTATTCCTGACCCTGATAAATACAGATGTTGCTGGTGCGCACGTCTTATTAGCGATGCCGGTGTTTGTAGCATCGATCTTATTCGGTGTTCGAGGCGCAATCGCAGGTTCCGTAATCGGACTGTTGGCGTACGGCGGACTCAACGTTGTCGCTGGTACGGATACTTTCGGGATTCTCATTCGTGGCGGCAATATATTTAGTGTCGCAATAATGATTTCTCTAGCGTTAGTTGCTGGACACGTACGACGCATCCCGCAGCAGCAGCCAACCGAAGTTGAACCCGATGCTGATATCGAACATTGGGTCGATATGCATCAGGTGGAGCAACGTCGTGAGCAGATGTATGCGATTGCCGCTGAATTTAACTCTCTTGCACACAAAAGCCCCGAAATTGCCGACGTTGCTCGATGTGTAATTTCTCACGTTAGCCGCGCTCTTCATCCTGATTCCGTTGCCGTAGCCTTTGCCGATCAAGAGAACCGCGAGGTTACTGTCGAACAGGCGGTAGGAACTAAATTGATGGGCTTTTCTGCAGGAGATGGCCGATCTGTTCGTGAAGCATTGGCCGATCCGCTTACTGAGCTCGGATTAATGGTCCTGAACGCCGAAGAATTGGTGGCGATGTCGGCTGATTCGCACTTCGCTGCCACGGCGACCGAAAATGGCATTAAGAGCGCATTAGTATCGACACTTCGGAATGACGAAGATCTTGTCACTCAAATTTGGATCTGCTCATCGAACGAATCTCAGTATTCGGATCTAGATGTTGAGTTCATCGCACAAATATCCGATCACTTAAAATCCGCTGCGATCAACGCTCGGAATTCAGAATCGTTGAAACAGCTTCAGCGACATCTCGTTGGACAAAACGAGATGTTCGCCCAGATGCAAGATGGCATCGAAGGAAATGAAGGCGAACTCCGTTTGAGCAACGAGCAACTAACGGAGTTAAGCGATTCAAAAACCCAGTTCATGTCGGAAGTGGCACACGAGATCAAATCACCTCTCGCGGTGATGATCGGGTATGCCGATCTACTACGATTCGATGCAGTGAATCTAGGCTCTGATCAGCGTGAGTATGCAACTGCAATCGAAAAATCAGCTCGTCAACTCGCTGTGCTAATCGATGACCTAAGCGACATTACGAATATCGAATCAGGGCATTTCACGACTGCGAAGGAACCTCACAACGTGATGAAGGTGATTTCTTCGGTCACTGACGGCCTCAAAGTCTCAGATCCTGATATCGATCGCAGGCTCACAGTTTCTGATTCGCTATTCGACTTCGAAGTTGAAGGCGACCCAGCCAGACTTAGTCAGGTGTTTACCAATCTCATCAGTAACGCACTGAAGTACTCCGACGGCGATCAACCTGTCGAGGTTTCTACGGTGAAAACCGAAAACAATTCAGTTCGAATCTCAATAATCGACCGAGGGCTAGGAATTGCTGAGGAAGATGTTGAAAAGCTGTTCACACCGTATTTCCGCTCGATGAATCCTGAGGCTACTCAACGTCCGGGAACTGGACTTGGATTGTTCCTGTCTAGATCGATCATCGAACAACACGGTGGGACTCTGACACTTTCGACTCAGGTCGGCATCGGCTCGACATTTACTGTGGAACTTCCATCATCTCTGAACACTCCGTTGGCCGACGCAGCTTAGTTCTGAGTATCAGAAAACGACGATAAGGCCCCCCATGCGAATCCTAGTTGTAGACGACGTTGCCGATATCCAAGTTCTGCTTGTTGCAGTGCTACAGCGCGCTGGCTTTGAGGTAATCGAAGCTGCCGATGGAACTACGGTCGAATCGTGGGTGGAAGACGCACGACCTGATCTCATTATTCTCGATCTCATGATGCCCGGCATGGACGGATGGGACACTCTCGAACTGCTGAAATCTAACCCTGACTCATCGGACATTCCTGTCATTATTTCTTCTGCTTTGAGTGAGGAAGAAGATTTCGACAAAGCGCGTGAAATGGGTGCTGTCGACTACCTACCAAAGCCGTGGTCTGCTGACGACCTCGTGGCTCGCGTGAGCAAAGCTGTCGGGGCTAGCCAGAAGGCCGCGTAAGGCGTTCGGTTTTATCGCTTGGATGAGCGAACTCTGTTGCCGTTAATCCAGCGGCGCTAATTTCTGAACCCGAGGCGATGTTTTTTCGCCTCGCGCACGAACTCCACGATGTTTATTCAAGCTGAGTTGAGATATATTTCCGACGGCTTCTCAGATTCTTCGACTACTGGTCGACCATGATGCGTTACTACTGGCAGCAGTTTTGTAGGGTGAGACATTGATCCGAGTTCTGCTTACATTGGTTCTCTCGGCGGTAGTAGCCGCCGTCATTGGCTGTAGCACCGAAAGCAATACGGCAGAGTCAAATGAACCAACTCCAACCTACGTTTGGCCTACCAAGACCCCGACAGTCACCGTGAAATCAATATCTGAATCGACATTTTCAACCGGGTTCACCTACGGGAATATATCCGGCAATAAATACTTTCTCGGGACTGCGAACGTTCATGAGAACGACATGTTGGATTCTGCTGAAATGGGTCTCAGGAACCGAGATTGGTTGCTGGCATCGCGTCATCCGCGTGGCGGCACGGTTTGGCTTGTTGTCGGTGAGGGTGGTGACCTAATCGGGCTACGTGTGGACTCATCGGGAAAGATCGTCGAGCCAGGCAATATCTACGGTTCTCGTCGAGACGATCTCGTGCCACCAATGATGGTGGTCGGGGTTCTGTCTGAAGAAAACAGCAATGACCGCGGTGCTATGCGCGTCGAAAACTTGAATTCGAACGGTCGCAATCATCTGGTCGCGGGCGTTCAGTTCGAAGAGTTTGGCGACAGCACGGCTATTTCCTACAAGGGGCGGAGTACTTCGTACACGCTCATGCAGTCTCCCGATTCAGTGCCGGTTATGGGAAACGGAACGAATTTGTATTCGTACTCCGAGCCAACAGACCGTTATCCGCACGGTGCACTTGGAGACCGAAATGAGTGGGCTAGCCTGATCGCAATCTCTCTCGATGGTGATGACCGGACTCTGAAGCAATACGACTTATCGGATGATGAAGTGTTCGAAGGTCTGTATCCGCTGGCTGCTGATGTCGACGGTGATGGCGAAGAAGAAATCGTTACGACGGTAAGCAACTCGAATGATGGAGCACGATTAGTGGTCTTCAAGCACACATCATCGGGGCTCGAACTATTCGCCGAGTCTGCACCGGTTGGAACAGGCTTTCGTTGGTTGCACCAAATCGCTGTCGCACCGTTCGGCCCTAACGGCGAAATCGAAATAGCAGTTGTCGAAACTCCTCATGTCGGTGGAATTGCAAAATTCTATCGATTGGTTGGCGGCAGACTGGATTTGGTGGCTTCTGAGGCAGGTGGCTACATGTCGCACTTGAACGGCTCACGGAACTTGGATCAAGCTGCTGCAGGTGATTTTGACGGTGACGGTAATGTGGAGTTATTGGTGCCATCGAGAGATCAAGAAACACTTGTCGCATTGCGTCGTATAGGCGATTCCGTTGAGGAAGTTTGGAAGCTAGAGCTGGGTTCTCGATTGGGCACGAATCTATCGGTTGTCGAAACAGAAGATGGCGGGCTTGTGCTCGGTGCCTCTACTGAAAATGGCATTTTGCATATTTGGCAGTAGGCAAAACTATTGCATGAAGCGGTAGAATCTGGTCGCTAGCCAAACTCACCGTGGCTATCCAATCCGCAGGAATTTTTCAAAATGACCAAACTCAACATCATGGCTTCTCGCCACTCGGCTTTCTACAGTCCGATGATCTGCACTATCGCCGGAGGCTTCCTTGAGAAAGAAGGACTGTCAGGTGAGTACCACGTTGTAGCAGCTGGTGGTGCGAGCGGTATGGAAGTTGCTGAGGGGCGTATGGACGTTGCTCAGGCAGCGGTGTCGGCTAGCTGGGGTCCGCTCGACAACGGCTCAAAAGCTCCGTTCGCTCACTTCGCACAGATCAATCGATATGACGGATTTTTCATTGCAGGGCGAGAAGCCGATTCAGATTTCTCTTGGAAGAAGTTGCTAAACGGCAAGTTCCTTCATGTTCACGGCGGTCAGCCTGAAGCGATGCTTCGATACGGCGCCCACAAGCAGGGCATCGATCTTGCAAACGTAGATGACATCGATTCACCCGGTGGTGACGAGATGATGGCGCAGTGGCGCAATGGTGAAGGCGATTATTTCCACGAGCAGGGTTCGTTCCCGCAGCAGCTTGAACACGATGGTCAGGGGCACATCGTTGCCTCTGTTGGTGAAGCTGTAGGACCGGTTGCGTTCTCTAGCTTGGTAGGTCGCTGGGACTGGCTGGAAACCGATGATGCAAAACGATTCGCCGCTGCCTTCAAGGCTTCTCGCGAATGGGTGAACACGGCCGATCCCGCAGAAGTTGCCAAGGCAGAAGCTAGCTTCTTCCCCGATATGGCTGAATCGGCGATTGCATCGGCGGTAGGGGCGTACCAAAAGCTCGGCACATGGTCGGGCGGTATCGCTGTTGAACCTGCGCTCTACGAGGCTGCACTGGACGTGTTCCAGCATTCAAACATGGTCGGCTCACGCCACGCTTACGAAGACGTAGTGGTTCCGCCTCCAGGGATGTAGACGGCGCGGTTGCGTTAGTCGCGCTCGTCGTCGGACGACTCGGCTCCGAGCTGCAATCTCCCCCTCTAACTCCCCCGGTCCGGGGGAGGACCGATAGTTAGCCGAAGATCGTTGATCCCGTCATCCTGAACTTGATTCAGGATATCGAGAGCGGAGAGACGCGTTGCTAAGTAAATGACCGTGGCTCATCTGTCGTCCTTCGAGTGCCTCGGGATGACACCTTCTCGTTCGCCAGACAAACTAGCGCGTAGCGACTATGAACATTCGTTTGAATGGGAATACCGTCGTGCCGTCGGGCTGTTTCGGATATCTGCTCAGAACTAGCTCAGCGTAAGCGGCTTCGAAATCGCTTCGTTCAGGCTCTTCCAAAGCGTTCAATAACGGCATGAGCCAAGTGCCTTTGGTCCATTCTTTGACCGGGTTTTCGCCTGACAAGATTTGCGAGAACTCCGTCTCCCAAACGTCTAGTGAACTGGTCATGCTCGACAGAATATCGATGTAGAACGGTGGAGGCTCGACAGGAGCAGGGCGGAGCAGCGGTTCGAGCTTGCTGCGCCACGGACCGCTCAAAGCAGCCTCAGAAATTGAAGTGTGCGACAGCGCACCAAAATTACGCGGCATTTGAACCGCCAGTACTCCGCCGGGTGCGACCGATGACATTAGGCGGGTGAACAGGTCGGTATGTCCCTCTATCCAATGCAGGGCAGCGTTCGTGAATATTAATTCTGCGGGCTGTTTAGGTTCCCACGAACCGATATCGCCTACTTCCCATTCGATATTTGTTGCGCGTTCTGACGCCTTACGAAGCATCTCTTCTGAATCATCGATTCCGATGATCCGGGCTTCTGGCCAGCGATTGGCGAGCAGCTCGGTAACGTTTCCAGCACCTGCGCCAAGGTCATAAACGATAGAGGGCGAATCGAGATCTACTCGATTGAGTAAGTCGACCGCTGGTCGTAATCGATGATCCGCAAATTTTAAATATTGAGATGGATCCCATGTCATGTTGGAAAAGATTCCTATGCTGGCGTCGTGGGCCAATCGTTTTCGTTGAATGTCATTTTTAGAATGCCAAATACCCGTTTCCAGCGATCGAACTGGCTCTCTTCGTACAGCAACGGCTCCCACCCGAGTTTCAGATAGATGCTGATCGCTGGAATGCGGAAATCATCGGTGGAGAGATAAGAGTATCTAGGTGCCTGATCGGCTAGTACCTGAGTAGCTGCGGCAATCGTCGCCTGGCCAGCACCGGTACCTCGGTGATCGGAATGAGCGACTACCCACTGCAAACTATGTCCGTCGGGGTGCTGCGACTTCTCATAGATCGCTGCAGTTGAAGCGGCGACTACTGTGCCGGTTGAGAAGTGTTCAACAACGAAAAAGCCCTCGGGGAGAGCATGTTTCATCAGATCACCGAACGGCGACGGATCATCAAATGCCGTTGCGAAAGTCTGCGAGTACGAATGTCGATCTTCGAGATCAACCTGCCTCAGCACGTAGCCGGGAGGAAGCTTGGCGATCGGTGGTACTGACTCACTGCCGCGAATCATTTCTAGCTGCGGCTTGAGTGACTTGCCATCCGGTCCACGAAGTTCGTTCAAATTGCGGCAACCCCGAGTCGTTCGATCAGTGCGTCGAGTTCGCGGTAAATCCCTGCGTCGGGCTTAACTGCTGGAAGCCGCGGATAAGCCTCTGAGAACACCCCACGTCGTTTCAAAATTTCCTTCGCAACCCAGTACAACTGGCCTTCAGCGAGTGTGTAGAGCTTCACCAGCGGTTGGTAGTGATGCCATAGCGATTCTGCAGCCTGTTCCTCGCCACCCTGGAAGTGATCCCATGTTTTACGGACGATGTCGCAGAGAGCGATTCCCTGCATCGTTCCTTTAGCACCGCGCCGCATCTCTTCGATGAAGAAAACTCCGTTGGCACCGCCGAACATCGAAATGCTCTCACTGGCAAGTTCTGCAGTTTCAGAGAATCGATTCGGCGTTGGCAGTGTTTCGATCTTGGCGTAGCAGAGATTCTCGTTCGCTTGAGCTAGATCGGCGAGTAGAGCAGGAGCCATGCCAGCGCCTGTCATATCTTGCATGTAGATAGGCAGGTCAGTGCTTTCGGCAACATCGATGAAGTGCTGTCGAACGAGTGGAGTAGGAATGCCAAGAACTGCTGGGGGGGCGATCATCACAGCATCTGCGCCAAGCACTTTGGCGGTGCGGGTGTAGTGGATAGTTTGAACGGTGGAGGGGCCTCCAGTGTTCATAACCACTTTGATACGGCCAGCCGCTTGATCGACCACTGCACTGAGAACTTCGTCTCGCTCGTGGTCATCGAGCTTGTTCACTTCGGAACCGTAGGCGATGCCTACACCATGAACGCCGCCTCGAATGGCGTACTCGACCTCGGCTCGTAAATCTTCAAAAATAATCTGGCCGGCCTCGTTAAAAGGCATTTGCAGAATTGGAAAGACTCCGCTGAAGGTGCGGTCTGGCATAGGTAACCCCCGAGTGATTGCCGGAATGTGGGCCGAATGTTTTGACGCTCATAATTGCGCCCGTCAGTTCCATCGCCGATATGCGCTCTGACCGAAATCGACGTGGCTGTTCGGTGATCGTGCTTAGAAAACGACGATCACCGAACCCATAAGCTATCAGGAATGAACGCTAAGTTGCACTTCGGTCGACGTAGATCGTCTTCGTCTGGGTGAAGAACTCGATAGCAGCCTTGCCTTGTTCTCGGTCACCCGAGGAACTTGCCTTCATGCCACCGAATGGCACCTGGGGCTCTAGACCAGCGGTTTCACCATTGATCTTTACTACTCCAGCTTCGATTCTGTCTGCGAAGTCGAGGACTGAGTTGAGATCCTTAGTGAAGATTCCCGCACTCAGGCCATACTGGACTGAGTTTGCGATGTTGAGAGCATCTTCAGCGTTGGCTGCAGGAAGAATCGAAAGCACTGGGCCAAAGATTTCTTCGCAAGCAACAAAGGCATCGGCAGCAACGTTGTTGATAACGGTTGGCTCGACGAATGTTCCATTGTCGAATTCGGCTCCGGTTGGAACGCCGCCACCAGCGAGAATTTGACCGCCATCGTCAACACCGCGTTTGATCATCGAAGCAATGTTGTCTTTGGAAGCTTGGTCGATAACTGGAACGATAATCGATTCAGGGTCGGCACCTGCACCAATTTTGAGTGCGTTGGTTTTCTCGACAACGAGATTGGTGAACTCCTCCATCACGTTTCCAACGACGATGGCTCGTGAGGTAGCTGTGCACTTCTGGCCAGAGTACTTCATGGCTCCTGAAACTGTAATTTCGGCAGCCTGTTCAAGATCGGCATCAGGCAGAACGATGACTGGGTTTTTACCGCCCATTTCAAGCTGGTATCGCTTGCCGCGCTGAGCTGATTCTGCAGCGATGTTCATTCCGATTCGAGTGGAACCTGTGAACGATATCGCCGCTACTTTGTCGTTGGTGATTAGTTCGTTACCAACTGCAGCACCGGAACCGGTTACGAGGTTGAACACACCTGCTGGCAGATCAACCGCTTCCCACATTCGTGCGATTAAGGTCGCTACGTGCGGGGTTGCGGATGCTGGCTTCAGGACGATTGTGTTTCCGTAAACCAGCGCAGGAGCCATTTTCCAAATCGGAATAGCAAACGGGAAGTTCCAAGGTGTAATGAGGCTGACAACGCCGAGAGGCATGCGGTTGGTGTAGAGAAGAATGTTGGGGTTCACTGATGGAACCACAGATCCAACGGGGTTGGATCCTTCGACTCCGTAGTACTGGAGCAGGGCAACGGCTCGGCCGATTTCGCCACGTGCTTCAAGAATCGCCTTGCCGCACTCTCGGGTCAGTGCCTGAGCGAATTCTTCAGTGTTGGCTTCGAGATATGAAGCAGCTTTTAGAAGGTAGCCGCCTCGTGCCAATGAAGAGGTTCGTCGCCAGCTTTCTTTGACGTCGTGTGCCGCAGAAATTGCAGCATTCACATCACCGGAAGTCGACGCCTGGAATTCACCAATAACGTCCGACAAATCAGCCGGGTTCGTGCTTGTTGAAACTGAACCGGATGATGCATCCGTCCAAGCTCCGTTCACATAGTTCTGGTACCGCTCAGCCATCACATTTCCTTCCGTATATCGCGTAATCGGATTATCTGCGACATACATTACGCTATGAGGCCAAATGATTCGTAGCGAAGCTGTGAGAAATGAGCTTGAGTTGAAACTCAGAACTAGCGATTAGAAATTGCGAACCACGCGCAAAGTGGTGTTCCGAAGAACACCACTTTGAATATCAAAGATGCGAGAGAGGATCTTTGACTATGCAGATTACTGCTTGCGGAATTCACAAGCGAGCAAATGAGTTTTACTAACCGGCTAAACGATCGAGCTTCTGTTGAGCTTCCTGTTCACGCTTGCGCATGACTGAGGTGATAGCCCACTGAACTCGAAGTTCAACTTCACCATGAGCCCACGGCTTGTTGATGTAATCGAGCGCACCGAGCGTTCGTGCAGTTTCCAGATCGCTTGGGTGAGCCTTCGCTGTGACCATAATCACAGGAATATTTCTCGAGCGTGGGTCTTTCTTGAGCTGAGCTAAAGCCTTGAAACCATCGACACGCGCCATGGCAACGTCGAGCAGAATCATGTCTGGTTCGTACGACAATGTGGCGGCTAGAACTTCATCGCCGTCTGTCGCTTCCGACACGGTATAGCCAGCTGCTTTGAGCGTGCGGCTCAACAGCAGTCGGATGTCCGAACTGTCGTCTACTACTAGTATTTTGTTCATCTCGTTTTCCTCTCGCAATTCGTGTGGTCGATATCAGATCGATCGCACGTGAACACATATTTGTGCCGGCTTCTATGCCGGTCTTTATGCCGATTGGCCGATATCTTCCCAATCGGTATCGGGGTAAAGCCTAGAACGCTGAGCCAGCATTGAAAGCTCGGCTTCCTCATCCGGATCAATTTCCGGTTTAGAGGTGATGCCTGGGATTTTGAAGGCGACTGTGGTTCCTTGGTTTTCGATACTGTTCAACCAAAGTTCACCACCGTGTAGTTCTGCAATAGATCGTGCGATGACAAGTCCTAGACCTGTTCCACCCGCTTCTCTTGATGCTCGGTTATCGGCACGGAAGAACGCAGTAAATAGTTGCTTCTGGTCTTCTTCAGAAATACCGAAACCTTCATCTTCAACAAGAACGCTTAGATTTTCGCCTTCGGTAGCGATGTTGAGTCGGATCTCGCAGTCTTCGTTCGAATATTTATGAGCATTGCTGATGAGATTTGTTACCAGTTGGGCGATACGATTTCTGTCTGCCTTGATCCACGTATCTGAGTCGGGTACTGAAATGGAAATTGACTGATTCTTAGTTTCTAGAATGGTCTCGAAACTCTTTTCCAATTCGCTCACCAGATCATTGAATAAGAACGTGGTTGGCTCGATTCGAAGTTTGCCTGCGTCCATTCTTGAAATATCCAGAACATCGTTGATGAGCAGTCCAAGCCTTGTGGCGTTTTTGCGCATGATGTCGAGTGCTTCAATGTGGTCGGTAGTGAACTGATCAGCATCATCCGATAGCAAGTCGATGAAGCCAGAAACGATCGTTAGTGGAGTTTTTAGCTCGTGTGAAACTGTCGAAAGGAAACGCGTCTTCGCTGCGTTTGCTTCCTGAAGTTCTTTGTTCTGATTGTCGAGCTGGTCTCTCAGCGCCCGTTCCATCTCGAACATTTGAGCATTCTTGAGAGTCGGAGCAATCTGACGAGCAATACCTTCGAGGAAATCGACGTGCGTCTGGGTATACGCATTTGGCTGATAACTGCGGAAGGTGAGGTAGCCAATCGGATCGGTTAGTTCACCTAAGGCAACTCGTATCCAAGATCGAAGACCATCTTTGAAAATGTTTAGGTCTTTGACCTGTTTTACATCGTCTTGATTCCGGACAATAACTCGTCTTGATCGCAGTTCGATCTGTTCATCTTCCGTCGGCTGACTAATTCGATCGCCTTCTTGACTACCCTCAACTGCCATTCCATTCACATAAGCGACATCGAGATAGTCAGTCTCAGAGATGGTGATACTGGCGATGAATCGATCGAACGGAATTATGTGTTCGAGTTCCTTCGCAACTACAGCGAAAATCTGTCGCATCTCAGTTTCACTGGATGCGGCGCGACCGATCACGGCTACAACTCGGCGTTCTTCCAATGCAGCAGTTAGATCGGCGGTAAGTCGGGCGTTTTGGATAGCTGGTGAAATCTGGTTTGCCACACGCTGCAAAAGATCAGCTTCGTCTTCGCTGAGCACTGCATCGGCAGGCGCACTGACCACTAGAATGCCAAGCAGATTGGTCTCTTCACCGAGCGGCACCTGCATCCAAAGGCGGTCGTCAAATTCGTTTGATGTATCAGCCTTGCCCAGACCTAGTGGGTCTCGACCTCGGCCAGAGAGCACACCAGCGCCGCCTCTAGAACCATCGAGTTCGATGGTATCGCCAGCATTTATTCCAAGCAGATCAGCTGTAGACCAGCACACAACGTTGGCAGGAGATCCATCGGTTTCGGTCAGAATGGCACCGAGGTGATCGAACTTCATCAAGTTTGAAAGTGCACCACTGACCACAAGAAGAATTGAATCTAAATCGGTTTCGTGAGTTGCCGCCCGGCCAATCTCAGCGAGAGCGGTACGCTCCATCACTCGATGTTGCGATTCCTGATAGTGGATTGCGTTGCTAATACCTGGTGAAATTTGGGCAACAACCTGTCGCATTACATCGACATGGTGTGGGCCGTAAGCATCTCGATCTCGACTCCGAATGGTGATAGTTCCATCGATAGCAGAGATCGGAACTGTCATCTGGGAGTGAAGGCCGTAATCTCTTGGGTTCACAAGGCCATCTGGATTGCCAACGACCGAAATCACGATTCCGCCGATTTCGTCTTCAGGAGCTTTCATTCCTGCAACGAATTCAAGCTGCATCCTGCCGTCACGACGTGCTGTGGTGATAGTCAGGCGGTCGTAATCGATAAGTGTCGTGAGATCGTTGCTGAATCGAGCAAAAATACGCTTGAGATCAAGGTCCCAGTTCGCGCCGATTCCGATAGCTGAGATCGTTCGACGTTCATCTTCAGCGACGTTTAGGACGCTCATCGCTTTTGTAGCGACGCGTGATTGGCCCCAGCCAAACCAAAGGGTTCCAGCGAGAACGCTCGCCATGATTGCGAATACTTCTACGAGTGGAAGCCAAGTACCAGCAGAATCGCCGATATTGCCGACACCGAGTTCGATAGCGAGAACTGCGACGATAACAATCATTGCAGGTGCGTAAGCAATCATCCGAAGACGATCGGCACCATCTGATTTCGTCACAGAGCGCATCGTGCCTAGTAGGCCGACACGTTCATCATTCAAATGTGTAGAACTTCGTAAGTTATTCGCCACTTGATCCGTGATGACGGAACACGATGAATAAACCACAACGCGAAGCCGCGTCGCAAGGTCCATTCATCTGCGTCACCACTTGAGTATTACTTACGAAGCCGCCGTTCTCGTCCGCGCTCTTGCATAACTTGGTACGTGCAATCCCCAATAGAAGAGCGCGTTTGAACGAACATGGCGAACTGGTTGCTTATCTCAGCTTGTGGCCTACTTGGCCGCCTAGTTTGCAGAACGAGTACGTTCAATGAACGACTCTGCAGACTGCTTCAACCACATCTGCCACGGAACTCCTACACACTTGACGCCCATCGCCAAGAATTTGTCGAGATTCGAGTCGTTTGCGAGTGTTCCCGCAACTCCACCGCCCTCGATTACGAGCTTGATGGCGCGCTCGAGTGCTGCCTGAACTTCAGGGTGATCCGTGTTGCCAGTGTGACCCATCGAAGCAGCCATATCGGATGGAGCGACATAGAAGATATCGATACCTTTTACTTTGGTTAACTCTGGCAAGTTGTCGATAGCTTCAAAATCTTCAATTAATGCAATGCACTGCACTTCTTCGTCAGATCTCTGGAAGTAGTCGTCAACACCGTATGCACGACGACCGCCAGCAACTCCTCGAATACCGTTTGGTGGGTATTTACAAGCGTTGGCGGCCATTTCAGCGTCGGCAACGGTAATTACGTGCGGAATCATCACGGCGCTGGCACCCTGATCGAGAGTTCGAAGAATTTGTGCTTCGTCGAGTTTGTTTACTCGAACGACGCTCGCCATGCCCCACAGCTCGCAAGCTCGGCTAATGTCGGCCAGTTCGCTCCACGAAACACCGCCGTGCTCGAAATCAACGAACGCAGCATCGAAGCCGATGTGGCCTAGAAAATCGCATATCTCCGAATTATTCGGACCATTGGCAATAATGCCGACTCCGCCTTCATCGATGGTCTTTTTGAGTTGGTTGATGCTGTATTCGCGTTCCCGTGCCAATTGCTGGCTCCTTATAATCTGGAATTTTTACGTTCAGTGCACTACTTCGATGTTCGATCAAAAGAGTTTGAACGTCGATGGCATGGAGTGTCGATGAAACTTACACTTCTTTAAGCACTATTTGTGCGATGGCGAGGAACATCCTCGGCAATACCGGATAATTCAGGTTAGAAATGTCACGATTCTCCCGAGCAAAAAAAGTTCACGGTCAAACGGTTGAAGGACGGCGCGCCGTTCTGGAATCGCTAAGGGCAGAACGTGACATCGAAAAACTGGTCATGGTCCAAGACGCCGACCTTGGAGCACAGCTTCAAGAGATAGTAATGCTCGCATCGGAAGCCGGCATTCCAGTTGAGGCTGTATCGAGAAAAGAGCTCGACGCTCAGTCGCAGACGAAGAAGAATCAGGGCGTCATCGCTGTGGTTCCCGATCCTCGATATCACGAACCTGAAGATCTTCTGCTTGGTGCCGAAACTGGCGATCTACCACCTTTGCTGGTGATGCTTGATGGTATTCAAGACCCGCACAACCTTGGTGCGATCGCTCGAACAGCCGATGCTGTCGGGGCGCACGGAATGATCATTCCTGAACGGCGCGCCGTAGGAATTACGCCGGGTGCAGTGCGTGCTTCAGCTGGAGCACTTGAGCACGTAAAGGTTTCTAAAGTTACGAACCTGAACCGCACCCTTGAACGCCTTAAAGGCATGGGCATGATGGTTATCGGCTTAGATGCCGAAGGCGACGTTGAATACACCGAAGCCAATTTCTCAGGACCAGTAGTTATCGTTATCGGCTCAGAAGGAAACGGTCTTTCACGGCTGGTTCGTGAGAATTGTGACCAGATCGCATCGATTCCAATGGCGGGGCAGCTTTCGTCGTTGAACGCCTCGGTTAGTGCAGGGCTCGTGCTCTACGAAGCGTTTCGGCAGCGCCGCAGCTAAATCGTCGAAACATCGTCGAGCACGTTGACCAGCTTCTCGCCTCTGGCCAATCGGTCGATGTTTGCCGCAACAGTCTCGGCTCTGCGATCCCGAGTGCCGAACGTGGCTCCCGAGTGGTGCGGAGTCATGATGATGTTGTCCAGCTCCCAGAACGGGTATTTCGACGGACGAGGCTGATCGTCAGAACTGACCGGGTATTCGTACCAGGTGTCTATCGCCGCACCGGCAATCGAATTGCTAACTAGCGCGTCATACAGAGCTTTTTCATCGACGATATGACCACGTGCAGGATTGATCAGGTACGCATCTTCTCGCATAAGCCCGATCTCACGTTCGCCAATCAGTCCGCGAGTTGCGTCGATCAAAGGAGTCGAAACCAGCACGAAATCTGATTCGCTCAATACTCTGTCCATCGCTTCCGACCCGGAATCATATTCCACGCCGTCGGCTTCAGCTTCTTTAGCAGTCTCGGCGCGACGTCCGGCTGCAATCACCTTCATGTCGAAAGCGTTCGCAAGGCGTGCCACTCGCTTACCAATGGCACCGTAACCGATGATGCCGAACGTTCTTCCGTAAAGCTCTCGATACGAGCCATGTCGAGACGGCCAAGCCGACCAATCACCGTTCCTGAACGAACGTTCGCTTGCAAATAAATTGTGATCAAGAACCACGGCTACAGCCATCACCCATTCAGCGATAGGTGCTTCGTGGTGATAGGAATTGGCAACGACAACTCCCTGTGGAACCGCAGAAGGTTCGATACGGTCGTACCCCGCAGCAGCCAAAAGAATCGCCTTAATTTGTGTTGCCGCAGCACCCATTTCAGCATCGAAATCGGTGCCGATATAGACATCAGCGTCAGCAAGAACCGTAGGATCGGGTCTGTTATCGACGTAAGGAGCTTCGATCCAATCTACATCGACAGAAACCGGCCACCATTCTCCGGCTGAAGCTCCCTCGGGAACGGGAGGTATAACTACTCGAAGTGGGCGATCTAAACCGTTCGACATATTTTCTCTCTTGAATGAAATTTTGCGCTGGTTTCCCCGAGTCGATATTGGGGAGGCGACGAGAGACTATCACGCTAAACTGGCGATTCTCCGCCGTTGGCTCATTCGCAGGTCTATAATTCCTCGCCTCCTACCAGTTCTGCCAAAAGCCAACAAGATTGCGACCAAGCACGCCACGTGACAACTGAATCCAATTCGCCTGTAAATACGAACGACAATTATCACTGGAAAGTGTTTTGGACAGTAGGCATCGCGCTATTTGCGATGGTTCTCGATTTCTCGATTGTCTTCCTCGCTCTATCGTCGATTGCTGACGAATTTGAAGTGACCCTGCGAGCGGTGACTTGGGTGGCAATTTCAACATCGCTGGTAACCAGTGCGATCATGCTGCCTCTGGGTAGGGTTTCGGATATTACTGGTCGCAAGAAGTTCCACATAGCTGGAATGGCATTTTTCGTAGTTGGGGCGTTACTCGCGTTTTCAGCCCAAAGTCTGGAAATGCTGATCGCCGCCAGAGTTGTGATGGCAATTGGCGCATCGATGGGGCAGGCGGTTGTGTTTGCCATCATCGTCGGAACGTTCCCCGATACCGAGCGCGGTAAAGCGCTTGGAATGATCACAACAATGGTCGCCATTGGAGCCGCCGCCGGACCAATCATTGCGGGTCCAATCATTCAGGCATTCGAATGGCGCGCCGTGTTCCTCGTAACGATGATTCCAACTACAGGGGGGATCATCGCTGCCACCATCGTGCTCGACGATAAGCGGATCGGTTCTGTGATTGGGCAGGTACGTGCGAAGTACGACTGGCTTGGGGCAATATTCTCAGCTTCCGCACTGACATTGATCATTCTCACTATTTCGAACCCGTTCGCGTTCGATTGGATTTCATTCCAGATCATCGGCGGCTTCGCACTAAGCATCATCCTGTTCGCACTACTGGTTTGGTGGGAGCTGCGTGTTGAATCGCCGATGCTGAACCTGCACTTCTTCGAGAACTCGACGTTCGCGTGGTCGACATCGACTCGCTTCCTCGCTTTTCTAGGCGGATCGGCAATGTTCTTTCTAATGCCGATATTTGTTCAAAGCTTCATGGGCTACGATCAACGTTCTGCCGGGATGATTATGTTTGTGGGTGCTCTTGGAATGGGAATCTCATCACAGCTGTCGGGACGATTCTCCGACAAGTACGGATTCCGAGTTTTCACGATTACAGGAATCGGAATTTTGCTGGTGATGAACGTGATGATGTCGTTCTTTGTTAGTGACACACCGTTGTGGATCGTGATGCCGGTGTTGTTCATCAACGGTGTATCGATGGGCATGTGGATGGCGCCAAACATGAGCGCAACTTTATCGACGGTAGGGCGTGGCGATTACGGTTCAATGAGTGCATTTTTGAACTTGGTTCGAAACGTTGGTAGCGTAATTGGTCAGGCGCTTGCCACGGCGATAATCGCTGGGGTTATGCTTAGCCGCGGAGCCGAAGTGCAGCTGAATGAGCTGGCCGATACCACCGATTTGGCGGTTACCGATGCGTTCCTTTCGGGATGGCGTATAACGTTCTGGGTGCTTGCAGGGTTTGTTGTTCTGGCACTGTTTGCCGCAACCAAAACCCACGTATTTGAATCTGAAGATAACGACTAATAACTGGCGATATTCGCCTAGTTCGACTAGTAGATGTGCTGCATTCGCCTCTTAAACAAATGGGGTGAACAGGCACACAGGAGATAACTAATGGGACAGCTCGACGGAAAAGTTGCGATCGTCACAGGTGGCGGTTCGGGAATTGGTAAAGGCATCGCAAAGGCGTTCGCCGATGAAGGCAGTTCGGTCGTCATCGCAGCTCGAAACGCCGAACGGCTTGACGCAGCAGCAGCTGAACTCTCAAGCAACGGCGCTACCGTTATATCGATTCCAACCGATGTCACAAGCGAAGAACAGGTAATAAGCCTTTTCGCCAAGACTATGGATCAGTTCGGCAAACTCGACGTTCTAGTCAACAACTCTGGTGCGTTCGATGGCGGGCCTGTTGAAGACCTAACCATGGAACAGTGGAACAAGGTGATCGACGTCAACGTCACAGGTCCGTTCCTGGGTTCACGTGAAGCGTTCAGGATTATGAAGAAGCAGGGCGGCGGTCGAATCATCAACATTGGCAGCATCGCTGCTCAGAAGCCTCGACACAGCTCTTCCCCCTACACAACCAGCAAACACGCTGTTTGGGGACTTACTCAGTCGCTGGCTCTTGAAGGTCGAGACCACGGAATCGCCGTTAGTGCGCTTCATCCCGGAAATGTAATGGTTGAACGCCGTGGCGATGGCAAATCGGCAACAGGCCGAGACGAAGGTCCCGAGCCGTTGATTTCAACTGAAGACATGGGCCGCACAGCGCTTCTAATGGCAACGCTGCCACCAGAGTCGAACATGCTCGAAGCAATCGTTCTTCCACTGGGTCAGGCCTATCTCGGCAGAGGCTAAACCTCACCGATATCGTTCCCAACTCACACCATAGGTAACGAAATCGTAGCTTGGGTGTTGTTAGACTCGCCTAAAATCCACCGGTTTTCGATGGAATTCTGTTTCGGAGAGCATAAATGCGAAAGATTCTCGCAGTACTTCTTGCAGGGCTGTTTCTGATCCTGTTTTTCGTTGCTACGACCGTTAATCAGGTTGTAGATACCGCTTCAGATCCCGGCGTAATAACCGGGATGTTGGACGACGCCGACGCGTACGATTACGTCTACGACAACATTGTTGGGAACCTTGTTCACGACATGGTTGACAAGGGAATCGAAGTAAATTCGGGCCTTGACGATACTGCTGCGCCTACCGTTTTGAATTTTGATGATCCCGATGCTGCGGCGTTGGCGATTACCAATCTCATCGAAACGTTGGTGCCACGTGAGTATGTTCAGGAGAAACTCGAAGAGAGCCTGAACGGTGTTGTTCCTTACGCAAAGGGCGAGACCGACGAGTTCACCATCGATCTTGAAGTGCAAGAGCGAGTCCGGCAGGTTGCTACTGCTGTTCGTGAGGTTGTTGAAGACCTAGATCTTTCAGAACGAATCATTGAAGATCTGCTAGTGCCACAACTCGATCAATTCTCTGATCAAGTATCGACCCAGGCGCTGGGTATCGAACTTACCGATGCTGAAATCGAAGCTGCTGTACGTGAAATCTTCGAACCTGTTTGGCTCGAAGGTCAGTTATTTGCAGCGATAGATGAAATCACACCGTTCTTCGCAGGCGACGCCGATTCGTTCAACGTTGTTTTGAAGTTCGATGATCGGGCTGTCGTTATCGGCAGAATTCTCAAAGACAAACTAGTTAAAGACGACACTCTCTACAACCTCGTGTTCAATCAGGTTGTAGATCCGCTTATCGAACAGACTGTCGCACAGTCGACGTCTGTGGGATTCGGTATTTCTCTCACCGAAGCTGAAGTTGTTAGCACCTTTGAAGTTATTGCCCCACGTGACTGGGTGCAAGAACAGGGTGAAGGCGTTATCGATGCGCTCATCGACTATCTAGTAGGTAAATCTGACGAACTTTCGTACACCGTCGATCTAAGCGATCGAAAGGTAACCGCCACCGAAGAACTGCAAGAATTAGCGCTTTCAAAGCTTGCGGGAACTCTTGAGGCAATTCCTGCGTGTACCACTCCGGCTGAGGTCCTTGGTATGTCTCAGGATATTAGCTCGCAACAGCTACCACGTTGTGTCGCTGGTGGACAGGCGACTATCGATCTGGCTTTGAACAGCTTCAGCAGTGTGATGGACACTCAAGTTGCTAACTTTGTTGCACAGCAGGTTCCGAGCGAAGTTTCATATTCACAGGCTGATCTCGAGGCGCAGCTTGGTGGACAGCTCGACACTATCGACGATATGCGAGAGCGGATTATCGAGGGAGTTAGCTTCACCGATCAGGATCTGATCGACTCGATGTCGGATGGATCGCGAGAATCACGAGCCGATGCCGAAGAAGCGCTCAGAATTCTTGCCGATGGTGTGATGTTCACCGAAGCCAACATTATTGAAAACCTTGATCCGCTGGCATTACGGCAGTTCAACAACATCCGTGAATACGCCGGCACTGCACTTTCGCTCAAGTGGTTCCTTTGGGTACTAGTTCTCATCCCGCTGATGGTCATTGCTTTGATCGGTGGAAACGGTTGGGCTGGACGACTCAAGTGGGCCGGTGGCGTAGCAGCTGTGAGTGGATTGATTGTTTACGGCGGAATAGCCGTCGCATGGTCGTTCAACGATATCGCTCAGGATTACGTTCCTGACTACGGTGCCGAGGTTAGTTCTGAATTCAGGGCTGATTATCCTCGTTTGAGCGCCGAGCTCGAAAGCGACGAACTGAACAACCGATTTGAACGTGCAATGGATTCATGGCAGCAGTCGTGGCGCAACCAGACAGTTCCGTGGATTATCGCTGGAGCAGTAGCTTTTATGGCTGGTACGGCTATGGCAATGGCAAACCGAACGAAGGGCACTCCTTTGGGCGGAGGCACTGCCTACAAGGGCTCAGCACCGAGGGTGACATCATCGAGCGTTCGCTCTATTCCAAAGGAATGGGGTGATGGTGATGATGGGGACGCTGCTGACGAACCCACGACAACCGATAAGCCAGAGGCGACTGGCGATCAAAAGGAACCTGATAGCGAAGCCAAAACTTAGCTTCGCTTAGGAATTTTCGGCGAATTAAATTTCGCGACTGTCGATAGCGGTGACAATCGTGCGTGTTGCTTGTGCAACAAGCTCGATGTCTATCGTGTCGGCAGTATCACTCGATCGGTGGTAGTGCGGGTTTCTGAAATTAGCGGTGTCACTGATCATTACTGCGGGGATTCCGGCCTTCCAGAACGGCGCGTGATCGCTGCGTCTGAGATTGCGTACAAGCGGCATCCACCAGGGCACTTCTAGCGGAAGTATTGGGAGTGCGATAGCCGGCTGAGCCGCGGTGTGTTCAAGCGTTCTCGATATCTGCCGGCTATCTCTTTTCGAGAGAATTAACAGCGAGTTGGCTGCGAATTTTTGTCGCTTTAGAGCCTTGTATGCACGCCTGAATAACACTCTGAACGATCCCGGCAATGTCTGTTTCAGGGTTGTTGAGCTAAAGCCGATTGATTCGAGAATTATCGCAGCCGAAGGCCGATTATTTGAACTCAGCCCCGCCACGAACGCCGTCGAACCATGAAGCCCTTCAACAGGTGGCTGCATTTCTTCTGCGTCGAACGCAGCGAAGATCACGGTGCGGCTGCTATTCGCTTCGACAAGCACTCTAGCGCATTCGATCATGGCGGCCACGCCACTGGCGTTGTCATCGGCTCCCGGAGAACCGGGAACGGTGTCGTAGTGCGCACCAATCAACACCGATGGGGCGTTCGATGATGAATTTAGCGATGCGACTATGTTCGATCCTGTACGCGGCGGTGACTGATTCGGAATTTCGAATTCCTGTCGAACAACCGCTAGTCCTAGCTTTTCGAATTCGTTAGCTATCCAGTTAGCCGCTTCCAAGTGCTGCTCAGGGTTCTCGTGTGAATTACGAGGCGTGGCACTTAGAGTTTCGATACTCTGGCGAATATGTGAAGGCGATACCGGCAAAACTAACCCTGTCGATGATTGTTCGAGCCCCGAATAAGTACACCTCGAAGCTCACCAAGCGTATACTCCGCCCGCCAGCATATGAAGTAAGCCGTCTTGCAGGGACTCGATTCCGCAGCCGGCTGTTAATTTGGAGTTGTGATGTACATCCTGATGGTGCGACTTAAGGTCAAAGCAGACCGAGTAGAAGATTTTATTAAAGCATCGATCGGCGATGCTAAGGGTTCAGTATTGAACGAGCCTGGTTGCCGCCGATTCGACATTGTTCAGGCCGCTGACGACCCAACATCGTTCGCGTTCACTGAGGTTTACAACGACGAAGCTGCATTCGCTGCACACGGCGAAATGCCTCACTTCAAGGTGTGGCAGGAAGCTGTCGGCGATATGTTCGACGGTGAAGTTGGAGTTTCGTTCTGTAAGCCAGTATTCCCTCGTGGCGACGGCAACTGGGATTCTTACCGGGCACACATTGTTGACGACCCGTACTTCGCATCAAGTCTGCACGTAATTCACGCACCAAAATTCGTGAAGGAAGAGCACCTAGATGCCTTCATCGAATCTGTTTCGAAAGATGGAGTAGGTTCAACACATGAAGAACAGGGCTGCTTGCGATTCGACGTTTACCAGAACGTAAACGACCCAACTGAGCTTTACCTGTACGAGGTTTACGCTAACCCTGATGCTTTCGAGTACCACAAGGGCACTCCTCACATTAAGCAGTGGGTTGAGGATGTGAAGGACATGTACGACACCAGCCGCGATGGCGGTGCTCGTGTTGGCCGAAACGTATGGCCGCCCGACAACTGGGCATGGAGCTCGGGCAAGCCTACCTGGTAAACCCAGTTCGGCTCGTTAGAAATATTGAGTTAAATAAGAAGCGCCGGGTCATACGACCCGGCGCTTCTCTTTGTTTTTTCAGAAACCGCTGTTATTACGCAGCGATGTCGTACTGAGCGTCATCCTGCTCTTCGACTGAATCGTCGGAGGTAGGTTCTACTGTGGCAGTTTTGCCTGAAGTAGTGAAGACAGCTACTGAATCCTTCAGTGATACTGCAAGGTCTTTGAGCATTGTTGACGATGCAACAACTTCTTCAACCTGCGCACTGAGTTCTTCTGTGCTTGCCGATGCTTCTTCAGCCGATGCCGAGCTTTCCTCAGTTGTCGCAGCAACGCTATCCATTGCTGTTCGAACCTTGTTCGAGCTCTCGCCCATTTCTTCAGCGCTAGTGGCGTTACGGTTAGCAACGTCTTCAACCGACTCGACAGTCGAAACCATCTGATCGCTTGATCGCTTTACGTCCTGAGCTGAATTAGCCATCGCTTCGATCTGGTCTGAAACAGCCCCAACCGAGTCGATGATTGTCTCAAGAGCTTCACCAGCCTGTTTGGCCAGCTCAGATCCCTGTTCAACTTCTTCAGCACCAGCTTCAGTTGCCTTGATTGATTCTTCAACGCCCTTTTGAACGCCTTCGATCAATCCTGCAATTTCACTGGTTGCACCAGTTACACGTTCAGCAAGCTGTCGAACTTCATCAGCAACAACAGCGAATCCACGTCCCTGTTCTCCCGCTCGAGCTGCCTCAATGGCTGCGTTGAGCGCAAGTAGGTTGGTCTGTGCTGCAATGTCGTCAATAACTGCGACGATCTTGCCAATTTCAGCCGACTGTTCACCCAGTCCTGAGACCTGTTCGCTAACTGAGTTGACTGCGCCGGAGATTCGCTCCATGCCATCAACTGTCTGGCGAACGATCGAGAGACCGTTGTCAGCAGCTTCGTTAGCAGCCTGTGAACCAGTGGTAGCGTCTGCTGCATTAGTAGACACTGTTTCAGTAGCTGCTGCTACATCACCAACAATGGTCTTAGCCTGTCCAACAGATGCAGTCTGCTCGGTAGAACCAGCATTGATCTTCTCGAGACCAGTGTTGAGTTCGTTGATGAGCTCTACAGACTGCTGAATTCCAGTTGCCTGCTCTTGTGCTCCGCTAGCAACCTGCTGTGAGGTTGATGCGATGCCCTGAGTGGCTTCACCAGCTTGTTCAGCAGCATCCGACATCTCTGTCGCTGCTTCGTTTACAGAGTCAGCAGTCTCACGTACACCATCGATAAGAACCGACATGTTGTCGACCATCGAGTTGTAGGAATCTGCAGAATCGTTCAATCGACCGATAATGTCATTGAATGCAACACCGATCTGTCCAACTTCGTCAGAGCTCGAAACCTTTACAGGCTCAAGAGCAACTGCGTACTGCTGGGTTAGATCACCGGCTGCGACTGACTTCAATCGCTCGGTCATTGTAGGTAGCGCTTCGCTGCTTACGATGTTTGCGATGTTTGTAACATCACGTAGCTTGTTGACGATTGTCTTTCGAATGAAGATAACGATCGCACCAAGCACAACTGCACCTATTGCAAGAAGTACAAGCTCAAGAACCTTGAGCGAGCCCACTACCTGCTGTGATTCTTCAGCAACAAGGCTTGTTGCCACGTTGGCGTCTGTGAACAGAGGACCAACAGAAGTCTGGATTACACCAAGTGCATCGGCTGCACCAGGGTCGTAGCTAGACACTAGGTTTAGCTGCGATCGGTATTCGTCCCAAGCGGTGTTGGTAACTTCGAGTGCAGCAAGAACTGCAGGACTCGATGTTCCCTTAAGTCCGCGTGTTGCGTCACCGGAAGCTAGGCCTGCCTGAATTGCTTCGAAGGCGTCTGCCTGAACTTCGATTTCAGCCCAGATGGCTTTTCGGTCATCTTCGGTTGCGGCTGCTAGGAAGTTGTTTGCAAGGTATGCAGTTCGGTAAGCGCGCATTCGCTGTCCACCAGCGGCATCAAGATCTGTGATCGATACCTGGTTAGTGTTTAGCGAGTTTACGACCGCTGCAGATGCACTGAATACTGCAGGCGCAAGGTGGTCGACGCTTTTCAGTGCCGAGCCGTCCATGTCATGACCATCGATGATGTGGTTAATCTCTACTGCCATTTCTGCGTAAGTTGTGTCGACCGATGTCAGCAGATCTAGAACTTCAGCATCAGTTGTAGCTGAGAGGTTACGATCGGAATCACCATCACGGAGTCCGGCCTGCACTGCTGCGAAGTCACTTAGAGTGCTTCGGATGTCTGCACCAAGTTCAGTTCGTTCACTCGGCGTGTCGACCCATGCGTTGGTCAGGAATCCAAGCTTGAAAGCTCGCATTCGCTGTGCACCCGCCTGGTCAAGGTTTACCGCGCTGATCTGTGATGTGTTCATCACACCTACAACGTCGGCTGCCTTCGAGAACAGTGCTGGAACTGTTGTGTTTACTTCACCAACAGCCACTGTAGAAACAGTGTCGGAAGCAAGAACAATGTCGAGCTGATCGCTGTATGTGGTCCAGCTTTCGTCAACAACTGCTAGCTGTGCAACCACTTCGTCGCTTTGTGTTCCGTTGAGGTTGTATTTTTCTGCACCTGAAGCGAGTCCGGCTTGGACTTCTTCAAACTGGGTTATTACGCCAGTAAGTGCTGGACCGATTTCCTCACGCCCTGCGGCGTCGGCTCGGTTGTAGTCGTTTGCAAGCGTTGCAGCTTTGTAAGCGCGCATTCGCTGTGCACCTGCCTGGTTCACCATAGGCGTGCTGCCGTCTAGTGTTCCGAAGGTTTGGAAGTTTAGTCCGATTGTTGCAGCAAGAATGCCGAACATAATCAGCAAGACTGCAATCAGTTTTGCCTGAATCGAACCAGTAATAAAGTTCAAACTCATTTATTAGCCCCTCTAATGAGATGTAGTTGTAGCGTTTCTTGTTCGGACATTCGTTTGCACGTAGTCAAAAGTTCGATAGCTATGTAATAAATATGAACTACAGCTATTCGCGACACATACGGTTTTAACGAGAAACTCCCCCTGTCAAAATGATTCATTTACTTGTTGATATGTTGTAGGCGGTTTCGCATATAAAACTCAAAACATGCAAAAAAGTATGTAAAGAGTTCACGGTCTATTGATATCGATGAATAACGTGGAAAATCGCTCGAATATCTGAACCCGTGTTTCGAGCAAAGTTAAAGAAAAAAGCGCCGAGTCTTTCGACCCGGCGCTTTTTTTTGATTCGTAATTGCTTAGGTAATTAAGCTGCGATCGAATCAGGCGACGTCTGAACTGTTGCCAGTTCAGCTTGCTCTGTGTCACTGATTACCTTGGCAATGTCGAGAAGAATGATGAGTTTCTCATCGGTCTTGACGATTCCTGTCAGGTACTCAGAGTCGTTGGTTGTAATAACCGAAGAAGGTGGCTCGATTGAGCTGGATGGGATTCGGCTGACTTCTGTCACCGCGTCCACAACCATTCCAATGTCTGCGCCCTCAACGTCAACAACAACGATTCGGTGCTCGTCTGTGCGTTCGGTTCCTGGCATAGAGAATCGTGATCGAAGGTCGACCACTGGAATCACTTTACCTCGGAGGTTAATGACACCCTCGATAAATTCGGGGGCTCGTGGCACACGGGTTATTTCCTGCATGCGGATGATTTCACGGACAGCGCTGATATCTACGCCGTATGCCTCTTCATTGAGGTCGAATACGACTAGCTGACGCTCTCCGGCTACACCGGTGTTCTCAGACATGATTGAAGGTACTCCATATTCATATCTCGTAGTTGTAGCGATCGCCCATGCGACCGCACGATTCTGTTAATCCCTTCAATAGTCACGTATCCGATGCCAGTAAACATCGGAGGAATGAACAATGGCACTGCGGGAACTACCTAATGGCATCACTTGAGCCAACAGCACCAATTTCACGGGGTTAAAAGAAAAAGGGTGAACTGAAGCCGATCTGACCTCGATTCACCCTGTGCTCGATCGATTGTTGGTTAAACGTCTAAGCGGTAGAACCGTGCTGCGGTGCCGCCGAAAACGTCAGACTTGGCGTCCGGAGATAATGAATCGAGAATTCCGCGAGCCGTATCAGCAACAGTTTGATACTCGCCAGCCAACGTGCACACCGGCCAATCGGTTCCAAACATCAATCGGTCAGTTCCGTACATTCCGAGAACATGGTGAACGTACGGACGTAGATCGTCGGCTGTCCAATTTTGCTGATCTGCTTCAGTGATCATCCCTGAAATTTTGCAATGTATGCCGTTGATACTGGCTACTTTTCGCATATCGGAAAGCCACGGTTCAACAAGGTGATCGGCGATTAGTGGCTTAGCGATGTGATCGACTACCGCCCTTAGATCGGGAACTTGGTCCATGACTATCGGAATGAACGGCAGGTTGGGTGGCTTAGCAAGGAAATCGAAAGTTAGATTTCGCCTAACCAGTTCGTGCAATCCGTTAATCGCACCCGAATTAACTATCCAACCCGGGTCGTTCTCACCTTCCCAAATGTGCCGAACGCCCTTGAAGTATTTGCTGCGTTGTAGCTCATCCAGTGTGTAACCGACTTCGGGATCGGTGAGATCTACCCACCCCACGATTCCAGCAATGAAGTCGTTTTGATCGGCGAGCTCCAGCAGCCAGCGCGCCTCGTCAGGTGACGATACCGCTTGCACTACAACGG
>Ga0233439_10001773_pt1 | contig 26369 bp, 31 predicted proteins | sample SI_123_September_6_FD_182713 | JGI IMG/M metagenome (GOLD analysis project Ga0233439, IMG submission 182713) | Seawater microbial communities from Saanich Inlet, British Columbia, Canada - SI_123_September2016_100_MG | ecosystem: Environmental > Aquatic > Marine > Inlet | place: Canada: British... | reverse complement strand
GAACAGGAAATAAAAAATTCTCACAACCCTAATGTGGCCGAGTGTGAGATTGCTCAACTAGGGTCAATTATGCTGAAGAAACCTAAATATTCTTCCCCATAATATATTCATCTCTATCGTTCATTAATTTGCTTAATTTAGCAATATTTTTACGATCTTCATCAGATTCGACAGACGATACTTCGTTGCCTTCTGAATATTCATCATCAGATGAATTGTCGCTATCACTATCATCGTCACTATCGCTATCCGAATACTGAAATGTTTTGGCACAAAATTTTGCCTTTTCTTTTTGCTCTTCGAAAGATGGTCCATCAAAAATAGATGTATATTTTCCACCACCATCACTTCTCTTAAAATTATCTAAGAAATATTTAAACATTTTATCTTCACTTTGTCCAAAAATACTTTCATCTTTCATTTTCTTGAACGCTTCAAATTCTTTAACAAATAAGGGTGGAATATCTGTTGAAATTCTTTTGTTATCTTGTATTTCCTGATCTATTGTCATGAAAACTTTTATATCTACCAAGAATTTCTTTCTTTTTGCTTCTAACATTTCTATATCTTTTGCATCCATTTGTTTTTCGAATGATTTCATACTATTATTGGTATTAATAATATGCATATCTTCAGTAGTTAACTTTTTAAGATTATTTAATTTTTCTACTTCATCTTGTTTAATCTTTTCCAGCATTTTCATTCGTGCTTCCAATTCTTTCTGCTCCTGTAACACCTTGGGATTGACAGGATTATTGTATTCTGTTTCATCATTTACTGGTAGAAATATATTTAGATCTTCTGTAAAAAAAGTCTCTTCAGAAACATATTTATTTAATTTCGTAATATAATCACATACTGAAATCTTGTCACATGTGTAAATCTTTTTATTATTATCATACAAATAGAAATCTGAACCAAGATTATACACATTTTCAATCATATTTCCGTCATATTCTGTGATTTGAAACAATTTAAGAATAAAATCAATATTACATGGTCCCATAGTCAAAAGTTTGGAATTTTTATAAAAATTATAAAAAAATTGCAAAATATGATTATATGCATGGTCCAAATCTTCAAAAATGCCGTGAATTTCTTGTGTGTCTCTTAATATAAATATTTTCTTCATTACTGATTATAGTGATATTTCTTTATCTAGTTAAAATAGCCATATGTGAGAGAAATCAATAATATGCAAAAAAATTGATTTTTAAATATATTAAAGACATATTCATTATATACAGTAATGAGTGCACCACATACAATTGAAGATTCTAAATTAAAGGGATATGATGACGAGGCATTAAATAAGCTGTTTACTAAAACGGTTGCAGATATGGGTAATCATGTACTTATTTTTAATGAAATGGATGATCTCAAGGATAGAATTCTAGAAATTCTATCTTCTCGTGGAACTGATGTTGTTCACCCAGAAGATGTCAAGGAATCCAATGCAGATCCTGATTTCGATAACCCGAAGAAGGGTAAAAAGGTGAGTAAAAAGTCTGTCAAAAAGGTTGTCGCTGAAGTTGCAACAAAGAAGAAGAAGGCTGTCCAGAAGGATGAAGATGACGAAGAGGTGGAAGAAGATGATGAGGATGAGGAGGAAGAGGAAGAGGAAGAAGTAGAGGAAGAAGATGATGAGGAACCTGTCGAGGCACCTGCCAAGAAGACCAAGAAGGTTCTACCTCCCCCACCTCCCGTCGCAACCAAGAAGACTAAGAAGACTAAGAAGGTTATCGAAGAGGTTGAAGAGGAAGATGATGAGGTAGAGGAGGAAACCACACCCAAGAAGACCAAGAAGACCAAGAAGACAAAGAAGGTTGTCGAAGAGGCAGAAGTCGCTACACCCAAGAAGACTAAGAAGACCAAAAAGGTTGTGGAACCAGAACCTGCGACAGAAGAGGAAGATGAGGAGTCAGAAGAGGTCGTTCTTCCCAAGAAGAAGACCAAGAAGACTGCAAAGAAGTAAATTAATTTATTAAAAATTGATATAATTATACATTAAATATAATTATATTATTATTCAAAAATGTATCTTGACATCGAATTTGCTATTAAAGTAAATAAATGTACAATTTACATGGATCTTGGGGCAGCATTAGATATTTTTTCATGGAAAAGTAAAAATGGATATTATAATGAATATACTCGTGCTTTTCATAATAGATATTCAGGAGATAAATATTTATGGAAACGTTTCAAAAAGAAAAAAATTAATAGATATTATGGTGCGCCAACAATTGAAAATAACAAAAATGATCTAGATAATCAATTATCATTTTTATCACATGCTACCGAACATCAAAAGATGATAACAAAAAATGATCAACTGTATAAAGAACTGTTAAAAAAATCACTAATTACATATTTGGATCAACAAACTCATGATATATTATCATATGAACCCGATAATCAATGTATTAAATTAAATAATTATGATGAAAAAAAGTTGAATATTTTAAGTTTTGAACCAGATTCTAATGAATTTTAAATGGATACTGATACACAATTACTTTTTGATAATTTTAAAAAAAAGAATACATCGGAATACATAGAATCATTACATCATCTTATTGAGCCTTATCAGGTTAGTAAAATTACTAGGTTGACTGATTATGACGATTCATTAATATGCAATTCTTGCAAAAAGAAAGCCATATATACAGACAATAGTAATGGACAGTTATTATGTTGGAAACATGGGATTGAAATAACCAAAAATAGCGAAAAATAATTGATTTTAATATTTATTTATATGATTGTACAATAATACTAAAATTAATGATATCAAATGCTAAATATTTAACATATGACAACTTTTATAGTGATGATAAGATTATTGTCTTGGATATCAAGACTGAATACCAAACAAAGAAAATATATACAATTAGTACCGAAAAATATATCACATCTTCAAAAATAGAAGATTATTTAATTGAAGATAACATTGTTGCTGATAACGCAATGTTACAAGAGGATGCTATTGATAAATATATATTGTCAATATGTAAAGATAATTTATTATATATTATCATAATCAATAATCAATTGATGGAATTATTAAATCTTACCAATTTTAAACAATATAAGAATATTCAAATTGTAAATACACAATATGCAAATAATAATATTGAGAAAATAACAAATTTTTCAATAGAAATAATAAATTCTAATATTAAAAATATAATTCATCTCAAACATCAAGTATTAAATTCTTTAGCAATATTTTCTAAAGGATCCATAGATTTTAATAATTATATAACCTATAAAATTATTGGTTATGACATTAGTGAAACAGTTTACTTAAAATATCAAGAAAATATTCCATTACATTATCAAATATATGCATTAATAAATCATGTATATTATCAAGATCCAATTGTGTATAAAGATTATATTAAATTACTTTGGAAAACATATAAATATATTTGTAAATATGACAATGATAATACGTGTAAAATGATGCTTCATTCTCATATTAATGATATTAGAAATATGCAAATTGAACAAGAATTAGATCCAAATATAGCAACCGATATGTTATTTAAAAAGTACATGTATCATAGTTCAACGCAAGATCATATTATTAAAAACAATACATATATTGATAATATTAAAAAAGTTAAAGAAAATTTGACTTTAAAACCTAGATCGAATTCTGCAGAGTTTGAAGATAAACCTTCATCAGATATGTATGTATCAATAATAACATTTGATGACTGGCAAGATGTTGTCAATGATAACAATTGCTTTGGAATTTTATTAAATGTTAAATGTTCAAAAATCGCAAAATTAGGATTATGTGGTAAAAATATAATTGTAAATAACTATACAAATACATTTATAACAAAAAATGAAGTTATTATGGGTCAAGAACATTATTTGAAAAAATTTAAAACATTTGATGATGGACAATATGATCAAAATCTTTTAATGGGAAGTGGTATTGGAAATGGAAATGGTATCTTGCCAATTTATATAAATGAATGTCATTGGTCAGCTTGCAAATTACATATTGAAGAATGTATTTCATTAACAGTTTCTCAAAATAGTTTCTCATTTACTAAAAATATGTTATATGTATATGATCAAGCATTATTAAAAGTTATCGAAACTATTTGTACTGCGAATTCTTCATATAAAGATTTTCACACATTTATCAATCTTTACATAACAATAATGGAAATAAATAAATTGTATGATATCGATATTAATACACATAATTTGTACATTAATAATGTAAATAATATTGATAAATTAACTTTGTATATCAATAAAGCATTATTAAATATGTTAATGTATGGAGAATGTAATGATAATACACCATTTTTTGCATATATTTATGAAGAAATGGTCAGACGCGAATTATATATGTTCCAAGATAAAAAAGCCAAATTATTTAAAAATTATAGAGAAAATAAAATTCAAATTATAAATTACATAAATAATATCGAAAATAATAATTTGAACAATATATTTAAATTGTGTAAATCAAAAAAATTATTGGATAAAATTGTATTGGAATTTAAAACAAATAATGGTATTATTGATGAAACATCTTATGAACAATTTAAATGTGTTCAAAATACATCGTCATATGATTACTGTTCTAATATATTGTCATTAAATAATAGCATGTGTAATGATGTGATAATGGATAATTTATTATTACAGTCTTTCATAACAAAAAATAATAAAAAAAGATTACAATCTTACGAAACTCATTATAAAAATATTATATTATCAACTGTCGATGATATTGAAAATAACAATAATGCAATTATAAATAAATTAAATTGTTAAACATTGATTGATAATCATAAACAAGTGTATTAACTGTATTGTTTCGTCTGCATTATTATTTAATGCTGCATCAACATCAACAATACATAATATGATTTTTGATTTTAATTTATCTTTAATATTTAATGAAACAATATGATTGAAAATATCTTCAATCAATATTAATGAAGAATATGATTCATTTTTAAAATCGTTAACTAAAAATAAGATATTCTTTGGTGTTGTGTTAGGATCCCCAATAATATTAATAATATTTTCTATATATGATTTTTCTAATAATCCGGCACATTCTCGTAAATCTTTAATATCAAACTTGTTATATAGATAATAAACATTTTCTAACAAATTTATACTTTTACGCATGTCTCCTTTAGATATTATACGCAATTCTTTTATAAAATCTTTTTCTATTGTTAATTTTTCTTTTTTAGCAATATTTTCAATCATATTTTCCATTACTGGTAACGTGATTGCCTTGTATCTTATTTTCATAGTTCTAGATTTAATAGGCATGATTATTTTATTCACAAAATTACACATCATTATAAATCTTGTCGTAGATGAATATAATTCAATAATCATACGTAGAGCAAATTGACTATCACTAGTCATAGCATCCGATTCATCCAATATAATTATTTTAAATCTTGGTAAACCAGGATGTTCCGAAATTGTATTTTGAGCAAATGATTTAATATCTTCGCGAACGAACTGTATACCACGATCATCAGATGCATTCAATTCTAACACTCTTTCGCGCATTACTTTTTCATTTTCTAATATGTTTTTATCTGGTTGCCAATATAAATATTTGCATATTGCTAGAGCTGTGGTAGTTTTCCCTGTTCCAGCAGGACCATATAGTAACATATGTGGCATAGCATCGTGTTCTCTAGCATATTCAATAACTTGTTTGATATCTTCTTGTTGAACCAATGTATCCAAGGTTTTAGGTCTATATTTCTCTACCCATGTTTTTTTGTTTTTTCTGGCTAGCATTACAATGATATATATTTGTAATTTTAAATAATATTTATTCAATTGTTTCTGTAAAAAAAGATTGAATTATACACTCTTACTGTATATATATTACAGTCTATAAATGGAAATACTTGAAGTTAAGTTGCATGCTACATATATAGATAATTTAGCTTTTGATGTATGTAATATATGTCATTCATCCTTATATAGTCAATGTATTAATTGTTCAGGTAATAATGAATGTGCAAGCATATTAGGTAAATGTGGACATTATTATCATTTGCATTGTATTGAAAAATGGAAAACAGCACGATATGGACCATGCAAATGTCCCATCGATAAACAACTATGGATACCCGTGTTAAATTCATCATTCACAAATACTGTTCCACGTCCCACAATAGTATGTCAGAGTGATAGTTCTGGCGAAGATGAACCTATTGTATCAACACCGGTAAAGAAAACAACAAAGAAATCAAGTGTTACAGCAACAATTAATCGAAAAAAAACTCTTAGACCAACTCTAACACCAGTTTTTAGAACACCCAATTATAATGTTGATGACGATAGTGATATTGATAGCAGCGAAGAAATTATGGAAATCAAAAATAATGCAATAATAGGAAATGATTCAGACAATGATAGCAGTGAAGAAATTATAGAAATTGTTCCTAGTATATCAGTAATAGCAGATCCCACTGTATTGAGTGATTCAGATGATAGCAGTGAAGAGATTATAGAAATTATTCCTAATATTAATGAAACACCAATTGTTAATACTCCAATGCCAGAAGATGAATGGTTAGCATTAACAAATTCACCTAGTGTTATTACTTCACCTGGTGTTATCACATATCAAATGTTAGAAGCAAATCCAAATATTTTAGCAGAAAATGGCCACAATATAGAGGTGGTAGCAAATGAATCCAATGGAGAAGTGGTAACAGATGAATCCGATAATGAAGAACCATCGGGTGTCACCTCTCCGTTGTCATACAATGATATGGCTCGTGATTCACGTGATAGACAATTTACATATAAATGTATGATTCTAAAAAACACCTACAATAGATTAGAACATACATTATCACGATTTGTTGAAATATATATGGCCGATTTTAGTGAATTGTTTATCGTTTTATTACAAAATAACGACAGAATTGTAACAAATTCTTATAATACACTTATTAAAAACAAGATTACATACATGTTGGATAATTGGGAAACCATTACTAGCAGCGCATCATCAATAGCTCGCGATAGTTTGCGGCAATTTCATGATGCATTGCTAGAATTTGACTAAAAAAATTGATATTATTTATTATAGAGATTATCAGTTATAAGATTTAGTAATGGTTAAAAACATAAAATACCCCGTAAAAATACATTATCCAGGTTGTAAATGCAATCACTACAATGACAAAACCACTAATAATACACAAATATTAGTATCACCTTATGTTAAAGCAGATTTTAAACATAAATATTTTATATATGATTCCATTAAAGAATTTAACAAAGATAAAGATAGATTTTTTAATAATTGTCTATGCACTCATTCAACAGGTATATATAATGGAGGTGTTGTGATTCTTTCACAACAATGTACAAATGATGTCATAGAAATAGAAAATTCAGATGAATTGGAAAATGTTCGTTATGAAACATTAGATTCTATTAAATCAAGTCCAGATAATTCACATTTGATTAATAACTTTTGTAAATTATTTCCATCATTGTTAGAATGGTATACTATTGTTGGTAATACTGTTAAAAATAATGATACGATTAATTATACATTTCCAAAAGGTAAAATATCAATATGTGACAATACTGTCGAAGATTGTTGTTATCGAGAATTTGAAGAAGAAACAAAATGTGAACTTTCAAAAGATGTAATAGATGATAATCATCAATTGCTCCAAAGGCAAAAATACAATTTAAAATATATTCCATTAGACATTATTATTGATAATTTTTTAATGAAAATAATTATTATTTAATTTATTCCCTTATTATAATTATGAATAATGAAAAAATAGCTTATATATATGATGTTACTGAATCTGAAGCCGAAACTTATAATAATTATTTAAATATTAATCCCAAGACATATTGTTGCGAACATATTGTTGAACCATATATTACAACAAATATGAAACAATTTTCGATACCTATTGATTTTTATATTAAGTACTATGTGGAAACGGATTTAGGAGAATTATCAGATTATCACATGGTCACAAGCATTCCTGATAAATTGTTACTTTATGCCAATAAATATAATGATAAACAATTAATTTGTGATAATATATATGATGATATAATAGCTACAGAATATATCAAAAATAGACCATTATCTCATTTAATAATCTTATGGCCTAAAAATAATATGAAGAAAATTGCAAATTATATAAATCAATTTGGTATTATAACAATAAAAAAACAATTAAAATTAACATCATTAGGAATTAAAAATTTATTATGCGAATTATATATTTCTCAAATATTACAATATGATACAGGTGTAGAGCGTTTAAATTTTATAGAGAGGCAATATGAAAGTTTAATTGATGATTCCAAGGATAGTCACACGATTGAAGTATTATTATTTGAATCAGATACTTTTACATTTAGTGATTTCAATGATCAAATATTATCATATGGACATAATTTATTACAATCGGAAAATCCCAATTCGAATTATAATAAAAATAATATTCATATTGTTGAAAAGTTTTATTTGACTGTTGAAATTAGTCAAATGTTATTTTCAAAAGAATCAATTAAATTTCTTAATGAACGAATTATTGAAAATTGGTTAAATGAAAATTTTGTTAAAACATTTATGAAATTAAATGCTTGTAAAAAATGGATGTTAGAAAACGTATCATTAATTGATCAACATACTTTTATTTTATGGGACGAAGCAACAATGGGTACTTATGGTGTGCGAAATATTAATAAAATAAAATGTTTAACTCAAATCAAGTCAAATGATAAAATACCTTTTTTAAAAATTAGCAATTCATCATTGAAATATGATAAATTATCATTAATGTATAATCGTAGTTATTTTTGGAATGGTATGAAAATTATGAATTTATCCGGAGCAATAAAATATAAATTTACACGATATGAATTAACAGATTATATGGATTTTATAAGTATACAAGAAGTTCATAAATTGGTTCGAAATATTATTATAAATAATAAGAATATTGTAGAAGGACAACATAATGATGTTAATAATTTATTAATTAGATTTTTAAAATATGATAAAATTAAATTACATAGTTTAATAAAATATAATGCTTAATTCCAAAAGTTATTTGAACGAAGTTTTTCAAAAGAAGCATTGGATGTAGCTTTTTCTACTGTGTTGACCACATTCTTTTGTAATTTTGCGAGTTCTTTTTCCTTCTTATTAATTTTGTTGTTAATATTTTTGTCAACAGTTGTGTTAGCATTATTAACTAGAACATTTGGTAACTTATTGACTATATTACCAACACCAGTGCCAAGGTTTTTAATATTTCTCTTTTTGTTTTTCTTTAATTCTTGTCTTTTCAATTTCTCAATTGATTTTTTCTTTTTCTCAATTTTTTCATCATTGTCGATTAAGATTTCATCATTATCAGATTCCAAATCGTCATCGTCTTCGATATCTCCTGTCATAAGATCAACTTCTTTTTCATCATCTATTTCTTCCTCTTTCTCTTTCTCTTCGGTAGCAGGTTTAAGTTTACCAATCCATGACTTTCCACCCCATGACTTTCCACCCCATGACTTTCCACCAAATTCCAAATCGTCATCGTCTTCGATATCTCCTGTCATAAGATCAACTTCTTTTTCATCATCTATTTCTTTCTCTTTCTCTTCGGTAGCAGGTTTAAGTTTATCAATCCATGACTTTCCGCCAAATTCCTCGACTTCATCCTTATCCTTATCCTTATCCTTATCCTTATCCTTATCCTTATTCTTTCTATTCTTGGGTTTTCTACGCTGTCTATGTAATGTGTTATTGCCGCCAAGAAATTCTTCATCGAAATCCATATCGTCAACTTTTCTTAAAAATTCAAATAGTGCCAATGTTAAAATGGGAATTACTAATGATAAAATAACTTTACGATTATCGAGAGGATAAAATGCAGTTAACAAGAGTACGAACAAAATCATATATTTGAATGATGTGGATGTATTAAATATATTATTAAGTTTAGTTGGCACAGGTTGCAAAGTATAACCGGCGAAAATGGATACAATAATTAGTAAAAGGGATCTTAACCAATCGTTTTCCAACACTGTATTCAAGTATTTAAACGATGATGCAGTAGCACCACTAGTGAAAGAACGTGAAATACCATTTAATGGTGCAAATGCAGTCTTCAATGAAACGGACATATTATAATATAATTATATATAATAAATAATAATCCATAATAAATTAATTAAATTAATAATGATAAATTAATAATAAAATAATATTATAACATGAGTAAAACATTATATTTAGATAATTATATGTTGAGTAATGCAAATACAAACGATGAAAAACAAATAGTGTTTGAAACAATGATAAACTATGACATTAATAACACGAGTTTTTCACCATGTGAAATATTTTATATAATAATGCTATACATTGCTGAACAAAATATTTCACGCGAAAACATCGTTAAATGCCCTCAAATGATAAATAAAATTGATGATGTACACATGATATTGTTAGGTTCTTATTCGATAATATTATATTATTACTTAAATGTTATTTGCTATTAAAAACACCTCCTGAACCGCCATTGGTTACTGTTATACCACTGTTGCCAAATACGCTGTTAATACTCGAATTATCCATGTTTACGAGTGTCAAAGATGAGTTATGCTTGTTTTGGTGCATTGAGAATAATAACCAGTATACAATTACGTTGTAATTAATTTTTCAATTTTTTTGTGTTAAAACCGTGTATTTAACTATAGTAGTAACTAATATAAGTATGTCTATAGTTAAAATTTATACTGATGGCTCATGTCTAAATAACCAAAATAGTAAAAAGGGTCTATCTTTTGGAGGTTATGGGTGTCGTATAGAGTACCCAAATGATATAGTGGAGGAGTTTTCAGCAGGTCTATCTGGTCCAAAGATCACCAATAATATTGGCGAATTCATGGCTTTCAAATGTGGTTTAGAGCGTATGATTGAAATAGGTGTCAAAGATGTGGTTCACATTTATACAGATAGTGCCTTGTTAATTAGTACATATACAAAATGGGCTAAAGATTGGGAAAAGAATGGATGGAAAAAAGCTAACGGCAAAGATGTCGAAAATCTTGAAATGGTTCAAGAAATATACACCCTCTTAACAAAATCTAATGTTATCATTATATTTAAGAAAATTAAGGCTCATTTACCAGAACCAGATAAAAATGATGCAACATGGGCAAATTGGTATGGTAATTTTAGAGCAGATGAATTGGCATGTCTCTGTGCAAACGACATGAAGGTTGCATCTGAAGAAGTAAAAGATGCTTAATAAATTAATTGTATTGTATCTGACAATTGACTGGACCACATATACATATTTTTTTTATTCATATTTCTATAGTCATTAATAATGTCTATATACATTGTACAAATATTTTCGTCACATATCAAAGTGATAATATTAATAAATTCTTTTAATTTCTCATAAAAATCTTTCAACATTATGGTAGCATCAATATCGGCGGCAAGATGTTGTCTAATTTTTACAATATGATTAGTGAATAATTCTTGAATTGATTCTTTAATAAATATTTGATATTGACGCAAAAAAGATTCATTGTCTATTAAGATTGTTAGCAAATCTTTCGTATCATTTAATGGTACATTATCTAGTTTATAAACACGAGTAAAATTATCATCAAAGAATGGTACCACTTTTGTAACATCTATTGAACATGTATTGTCACCAAATAAATAATTGTAATGTATACGTGTACTAAAATCAGTTTCATATTCTGTACCTCGATACACATTGTAAAAATAGTTTTCCAGAGTTATATTAAGAACACCTGTATAATTACCACATAACAATAAACTGTCATTTATTATTGCATGACGATTTATTAAATCTAAAAAAGTTATATCATCGTTATCATTATCATCAAATGTGTGTTCTATAAATATGTACGTAATTTTACCATATTGATAGACATCCATATTCTCACTAACTGTCACTCTCTTAACATCTTTTCCTAATATTGATAAATAATTTTCTTCAAATTTAATATCAACATTTATAATAGTAATAGTTTTTCCTCTATCTAACATTAAATCAAGATAGGGTGGATGTTGCTGTAACTTATTGCGTGCAGATCCTATACCAATATAATATATATTAGTGTATGTGTGTTGTATATGATTGTATATTTCTTCCATTACTATAATAGTGATAGTTTCTTGATAAAATAATTGTCAATTTTTTATACAGCATCAATTACATCCTTAAATGATGCTCTACATTTTGGATCAACTTGTAACATCGATTCTAGCAACATCATCATTTTATCGCTGACAATTGTTTCATGATGTTCAAATAATGCTTTTAAATTCCAATCTTTTTGCATGTTATCCAATCTAAATTTACCACTCTTGAAAAAGTAATTTTCTTCAGCATTAGAACTTGTTGCCATTTGTTTAGGGAACTGACCAAACAATTCAATAATCCAAAATAAATGATTATAATCAATAGAAAAATGTTTTGTAGATTTAGGTGCTATCAAATATTCCGTTGTTAATAGTTCACATGCACAACAACCTAGAGACCATACATCAATCTTATAATTATGTTTTTGACATAATAATAGTTCTGGTGCTCTATAATTTCTTGATTGTAATTCGTAATCATCCATATTCTTATTATATTTTTCAACACTACCAAAATCAGACAAATAAACTTTAGTAGTGGCATCAATCATAACATTTCTTGGAATATCGCCAACAATATCATTTAATGCGTCACATTTATCTTTTATTAATGCAACACTTAATTCGCGTCTCATTGTGTTAAACTTTTCTTTATGTTTTTTCTTTGTTAAATTAAAATTATTATCAATACACATTTTTTCACAAATAGATTTCCATTTAACATCATAATTAAATTCATCAAATAATTCACAAAATTTTGCCAATTGATCATTGTTTGATTTTATTAACATATTTTCTGGTCTGACATCTGTGTACATATAATTATGAGTTTGTAGTTCATGCAATGATATGGCAATCTGTTTAATTATATTTAATACTATGTCTTCTTCCAATCCATCTTCATAACGCAACATTCGAATAACATCTGCCACGGAACAAGTCATTACATCAAAAACAAAACAAATAGATGGCGTTTTGACCGTACTATTTAATGGAATGAAATTTATTATTTCATGCAAGCATACTGATGTAATTTTTAAAGATTTCATTTTCATTAAGAATGAAGATTCTCTCATACCAGTACTATAATCTTCTTGATGATGAACTTTAATGGCATAATATTTTTGTTTTTTCGAACCATCCAACAAATATGCTAACCACACCATTGAAAAAGTACCGCTACCAAGTCGTTTGATTAATACATATTTGCCATTAATAATATCTCCATAATTAAAATCACCTTTATTCTTATCGATATAATTATCGGTAGATCCTTCATCATCCTCGTCCTCGTCTTCATCCGAAGAGTCTTCAATATCCTCCCATACATCGTCATCATTTGTAGCACATATGTTAATTTGATCATTTGACAAAGATAGTGTTTGTAATAAAGGCTGCATTTCCTCATCTACGACGCTATTATTTCCAATACAAATATCAGAATCAATATCAATTTTAATGCTATTTTCCATATTTAATATCTTTGTATAATATTTATTATCATGTATTAACTCAAAAGGGAGAAAAAATTGAAAAAATATAAGATTGCTCTCTGTATTGAGAAAATAGGTATTAATGGATAGTACGACCTTTGCAACAATGAACACTAACACCGCCCCCCAAAACCTTGATGATTTTGAACCTGTTATGCGAAAAAAGCAGAACAAGAAACAATCATCGGCAAATGGATCAAATACTTTGAATAAGATGGTAATTGAACCTATTGCTAAAGCATTAGTTGTCAAGGTACCTGGTGTCAATAGACGTACTATGTCAGATATTGAACGTTTGGAAGATTGTCGTAGTCGAGGTATTTCATTTGAAGTACGTATTTTGTCTGAAGATAAGCAAATGATTCGTAGCGACTGTGGCCTTAAAACAGACCACCAAAAACACAGAACTGAACATAAATCAGCTCAAGTGTCTAACGCTACGATTATTAGAAATATTTCTAATCGTAATATTAGAAAACATAACAGCAAATTTAGTTATTCTATATTTGCTGCCCATACTGCAATTAAAATTAACAACGTAACATTGTTGGATGATATTGTTAAAATGGTGATTGGTTTTGGAATGACCATGGATGAAATTATAGATGCACGCTATGGTGATGATGCATATAATCTATTGAATATGGCTGCTTGGAATAATGCTTTAGGATGTCTAAAGTTCTGTATTGGACGTGGTGCTGATATTAGTTTTATCAATAAGCGTGGAGAAAACATTTACAAAATGTTGGAAAATGGATGTCATCATCTTACAAATATGAATCCTCAAATGGCTTCCATTAACGAAGCTAACTATAGAGCATGTGATGCATATATCAATGGTGCGTTTACAATGCTTGCTAATGCAGATCGCGAAGAAGATTTGTCAACAGCATTTAAATTTACACCATCGCGAACTTTAGAGAAACGCAGTGACGAAAAAAGTGACGAGAAAAGTGACGAATCAGAGAAAGTAACATCTGCAATTGTTTAATTATCCGAAATATCATCAATAATTAATGTTTTTGGAGTGGGATTTGGCAATATGTCAATTCTATTATTATTAAATGATTCTAATGTTTCTGCGGAATTACTGGCATAATTCGAAGATTCTATGTTTTTATAATTCATTGTATCAATAACATTTATACCTATAATTTTATTTTTTAAAAAATGCGGCAACAGCGTTACATTTGTTTCTACTTTTGATAATAAATTTGCAATTTCTAGTATCACATTATCATATGTTTGATCATGACCCATTTCAATCATTATTATATGCATTTCTATTAGTTTTTTAATTTTCGAATAAGATATAGCATCTGATTCATATTTTATAATTTTTGTTTTCCATTGTAAATATTCTATAAATACAATTGTTGTAATGGATAAAATATTTAATGATCCTGAAATATAACAAGTATCAATATTATATTTTGAAAAATTGAGAATACTTGATACACTTAACGATGAAAAAATCAAAAAGTTATATATTGTTTTTTTATGAGAATAATATTCACACGCTTCTTCGTATAAGTCAACCATATTGCTAACATGACTATGCCAATCTTTAATTATATTAGCGGATTTATTATTCATTATTATAGTTTTGATAAAATAAAATTTTATATATATCACAATTATAATGAAGGAATTGGATGAAAAAATATCTAGAAATAATAGAATTAATGAATATATCGAAAATGATATACAATTTAGATCACTGTCATATGAATTTTCAACAACTTTTAAATTACTGTTAAATATGATAGAAATTTACGAAGAAGAGTTAGGTAAATTATTAATATTAAGTAGACCTGCAGATTTGAAAGCGTTTTTCAGAGATCAAAATACTGTATTAAAAAATATGGATAAAATATATGCAACAGTTAAGAATGAACAAGTTAAAATATTGGTTAGTAATAAAATATTAGAACAAAAAAAATTGAATCTCAGATATGCTAAACATTATTTAAATGTATAATAATGGCAGAACGTCTAACTAGTGAAAATGTTTTAGTGCAAGGATATGGCAATAATATTAAAACACATATAATGCCAAATGCGCTCACAATTGACAATGTCGCAATATTCTTGACAACATTTAAAAAAGAATTTGGAACACAAATTGTTTTTAGAGAAGATGGTAGTTTTCTAATTAATGGATGTTTTCGACCTATTGATCTAAATATATTCTTGAATAAATTATTTGCGGAAAATGATGGAACATAAGAATAATAATGCTAATGTAAACAATAAATATTTTGCTTCTATAGTATCAAACAAACTTGTTGATTGTTTTATATTACTGCATTTACTATCGCAATTGAAATCTTCAAATATGCCCATGTTATCAACGCTTCTTAGATTTGGTGTTGCAGTAGAAGCCATCTTATTTAGGTCAATTGTATCATCACTAGCTCTATTACTTGGTCTTTGTTCAGTCATTGAATCTTTATCGACAATAGGTTCGTTACTAGGTCTAACAACATCATTTAAATGTTCTATTTTTGCACTCATTAAATTGTTGATTAAACTTAGAACTTTATCGTCTTCATCCCTAATAGTTCCTCGTTGGTCACTCGTAATAGTTCCTCGTTGGTCAGTATCCTCAACAATGGGAGCTAGTAATTCGACACCAGGCAACATGGAACCTGAGACCATAATGGGCACGGGAGCTGGAGCCACGCCATTTGCCATTCTTAATTGTTTTATAACAGTCTCTATATCTTCGGTTTTAGTATCAATACAAAAGCATCGTTTGTCAGACATCGTATAATATAATTAAGTAATATATTTAATTATTTTGCACATTTATTTTGTTCAGCAATTTTTTCTGTTTTAATTTTCTGAATTATTGAACGGTGTGAGTTAGCAATAGATAGAATAATTCCTTCCAATCTATCAACCACGTCTTTAAGATTATGAGTATCAATATTAATATCACAATAATAATTGATTAAATCTTCTAAAATATAATTGGCGTGTTCTGAATCACTAAATCCATAAGTTGTATCAATTAATTCCAATTCGGGAGTCATATTTTTAATAAAAACGTCATTTAATTTTGTTTGATGAGATTTGACATAAGAATTATCAAAACACAAGTTACTATATGATAAACTTTTTGGTGAAATAATTTTGACTTGTAATTGCATACTTTCTGTTAAATACACGGTTACAGATGGTAAAGAGGCTATCAATGTATCGACATTGGCTGTATCAGTGTAAATAATATTTGTTGGCCAAAGATTTTGGATATCTTCAATAGTTTTATTAGCTTGTGTAATCGGAACTTCAAAATTTAATAATACCATATTATCTTCTTTAATTTTCTTTCTCATTCCTAAAGCAATTTCTGCAATCAAATTATTCATTAAAACAATATAATCAAAAGTTAATGATTTTAAATCGTTGCCTGAATTATCATCGCGAATTTTTTGTTTCAAACGAGTACAATCGTTAATAAAATTATATATTGCGGTCTGAAAAAGAAAGAATGAATTGCGTGCTTCAGTGAGCTTTTTAATAATTAAATTATAATCTGTACATTTATTGCTTTTCTCATCAAACAAATCATCGTACGTTATAGGTTTTAAATAATTATAGTTGCATTGTGTACACTTAACACTTGTTGTGTCTTTAGCATTGCAATCACAATTTGATGACATAATAATAATCAATCAGATAATAATTATTATAATAGTAAATGTTTTTTATAGTTCGTTTTTAATCCATTCCAACATCTCTTTATTTTTTGTTTTGAAGAATCCAGATAATTTATGTGATGTCATTTTGCCTTTTTCAATAAAAGGATCTTTATTAACTGTATTATTGTCATGAGCCAAACAAATCATTGTTTTTTGAGGATCCAATTGAATTAATGGTTCGCTAAAATTATTAGTAAAATGAGCTTCCTCGGCTTTTTCTTTATCTGCAAGATAACTATGATCTTTTAAATATGATGCTTTATATGCCATTGTTCCATTTGTACCATGATTTGGTGCATATGGTCCAAATTCGAGAATCTTATTTAAGTTTTTATAATAAATATGAATAATAGATGATGCTGCAATTTTTGCACTACCAGATTGTAACTTTGTTACGGCATGTGCAACGCGTTCTGGTGCGTAGTAATCATCATCATCAAAACATACTACAATGTCACCAGTAACTAGTGAATTTAAGTGATTGCGCTTAGCACCTAATAGTAGCTTTTCATCAAGATAAGTGTATTTGATGTTTGATTGTTGTAAAATGATATCTGCATTAGATGTTGGTGAATCGTCTAATATAATAAGTTCCATAAATTGTTGAGGATATGTTTGATAATTAAATTGCTTCATTAAATTAGGCAAAAACTTTCGCCTGTTAAAAGTTGGACAAATTACGGACACAAATGGTCTGCTGCCACTGCGGTTCTCACTAATAGTTGTTGTAACATTTTTTGCAATTGTTTTATTTTTTCCCATTACCTTATTTATCTATTATGTCTTTAAACATAAATTATTTAATATATTTTGTAATCCGTTGCACCATTGAATATATTTCATCTGAATTATTTTAATTTTATCAATCGTTAACAAAGTACTATTTCTGCATTCTTCGAGTATATCCGAAAGTATGACACCATTCTTATGTCCAATGAACATTATATTATTTGGTAAATTATTATCATCATTAAATACCATTTTTATTAATCCTTTGTAAGATTGTATACGAAATGAATTAATAAAATAATGAATATTCTGTTTTACATTGTTAATCTCTTCCACAGTGTATATTTTGTAACCTGGCATGGTGATAGTTGTGGTTGAAATATTATGTAATTGAATATTATGACTTTGTGATGTGAATAACATTATTATGTTATTATGTAAAGTTATAATACTTTCATTCAATAATATTATTGAATTATCATCATTATTATTTACTGTAAATGTTCTTTTATCAAGATCATCAAGTAATAAAAGAAATTCACTTAATATTGTTAAAAGCTTTTTATAGGCTTTTATTAAATTATAAATGAATTGCAAGACAGAATCTGCCTTGCACAATTTATTGCATCGTACGTTATTTCTTATTTTAATTATACTCGATTCTATGACTTCCATTATAATACATGATACTTTTTTTATTTTGTTTTGTTTGGTTTTAATTTACTTTTTGTACAACTGGATTTAGTGTCCATCCATGATCGTCTTGATGTCTGCAGCTGCCTTGATCACTTTCTTGGCCTCTGCTTCAGCTTCTGCGAGCTCAGCTCTCAGGCGCGAAATTTTGGTCGCGAGAGTCTCAGGCAGTGCATGATCAGCATCGTATGCCTTCACGACATTACGGATGTGCGTACGTGCTTCCAGAGATTTCTCCTTCGATTTCACATCACAGTACTTTTTGTCGCAGAGAAATGCCCAATTCTCTCCGAATTCGGCTATCTTGTCTGCATTCGGATCAGTCGTGGACTTGACCTTGGTAGCAGCCTTGGTCACAGCAACCTTGGCCTTTGCAGCCCAGGATCCAGGAGCAGTGGGTTCAACGAACTGAGCCTCTCTGGCCTTTTGAGCCTTCTGAGCACGGAATTCCTGGTATTCTCTTTCCTCCTCATCATCATTTTGCTGCTCATATTGCTGATCGTACTGACGCTGAGCCCTGCCTTTGGCACAAAAACCAGTGGTATGACCAAATTCATGACAGTACAAACACTCAACCTTGGCGAGGGTAGGGCAAATCTTGGTGTAATGATCGCAATTCACCTTGCAAAAGTTGCACCAAGTCTGTCCACCGACAGCCTTAGTAGATGTCGCATCGTCAGGAGCTTCATCCTCAACATCCTCATCCTTGTCATCCATCTCATGCTTCAGTGCAGCCTTCTTGGCCTTAGCCTTGGCATTCTTGATAGAAGACTTGCTAGGCACGGTCGTCATAGACTCTTCAGTCGTGACCTCGGTCACAATAGGGTTGATGGTCTCAACCGTCTCAACGGTATCAACAGTGTTAATGGTATCAACAATAGCAGACATGGTTTTTGGAAGGTGGGAATTAATGTAATATGATTCTTAGAACGTATAATAGTAATTTGATATAATACGATAATGATAACAAAATTTTTTCAATTTTTTTATATATAGATTTGTTATTACATATAGCAATGGATATCAATAATAAGGCTGGATTACAGAATTTTGGCAATACGTGTTTTATGAATGCTGCTATACAGCTTTTAATGAATACGGGACAATTGGCTCAATACATGGTTGACAACGAGGATTTAAATACTAGTGAAAATAGAAAATACGTACAAACATTCAAGGATTATATGAATCCAAAGACCAATGTATTAGGACCAAAGATAATGTATGTTAAATATATGCAATTGAATACAAGATATCTCGGACACACTCAAGAAGATTCTCACGAATTCTTGACATACACTTTAGATAATATATTGGAAAACATTAATTCTCTTAAAAATGAAGTATTTACTAGGGACATAGAAAAGTTCATCACTGTTGAAATGTCTCAATATGTGGAATATAAATTAGGTCAAGATAAGAATTCTACCAAAACTATTAAGGAAAACATGCTCTCTTTTCCTATTGATAATAAGTCTGCATCCTTGGATGATTGTCATAAATTATTCTTAACAGAAGACAATGATGATTTTTCTCTATCTTTTACTCTTACTTCGTTTCCGAAATATTTGTTTATTAGTTTGAAACGATTTCAAGTACACAATTCACGTTTACAAAAAATAATTTCTCCTATTGATAATCCATTATCAACTAATATGTTTCATCCTGAACACAATTACAAATTAGTTGGATTCATCATGCATATTGGTGGTTATTCTGGTGGTCACTATTATGCCTATTGTATCAAAAAGGTAGGAGACATGGATACATGGTTTTGTTTTAATGACAATAACATCACACAGTGTAAAATGGATCGTGTTACTAAGGAGCTATCTCAAGCATACATACTGTTGTACGAACACATGTAATGCTGTCATGTAAAAAATTGAATTTATTTATTATATCAATATGGATTATGATATATCATCTTTAGCAATGAGCGAACTCGTTGACTTTCTCACACTTGAATCATTATACGACCTATCTACAGATAGTTCGTGTAGTAATCGATATGAATGTATCAAAACTTTATTAGAAGATGGTAAATATCAGTTAACTGGCGACATCGGTAAGTTGATGGAATATCATCTTACTGATGATTGTGACATTCGTGTTATTCAATTATTAATAGATTATGATATAATTGGGGAAACACGTTTTCGTAATTATGATGACTATGATCCAGGTGATTACGGATACAAATCACCTTCTCAACTCCTTATATATTTCTTCATCAAAAATTTGTGTGCTAAAAATATGATACAATTGCGATTCCAAATAGACTTTAGCGTAGATTTAAAAACTACGGATATTTATCTGGATCCGGATAGAGAGTGCTATTTAAGCATACTCAATTATGTGTACACCAATATTCCAGATAATGAAGACCTAATAAACTTGCTAATGAAGCATGGATTTCAAGATCATAGAACACACAATTCAAATCATCGTCGCATAAAAAGACCATTGACATGTATTGAGAGTGCTTGTGAACGTGGCTTGATAACCGATGTACAAAAGTTTATAGATTACGATGCAGATCAAGCAGACAATATCGAATATGCACTAATATATATGTCAAAATTGAAAAGTTATTCTGATGAACAAATATCATGCTTTAAGCTTTTGCTAACTAATGTGACCAATAAAGATCAATTGATACATTATTGGAAAACGAAATATAGCATCCAAACTGATCACAAGTTGTATAATTTAATGCATAATTATATCAAAGAATTCCTGTGAAAAATTGATTTATTTATTATTAAAGCATTAATGTATTCATATATTAAATGAGTAAGAAACCTGCTTCATACAATCTTGCATTAAAACAATATTGGGGTCATGATAAATTAAAACCTTTACAGAAACAAGTTATCCACTCTATATATGCAGAGAAAAGTGATTCACTCGTCGTATTGAGAACAGGTTTTGGTAAATCGGTATGTTTTCAACTACCTTTTACTCTGGATCAAAGTAAATGTGTCATTGTGATTAGTCCTTTGATCGCATTAATGGAAGATCAAAAACAATGTTTGGAAGCAAAAGGTATACCAGTTGTCGCATTAAATTCTAATCTTAAGGAAGCTACTAAATCTTACGAAATGAATGAAATCACAGAAGGAGCTAATAAAATTATTTATATGTCTCCTGAATTTGCTAGTGTTAATAGAACATTTCTCGAAGAAATATATGAAGATGGTAGATTAGCATTTATAGCTATTGATGAAGCACATTGTGTATCAGCATGGGGAAATGATTTTCGCCCGGCATATAAAGCATTAAGTTGTTTGAAAACATGGCTACCCGATGTAAATATTATGGCATTAACTGCTACCGCAACTGAAAAAGTTAGAAAAGATATTAGTGAAATTTTACAGTTGGAAGATTATTATGAATTTGTATCATCTTTTGACCGATCAAATTTGTATATCGAATGTAGACCTAAGAGTGATTCAATAACTGCGGATTTACAACCATATGTCCAGAGTCATGGCGATAAAACATGTATTATTTATGCTAGAAAGAAAAAAGATACTGAAAATATTGCTAGCGCACTATGTAAAATGGGAATTGTGGCTAAGGCATATCACGCTGGAATGGCTGCACCCTTGAGGACTGAGATACAAAACGAATTTATTGATGGCAGTCTAAAGTTGATATGCTGTACGACAGCTTTTGGAATGGGCATAGACCAAAACGTACAATTAGTAATTAATTATGGCGCTTGTGGTGATATAGAATCTTATTATCAAGAAATGGGACGAGCAGGACGCGATGACAAACCAGCACAATGTATTATGTTTTTTCACAACAGCGACATGGTTGTTAATCAAATATTTTTAAGAGATATTAAAGATATTGAATATAAAAAGTTTAGAGAGTCACAAATTAATCAAATGAAAGATTACATTAGAACAAATAGATGTCGCCGAAAAGTCATGCTGAAATATTTTGGAGAAACTTATAAATATGACAATTGTGAAAATTGTGACAACTGCTTGAGACAGAACAAAATGTCAGTAACCATTAATCATGATCTTCAATGGCCATTATTTATGTTTAAATGTTTTTTAATGAAATCAGAAGTCTATGGAGGTGCCACTAAATTACTAAATATTTTAATGGGTAAAAAATTAAAACCAATAATTCAATATCATTCAAGCGAATTTTTTGGACTTGGTAAACGTTATGATGTTGCATTTTGGAAACTCATAATCGAAGTTGCCATGCATAATAAATATGCTATGGATCAAGCAATACCATCAGGTTTCGGTACTGTTATTTTACCAACAGATAAACTAAAAAATTGGTATAATAATACAAAAGCCATATTAAAAGAACATCCAGTGACAGGATTTGATTACGACAATTTTACAACTGTTGGACAACATTTCCAAGAAACTTACGATATACCATCCACATGCGACGAATTAGATCGATACATTAAAAAAAGAACGATGACACCACTAGAACTAATGATGAATGATCGAGATATTTACGAAGATATTAATTAATTGCCGGCAAACACATTACCTCGAATAAATTTGAACTTGTATTGTTTTATCTTATCGTAATCTATTTTACGCCATCCATTAATATCTGCCAAACATTTCATATACATATATTTACCCGTTTCCAATCATTATCTTTTACAGCAATATTTTGTAACTTTGGAAAACTTAAAAATGAGATATTATTTATTAAATACTCTTCGTCACAATCTTTAATAAATAAGAATGTACAATTATTAAAACACATACATTTATTAAAAGTAAATTGGCTCTCTGTTAATAGAATTATTTTATTGAAATTATTATTCTTCCTCATAATAATTATAATAACAGTTGTTAATCATTTAATAAATCAATTATTTTAATATTCCATATCGTAATTTATCTACTGGAAAATCATGAATATCATGATCACTAACATAAAATCTATATTTATTTACCGTTGAATAATCATCAACTATCCATTTATATTTACTCCAATATTCATGATCAACATGATATTGTCTATCGTACACAGCAACTGTTTGTAACTTTGGAAAATGATAATCTGTAACATTATGTCTGATAAAATCCATATTACAATTTTTAACAAATAATTTCGTACAATCTGGAAAAATCAAATGTTTATTATAATTATGTACACAGTCTTTAAATTGAACAAATCGTCGTCCCAAAATATAATACCTCATTAACAATAAATAATATTTAAATACAATAAATAAAATAATCAATTTTTTATTAATGAATGTTAACAGAGAGAGAATATTTATCAATTATTTGTTAGAACGATATGAGTTATTTCAACATCTAAATCCTTAAATTTAAGATCCTTAATATATTTCTTATATTCTTCATCATCCATTATTAATTGATAAGTTGTCATATTGTGAACATGTTGTAATAATATATAACGATCTATAGGAAATGTTAATCCTAATTCTTCCTTCATTTCTCTTAATAAAGCGTCCACTATTGTTTCACGTTGTTCCAAAGATCCCTTACTATTCTTAAAATAGTGAACTCCTTTTTTAGTAACATCATAACAGTTGACTTTTAATTTCTTATTACTAATCAAAATCTCACAACTCACTTTTTCCATAGTGGGAGCAACTTGAAGAATATAGCGTTTACTTACCAATTTAGTTAACATTTTGACATTTTCGTTATTGATTTTCACATGTCCCTTTTCCATTAATAATTGTAAAATTAATGGTCTACAATAATCAATATGTTGAATATCATAACCATTAAATTGATCTTCATTAAGAGAAAATTGTTCTCTAAATTGTTCAATATTATCGAGTGTTACTGTTGATAACGCTTGCAATAAATGTCTATCTTTCATGTCTTTAATAATAGGCATGCACTTTTTCCAGTACTCATTCTTGTGCCTAAGAAAATCATATATAACATCATTATCAACATATAATTGAGTGGTAATAAAATCGTCATCCCGAAAACAACGGCAACAATTAAACAAAAAATAACCAATAGTTTGCATTATTAACTATTGACTTATTTTACAATCAATATATAAATCAAATTTTTTTATTATATTATATTAAATGCAAACAGATTCTTGGGGTCCACATGCCTGGATAACGTTACATAATGTATCATTTGGTAGTCCTGAAATACTAGATTCCGATGATAAAAAGAATTATACGGCCTTTTACACAGATCTCAGATGTATATTACCATGTTCTCTATGTCGTACAGCATTCAAGAATATGATTAAATATATTAATATTGATGAATATATTGATAGTAGAGATGGTTTAACTTATTGGGTTTTTATATTGCACAATCTTGTGAATAAAAAATTAGGAAAAGAATTGGAAACATTTGATAATGTTATATATCAATATGAGAATACGAGAGCTCGATGTGGTAAAAATGACGGTTCATATAAATATCTAAAATGTAAACAAGCAAATTATGAATTTCCAATGAAGGAAGCTATAGAGAGAGCCCGATCAATATGTAAAAAATATGAAACAATATCGTATAAACAAATTCATGATTATTATTATTCAGATGAGATTCTTGACCCAAAATTTCAAAAGTGTTCCGTTTAGACGCAATCTGCTTTATGCAGTCACAATTTGTTCCGTTTAGACGCAATCTGCTTTATGCAGTCACAATTTGTTCCGTTTAACTTCGATTCAATTAAATAGTCTATTATTAGGTTGTAAATACGTTTTGAATATATATAGTTTTCCATCATAAATTAATAATATTTCGTATGTTTTTAAAGAATTCATTATAGTGGTAAATGCAAGAAATGATTCAAAATACACACTGTAATTGTTGTATAATGCTGCTCTCTTTTCTTCATCTTTTTCTCCCAATATAAATACATACGTGACATTTATATTAAATTGAATATTTGTACAATCATCAAATGTATACAAATACGTAATATTGTAACATTTATTTTCATAAAACATTTGTTTAATGTATGTTTGATCATATAATTCTTTATTATTTTCCATGTCAATTAATACCAATGATTTATTATTTTCACTTCTATTTAAATTCATTTGTCTTATTTTAAGTTGGTCAAATGATTCGATATTTTTAACGGCATTATTTACTAAAAATAGTTGACAAAGTGCAATATTTGTTGATGCAATAATAGCAAATGAAATATGTTTCATACAGGTTAAAATATCTTTAATAGCAAAATCTTTTAACACTTTACCAATTATCAGACATGTTGTATTATTTTTAATCAAATGTCTATCAAATTTATCTATATTATTGGTCATTAAATAATACTATTATAAATATTATTGTTTAAATAAATTAAATATCACTCACAGCTGTTGAACTAGCAACATTATTTTGTCTGGCATCGCCTTGACCCTGTCTAGGTTGTCTCTGATCCTGTCTAGGCTGTCTGGTATCCTGTCTAGGCTGTCTGGTATCCTGTCTAGGCTGTCTGGTATCCTGTCTAGGCTGTCTGGTATCCTGTCTAGGCTGTCTGGTATCCTGTCTAGGCTGTCTGGTATCCTGTCTAGGCTGTCTGGTA